>OCZT010001656.1_pt1 | contig 23032 bp, 11 predicted proteins | sample 1539031 | NCBI WGS metagenome assembly OCZT01 (sample SAMEA3539308, study PRJEB22396) | soil metagenome | biome: tundra; feature: field; material: soil | place: USA | collected 2010-05 | depth 0.15 m | reverse complement strand
TGACCATCCGCGGCTACATCTCCACCGCGATCAAGCACGGCCTGGACGCCATGACCGTGCTCCGCGACGCGATCCTCGGCACCCCCTGGATGCCGCCCATCCCCATGATCATCTGACAACACCAGAATTCACGAAGCCGTCAAACACAAGGCCCCGCCATGCCCGCGAACGCTCAACCCTGATGTTTACCCTGCCGTCCTTGCCATGGGCCTCATCGGCCGTCACCCAGAGGTGAGCAGGACGAGCTTCAGACATCACCGGATGACGAACAGGTCACCACAGATTAGCTTCTAAAGCTGGCAAGTCCGGTCCTGCCCACGACAAACAGTGGTACCTTTTATACTGACTGAGCATAGTTTCATCGATCGTAATCTGATGGGCGTAATGTCTGATTTGTGTATTTTGCGTTGAGCCTTCGGACGGCATGACATATGCTTGGGGGGAAGATGACCGAACGAGCGTTCGTCATAATGCAAGTCGGTAAAAAGGAGTCGTCTGAACGCAAACGTGCAGATGAAATTTTTAAATTTGTAGTAGCGCCGGTCGTTAAGCAGGCGGGCCTGGAATCATACCGTGCGGACCTGGATCCCAGCCCGGGGGCCATTACTCCTAAACTTATCGCGGAGCTTCTTAGTGCACGGTTGGTGATCGCGGATCTGACCGGGCGTAGTCCAAATGTTTTTTATGAACTTGGCATTACGCATTCCTTCGCGCGACCGCTGATTTTAATTGCGGACTCGTCAAGCTCAATCCCCTTCGATGCTAAAGACGAGAGGATAATCGCGCTGGGTGATTACCAGAAGCCTGGCCTGACCTATGCTCAAGGAGAGCCGGCAAGGGACGCGCTGAAGGACTGCCTCGCGATTGTACTCGCTGATGGCTACTTGGCGCCCTCGCCGTTGCGTGCGGTCGCTGCTAAACGTTCAGTCGATGACCTTGCGCCTGATGATCCAATTGCTGCAGAAATGACGCAGATACGAGAAGCGCTGGAAGAGATACGAACAAGAATGGCCCCTCGCTCTGTGGTCCCATCAAAGATGCGGGAAGATCTAGCCGCACTTCGTCGCGTTTTCGAGCGGAATCTTGGGTATCTGGACGAAGACGATTTGGACATGTTGACGACTAAGAAAACGTCCCTAGAGCAAGACGAGTGGGCGGCTGAGATCGAAAAGAAATGGTATTCGCGGCAGCAGCATAAGGCGAAAGTAAATGATTCGCGAGCAACCGGTAGTCCTAGCGGATATTCGGATGAACGACTGTTATAGCAAGTCCGCGCCTGATTCGACGATCATCACAAAACGGCAAGGTATTCCACAACCCCCTCGCGCCGAACTCCTTGCAGGTAAGGGGCGCACAAGGCTTTTCCCTCATCCCGCTTCCTATCCGTCATTATCCGAACGGCCGCCGGCTTCGCCGTCAGGTCCGCTGCTTGCTGGCGCGGCACCACCCGAATGGGTGAGACGAGCGCGTGGCTGGTGCACGACTTCGATCCCAGCGGGCAATGCGCTCTTTCCTCGCAGCAGCGGTTCGCTGAACCGCGGTCGCCCGTCGATCCGCATGTCGACTTTCATCCGGCGGCGGATCGGGGAACCGCGCACGATCATCCGGCCTGGTTTCTCGATCAGTTTGCCGGTTGGTTTGGATACCCGCCATCCGCGCAGGCGGACCGGGCGGGGATCGCCGTCCGCCGCGGCGACCATCAGCGTGCCGCTCAGCCAGGCGCAGGCGGCCGCGGCGCAGCCGCCGACCAGCAGGACCACGATGATCAGGAGGCCCCCCAGCGCCAGCAGGATGCTGTATGCCGTCGGCTCGGTCGCCGGGAACTGCGGGCTGATGCTTGTCTGAATTCCGCCGATGGAGAAGGCGGTGTCGCCGAAGGTGGACTGGAGCGTCGGGGTAAAGGGCGAGGAGACCGTCGCGTCCAACCTGAGCTTCCCGCGCAGTGTGCGCGGACCGCCCGTCATTGTCCCCCCGCTGGCCCTCGGGTGCCAGGTCAGCCGAACATTCCACGCGGCCGACTGGCCCGGGGCGAGCGCATGGTCGCCATGCAGAGCTCCCTTCATGGTGACCGGGAGCCCGGTAGACGTCACGGACAGCCTGTTCAGGTAGACCGGGATTCTCCGTGTGGTCGCGGTTACCGTGACCGTAACCTCGGCCTGTCCCGTCCCCAGGTCCACAGACCTGCCGCCAACGCCGCGTAGCCCGCTCCAGGCGACCCGGACACCCGGGCCGATGTCCGGGGCCGCGGCGCTAGCGACCTCACTGTCCAGAATTCCCTGGGTGGCTAGGTTGAGCGCCCTGCTCAGGTCGGTGGTGCCGTAAGGTAGCGACTGAACCGGCTGGAAGACCTGGCTGAGCGCTTGGTACTGGTTGCCCGTGAACGTTGTGTTGCTGGTCAGAGGCACGTCATAGCCCGTGACGGTCATCGGCAGGTTCTGGACCTGGGTACGCAGTTTCTTCCAGCCCGGCGCGGTGAACCCGGTGCCATAAGCCGGGTCATCGCCGGCTGGCACCGACACCTCCCCGTCGGACAGCAGCAGCACCCCCCCGGCCTTGATGTCCGGTGGCGCGTCCTTAAACATCTGGACGGCCTGCTGGAAGGCCCACCCGAAGTCGGTCTCCTGGCTATACGGTGCCTCCGGCAGCCAGATGTGGCGGCTCGGCGGTCCGGGATCGGTGACCTGGTTGTCGCTGCGTTTTCCGAACAGGATCACCCCGACTAGATCCTGGGGGTCCTGCTGCGCGAGGACGCCTAGATACGCGAGCACCTGCTGGCGGACGGTGGGATACAGACCGTTATCTTCCGGGGCCATCGACAGGGAGATATCGACGAGGATCACGATCTCGGCGGGGACGTTGCTGATCCCCAGCGCCTGTATGACCGTGCTTGCAGAGGCTCGCGGCGGGCCAGCGCCGACGGACTGGGCGGCGTCGGCGTCGCTGCCGGGGGCGGGTGCCAGCGCTGCGCCCACTGCTAGAAGCGCGCTCACCGCGACCGCGCCTGCCCGCTGTTTGACGGTCATACCGAACCACCTGGGCATGGGTATCTCACTCCTCCCTGGCGGGAACCACCGCCGGTACGGACGCCGAGGGACGCGTCCGCCGACGGCCAGCGGGCCGGAACCACCGTCGGAGACGGCGACGGAGCTGCCTGCTGGCCGCTTCCTCATCCCTGAGTCGCCTGTTCAGGGAGCGCCAGAATTCAGCACCGTAACCCGCTCCGAGAGCGCCAGCACAGATGAGTTCCCGGAATTCACGCAGAGCGCCCCCGGCGTCGGTCCGGCGATCTTCCGCTGCGGTAGGGGCGTCCTCGGCATCGCGGGCCGGACAGGCCAGGAGGAATTCGCATTCACGGAGCACATCGTCGAGCTCGCTATGGCTGATCTTCCTGATCAACGTCAGGTCTTTAACCGACGTATCTCGTATCGCCTCGATGATCTGGGCGGCCGGCATTCCGGTCTTCCAGGCGCGGTACATAGCGAGCGCCGGCTTCGAGCCGGTCACGCCGAACCGTTCGTCCGCATACCTGTTCAGCGCGGACGGATCCGTAATGGTCTGCTCGATCGCGCCCCGCAGCCGCGAAATCGCCAGGGCAGGGCGCAGAGCGGGCTGGACTGCCTCCAGACGGCACCAGAAATCGTGGGTAAGCCGCCGATCGCGCACCAGTGCCGTGGCGGCTCCCGAAGCTGCGGTAAAGCCCGCCAGCACGGGTGCCAGCCGCTCGTCTTCAGACCAGGCCTGGAGCAGCCAGACGGTCCCGTCCGAGAGCGGCTGTGGCGAGCCGGCCCGCGCCATCTGGCCGAGGAACCGGGTGACGAGCGGGGGTTGCGCAGCACGCACGGACGGAAGTCCGAGAACTCGGCGAAGGCCCTCGTCGTAGCGGGAGAGCTGCGGCTGAGTCAGGTGGTCAGGGAAGCCGGACGGCTCGTCGTCGAGCAGCATGCGCGCGGCATCGACCGCGGCCACCATCGCGGGATCCAGGTCGTGCTCCCAGAGCGGCACGCGGACAGCCGACGCCAGCATCCGGCGGGTCTCTTCCTGGCCGGGCTGCGTCGCTGCGGCGGCGTGGCCGATGAGATCGTCGGCCACGCTTGGAATTCCGAGCACGTCGTGCAGGCGTCCGGACCTCCTGGCTAGTTCAAGCGCGATCGTCGCCCAGATGGCGTCCTGCTGGATCAGGGACCGGACGCTATCGCGCACGCCGTTACCGCCCGGATCCACGAGCAGGTATCCGAGTGCAGTCACCCAGTCGGAAGCTTCCCCTTCGACCGCCGAGCCGGACAGCCAGGACGCCCAGGCCAGGACACGGTCGCCTGCCGGGTCCGCGGTTATCTCGCCGGCGAGGAGTTCCCGGACGAGTTGGGCCTGCCAGCCCGTCGACCGTCCGAGCCGTAGGGCGATGCAGGTCATGCCGAAGGTGTCCGGCGCCGGTACCGCACGCTGCCGCAACAGCTCAGCTCGCGTTTCGATGCTCCGCGGCCAGGATTCACTGGAGAGCGGCGGCGGACAGACCAGCTTTCTGAGCAGCCGGTCCGCTGCCTTCGCGTCGGGCTGGGACTCGGCCACCGCGAGGCTGCGCATCGCACCGCCGATGTCGCCGTCGTTCAGTCGGTGGTTGACGAGCGCGATGCAGTCGTCCGCCACAACATCCCAGTGCCAGGGCAAGGTCTCGGCCAGCTGCCGGTCATCGGCCTCCAGGAACGGCCGCAGCAGCTTGTTACGCATCTGCTCGTCCATCTCGGAGCTGCGCCACATTTGCTCCACCTGGGACGGCTCATCGCGGAAGAAGGCACGTGACAACTTCAGGCTCTCTGCGCCGCTCTTAGCGGCCCGGATCTTGTGTCTGTGCCGGTTCAGCCCGTCGAGGATCTCCAGCGCCGTTTCCGCGCAACCGAACGAGCATGCGCTCGTTGCGTCCCACAGATACGCGACGACCATGTTCAGCCCGTCCCAGCGCTCCTTGTCCAGCAGCATGGTCAGGTAGTCACGGGCAAGCTCCGAACGGGGCGTGACGGGAGCGCCCCGCAGCGGAGCGGCTTGCTGACCATCTTTGGCGTACTCCGCGAGGAGCAGCCGCATCCGGTGGACCACCGTGTTGTCGACGGCTGTGCTCCCGGACAGGTCCGCCCGGAACCCGTAAGGCAACAGGGCGGCGACCGCGTCGAGCACCGCGAGCCGGTCCAATGCCCTGGCCGGGTCTTGCAGGCGCAGTCCCGCGGTTTCCGTCACCGAGACCGGGCCATCAAGCAGCGCGGCCGCGATCGCCGCGGCGTGATCAAAGCCGATGTCGTTGATCGCCGCGACGACGTCGCGCAGCGGTTGCGGCCGGACAGCGACCGGGATCGGCTGGCGGTCCGGGCGAGGCAGGCCCACGGGGGCCACCGCGTCCCAAACCGTCCGGTATGACGCGCGAGCAGCGGCTAGGTCGTCGTACCGGCACAGGAAGAAGCGCCGCGGCCAGATCGGCCGCCTGGCCTGGTCCTGGCCGTGCCACGGATCCTGTACCGATACGGACAGCAGCGGCCGGTCCGCGCTGGTGAGATGCGACCCGAACGTCACCCACGGCGGCGCCGCCGACGCGTTCTCCGGCATTGCGGAACTCGGGACGCCCGCCACGTACGCCCCGGCGAAGCCGCCGGCCTCGATCGGTCCCGTCGAGGCCGCGAGTATGCCGTAGTCCTCATGCGAGCCTGGTTCCTTGCTGATCCAGGCCCACTCGGCGACGACCTGCCGCTGATCCACGGGGTTAGCTCCGGGCTATCCGCTGCTGGAGGCTGATCAGAGGCTCTATCACGTTGATAGGACGGACCTTGTCTCTGATGATCAGCTCTCCGTCCCTTTCGTTAAAGTTGGCGAAGTCGTCCAAGTTGAACCAGGCGCTGGCCTCACCATCGACAGGCGGCTCCATCCAGAAGCCGATGGAGGACGTGACGAAATAGCGGATGTGATCGGGGCGGAAGACCTGCCTGATCTTGTCCCGGACGAACTGCGCCGACTCCTGGCCACGGTCGTAGCGCGTGCTCCAGAACTTGCCTGTGCACAGCTCATCGAAGAACTGCTCAGCGTCTTCGTCGCGCACCCGCGGCATGCCGTCGTCGCCGTAGCTCACCAGGTTCATCCGCCGCGCCTGGTGGAACATCTCATGATGGTCGAACTTGGTGATGCACACTGACACCTGGTGCGGAAGGTACCGCCCGGGTCGTGGGCCATTCGCAGCGGCGCGCAACAACAGCTCATTCACCGTTCCGCGCACGTAGGCGGCCGAATTCCTGTTGTCTTTTTCGCCGATCGGGTCAAACAGGTAGATAATCCCCTGTGCCTCCGCCAGGTGATCGAGGGCTGCGGAGGCGACCTGGCTGTTAGCTGCCGGCTGGCCCGGGTCGCGGCGGTACGCGACACCGGGGACGTCGATGAGGTCAAGCACGAACCTGCTCTCGAGCTCTCCCCGCCGCAGTATCCGCCGTAGCATCCGCCGGTCAAACCTCGACCCGGCCAGATCCCCGACAAACAGCCATTTCAGCTCGGCCGCTTCTGCGGCCGATGCCTGCGGGAATCGCCGATCTTCCACCAGCACCTTCTCAAACCTCTCCAGCAGTTCCCATGAGGGCTTGCCGTGCGGATAGATGAGCCACGAACCGTTCCTGGCCTTGCCGTCGCTGACGGCGATCGGTAGCGCGGCCAGGAAGGTCGTCTTTCCGCTCTCCTGCGGCCCCCACAGCCCGACCTTTACCGCGTTCTCGTCATGCGATCCGGCCTGTCCGATCTCCATCACGATCGGATTCTGCGGGACTTCTTTCTGGTCCGGGCGGTCTGACTTCCCCGGATCCGGCGTTTCCGGCGCCGTCCCCTGACTCATGGAGCCCCCTCCTGTCCAGCTGCCGGAACCGACGCCGCGAGTGCCGCGAGGCGAAGCTGGGCATGCGATCGTGGTGCGAGCCCGCAGTCCTGCGCTAGCAGCTGCGCAGTCGTGCCGGCGGCTATCCGGAAGCGCCCCGATGCGGTGAGCGCTCGCCATTCGCCCGCGGCATAGCCGGGGGCCGGGTCATCGTCGAGCACGGCGAAACACTGAAGCGCTTGCTCTGCCTGTAGCCGCTTGAGCGCTTCCCGCCACGAGCGGCCGGGTCGGCAGGGGTGGATCCCGCCAGGCTTCGAGGCCTTCGCGGGGTGCGGCGGCCTGCGGCCGACAATGAGCACGACGTGCCGCACGTCCGGCCGCCACCTCCACGTGTCCCATGTGTCCGCGAGTAGCCAAAGGGCCTCCTCAACCGGCGCCGCGTGGTCCTCGCCAACCGGGACGGCGCGCCACCAGTCGGCCGGCTCGAACATCGCCCGCAGGTCGTCCGAGGTGCTGAATCCGCCGGTGCTGCCGACGACCAGTGCCTTCCCTTCCTGCCCCGGCACCCCGGTCTCGGCGGCCTCGTACTTGCCGAAGCGGTCCCGGTAGCCGAGGACGGCGATCCTGGCCTCTGGTACGTCGCGGAACTCGCAGACCACGCCTTTGGTCAGCTGGACCCGGGCCGCGACGGCATCCTCCTTATCCTTGGCCGCGCCGAGTTCCACCAGCAGCACGAGGTCTAGGCCCCCCGACAGCAACCGGGGCTCTGGCCGGAGCCGCTTCGGCAGGTCTGCGATGAGTCCGGGCCAACCGCCTGGCCCGGCATCGGTGGGGGAGAACCCCGGCGGCGCAAGTAGTTGCGCCTGCCCGGGCCTGGACAGCTCGATGCGAACCTGGAAAGGTCCCCCGGTCGAGGCGTCAAGCCCGGCCATCGCGATCAGGGGTCGTTGCTCATCCAGGGCCTCGACGTCACGCAGGTCAGCGTCAGGACCGCGCCTGGCGACGATCGGCAGCGCCAGCTGCTCCGCCGTATAGCCGGTCACCGGCGTCACGTCGACGGTCGCTACGGGTGGGAGGCCAGGCAGTACCGCGGCTCCAGCCGGGAACAGCTCATGCGGACGCGGACGAACCATGCCGGTGTGCGTATTCGCTTCGACCAGGATGAGGTCGTAGGCGTATCGCAGCGGTGCCTGAGCGGCCGCAGCGTCTATGACGTCGGCTAGGGTTCCAGCGTCCGGCCCGGCCATGATCTCCGTGACCGGACGCTTCACGGCACGGGCCAGCCTTGCCGCCACATCAAGCAATAGCCAGTTGTGGGTACGTCGCACCAGCACGGTGTCCAGCGAGCGGGACGTGCCACGCGCCGAGTTGCTCACGGTGTCCGTACGGTCCGGATCACCGGACGCGCGGCCGACCCGCTCGATGACCGCCGCGTGCGCCGCGGCCGTGGTGAACCCCGCCACCACGGGCGGGATGCTCTTGTCGGCCGCCGCAATGAGCGCGGCCGGGTCGGCCTCCTCGCGCTCCGAGGTGGCCACCCCGACGCCGCCCGCCATCTGCAGGTACCGCAGGCAGAAATCGACGGGCAGCCGCGGGAGGATCGCCGTCCACTGATAGCTTCCGCTTCCACCCTCGGGCCGGACCGGAACGCCCAGTTCGTCCACCACCAGGGTTTGCCAGGACACCGCGTCCGGGCCGATCTCGACGAATGCGACCGCGTCGGTCTTCCGGGAGACCAGGCGGGTCAGCGCGAAGATCATGCCCGCGCTGGTACCGGCCGGCCGCTCCGCATCCGCCATCGCCTGTTCTATCCGGCCGGGCGGGGGACCGCCGCGCACGATGGCGGCCAGCCCCCCGAGCAGCAGCTGATCAATGGGCCAGATGCTACTCACGACCCGGGTAACAGCTCGCAGGTCGTAGTCGCACTGCCGATCGGCGAGGCGTACTTTCAGGTCGGGACCGTCCGCCGCGGTCGCTGCCCCGGGTTCGAAGCCCTCGGCCCGCTCCCAGTCGCATCGTTGGCACGCTGCGCCCCCCTGGCCGGGCCACCGGCAGACCGGACACACCTCTTCTGCACTCATGCGCAGGCCAGGCGGCAATCGAGCGACGCGGAATCCCAGCCAGCTGATACGGAATTCGGGCCGGTCGTCGGATCACGCGAGGCCTCGCCCAGGAAATAGACAGGAATATTCGCGGGACTCCGATTACCTCGGAACGGGAATCCCGGGATCTTTGGAAAGGACCCAACTAGCCGGTGCACGGGCTGGCCCACCGAACCTCCCCCACTCGCGACGCACTCTCCCCAGCGGTCACGCAAACAATGGCACACCACCCAGGTGCGCAGAGAATACTCTATGTGCGCCAAGAATACATCGAGCACCGATCCGCCGAACCAACTGGGAGCAATCACGCCGTAGTTTCGGCCAGGCCGCTACCTACGGGTTTCGCTACCGGGTGTTCTGATAGCTTCTAGCGTGGTCACTGATAAAAATCGAATATGAATTAATTCAGCGCCAGGCAGCTGACGACCCCGCCAAGGCCAGCCACATAGCAGTGCCGTCCGGAGATCACCGGCGGCGCGCCGATCAGGCAATCCATGCGCAGCAGTTCACGGGGAGGTCTCTTGTCGCTGTCCACTTCCATCAGCCGGTAGCCGGTCGCCACATAAACCCGACCGCCGGACGCGGCGAGTCCGGCGATCTCCTCGCCCAGATCAACGTGCCAGGCCTCGTCCAGAGCTGCGGAACCGCGGTGGCCGATGTCGTACGCGTGAACCACCCCGTCGCTGCTTCCCACGTAGAGGAGGTTCCCGCCGCGCACTGGCGCGACGTGCACGGGGGCACCGACCTCGGTCATCCTATGCTGGCTGGGGTCCGCGATGCCGATCTCTCGCAGCGTGCCGTCGGTGCCGCCGATGTACAGCCATACCGCATCTGGGAGGGGCGCGGAGAGCACCAGCCCGTCCGTGTGCAACTGCCAGTTCTTCCGGCCGGTCCTCGCATCGATCGCGTACACGTAGCTGGCGGTGTCGGTCGCGAAGATAGTGCCGGATGCCACCGACAGCGTCCCCGTCGCCGCACCGTCCATCTGAAGGAGCACCCTCCGTCTGCCGGTGCTCAGGTCCATGCTATGCACGCGCCCGTCGCTACTAAGCGCGCACACCCGGTCACCCACCACCACGGGCGCGCCCTCGATGGCGGCCGCGGCCTCGATCACCACTCGATCCAGGCGCGGCGCTAGGTCGATGGCGTGTACCCGCCCGTCGGCGGCACCCACATAGGCGGTGCCGCTTCGGTCCCCCTTGCCCACGAGCAGCGCTCCGGCGCGCAGCGCCGCCCTCACGTCCACAGGCTCGCGCCACCCGGCCGGCGCCTCGCCGTCCGCCGCGCGAAGGACCGCGACAGTGCCGTTGAGACAGGCCACCACCAGGCTGCCTCCGCCCACCGCGACCGCCCCGGAGATCCAGCTGCCCAACGTGCGGGTCCACGGGACGGTCCCGGCGGTCACGGCACCCGCCGGGGGATCGACCGTCGCGGCGTCCGAGTCGGCCCTGACCCATCCCAGCTCGGCTGGGCCGGGTGCCCAAATTGTGGCAGCGAGTTCGTCGCGGTATTTTTCGAGCCAGACCGTGATGTCCCGCGGCAGCGCGGCAGCGAACCCGTTGCGGCCAGAGCCGCCGGTACGCCTGGCGAAATCCCGCTGAAGCTCGACCAGTGGCGTACGGTTTCGCGGATCGTCTCTTAGGCAGCCTGCTACTAGCTCGCCTAGCTCGCCCGCTAGCGTGTGGAGGTTGGGTCTCGCATCCATCAGCTGGACCCGGGATGTAACGTCAAACGGCGCCTGCCCGGTGGCCGCGAAAACCAGCGTGGCCCCGAGCCCGAAGATGTCCGCGGCCGTCTCCGCCGCCTCCAGGCCGTATCGCGCCACCTCCGGCGGCATGTACCCATAGTCGGTTCTCAGCTGCGGGGACGGCTCGTGATGGGCAATGTCGACCAGGCGAGCCCGGTTGAAGCCGACGACCCAGGGGCCGTTGAGCGCCAGTAGCACGTTCTTCGGTCTGAGGTCCCGGTGCACGATCCCGCAGGCGTGTATCGCCGTGAGGGCCTCGACGATGCCGGCTCCCAGGTGCCACAGTGCTTCTTCCGGCAGCCCGTCAAACGGCAGCCCATCAGACCGGCGGACGACCTTGTGCAACGGTGCGCCAGGTACCAGCTCGGTCGCCATCCAGGCCGGATCATCGTCAGCCCGCGCGTCGATGAACCTCGGCACGAAGTCTGACTCCACCCGCCTGATCGCTTTGATCTCATTGCTGAACCGGGCGCGGAAGTTGGCAGTGTCAGAGAACGGGGGGTGGGCCACCTTCACCGCGGCCAGTTCGTCCGCCCGTTCGTGCCGCCGAGCGGCGTACACCATACCGGACGAGCTGCGGCCCAAGGGGGCAAGCTTGCGGTAGGGCCCTACATTGGGGGGATCGCTGCTCTTGAGGGTCCCGACCATTGCCAAGCAGATCACCCATTCTGTGGACCGGCGCAACCTGCCCCAGCCCATTGTCTCCACGACACCGGTCTGCTGTTCATGTCTTCCCGGCATGGGGCCAACCAAGAAGATAGGTCGACCTAACCAAGAAGTTAGGTCGAGACGCTGCGGCGATACTTACCGGTTTATAATGTCAGTCTAGGCGCCGAGGTCCTAGCGAGATATGGCCAGGGCGGACGCTGTGCGATCAGGATTGGGCGCACGGTGAGCTTCGGAATGCCCGGTTCTGATCATGGCACCGCACGGTGCGGCGGCAGCTTAGCTGGACAAGGACCACTGCTGAACTAGGCGATACAACACGGTCGCGGCCGTCGAGAGGGAAACGCGACGGGCTGCCTCCCCGGAGTCGGATATTCTCCCCGGCAAGCAACTCGCCGTATATTTGCTAACAAGGCACGCTGAGGGGTTGGGGTTCCGTGAGGCGTAAGACTTGCTTTGTCGGCAACCCGGGTTGCGGAATAACAGCCGGGAGGCGACGGCGACACAGCATTGGAGTGGCGGCCGGTGCGCTGACAATTGCGCTGGTCACAGTCCTGCCCACGCATACCGCCAGCGCGTCGCAGGTCAGCATGGCTACGGCGGCCAGTTTCGGCCAGCCGGCCGGTGCGGGCCTTGCGGCCGGCTCGGCGGCGGGGCCGGCCGATGTCGCCGTTCTCGACGTGGTGATGCTGGTCGACGAGTCCGGCAGTGAGACGCCCGCCAAGGTGGCCGACGAAAAGCAGACCGCCGGGACGATCGTGCAGACGATGCTGAACCCGCGCAGCCGGGTCACCGTGATCGGCTTCGGCGGCGTCAACCACGTCGCGCCGAACCAGAACCCGGTCGACGTGGCCTGCCAGCCCACGATCGCCAGCGGCGCCACTAACCTGGGTTACCTCGCGTCCTGCGTGAACAAGCTGCACCGCCGGTCCGAGGCGGAGGGCGACGACACCGACTACGCCGCGGCGCTCGGCCAGGCGATGAGCTACTTCAACCCGGCTACCCAGTTCGGGCAGCAGTCGCCGACCGGGGCGATCAAGGTCGTGTTGATGATGACCGACGGCGGCGTGGACGTGCACCGCGACACCCAGCAGTACGGCACAGACTGGCAGCTGGGCGAGCAGCAGGCGGTCAACCAGCAGCTAGCGGCGGCGCGGCAGTACGGCGCCCAGGTGTGGCCGCTCGGTTTCGGCACCGACATCACGCCGCAGGCCGCGTCGTACCTCGGCCAGCTGGCCAAGGGCGGCGCGCAGACCGCGTGCGATTCCCGGCAGGAGTCCGAGCCGCATTACCAGGTGGTGAACGACCCGTCTGACGCGCTGAACGCGCTCACGCAGCTGTACGCGGAGGCTGGCTGCCTCGGGACCAGCGTGGCGCCCCCGGTCACGGTGGGCGGCGGCGTCCAGGCCGGCACGCTGCACGTGACGATCCCGCCCATCGCCAGCGACGCCGCGATCAGCGTCGCCCGGGGTAGCCCCGGCGTGCAAGTGGGCTACTACCTGCCGGACGGCACGCAGTGGACCGACTCGTCCGCGATCAGCGGCCAGGACTCACCGGTGGAGGTCCTGCACGTCGCCAACATCACCGGCGCGGAGGCGGGGACGTGGCAGATCCGTCTCACGGCGGCGCCCGGGCTGGCCAGCCAGCTGGTGAGCGCGACCGCGTTCTGGCAGGGCGCGGTGCGGTCGGTGATCACCGCCGACCCGCCGAGTGCGAAGCTGGGGCAGCAGATCGGCGTCACGCTCAGCGTGCTTGGCCCCAACGGCCCGATCACCGACCCGTCAACGCTGGCACAACTGCAGGTGGGAGTGAGCGTCTCGGGTGACGGGCTGACCGGGCCGGCCTCGGTCCCGGTCACCAGCGCGGGCGAGACATCCGGTTCCGCGACCGGCGTCGGCGACTTCAAGGGCACGTTCACCGCCCCGCAGAAGGCGGGCACGCTGACGTTCACCGGCGCCGCGGCCGGCTACGGCCTGTACGCCACCGAGGTGCCCGCGACCGTTCAGGTCGGCACGGCCGTGGCGGGTTTCACGGTCAACGTGCAGCTCCCGGTCGTGAACAGCGTGCAGGTCGGCCAGGGCATCGCCGGACAGGTCAACTTCGTCAACCAGACCAGCGCCACCCGCAGCGTGCGCCTTGAGCTGACCTCGAGCCACGGGACCGGCGTCATCACCAGCCCGTCCGGCCCGATAACGGCCAGGTCCGGGCAGCCGCCCAGCGTCCCGTTCACGATCACCGTCGATAAGGACTCGCCCACCGGCTCCGCCTGGTTCGAGGTCAAGGCTGTCGACGCCGCCAACCCGGGCCTCGTCTACAGCGACGTGACGATGAACGTCACCGTAACCAGGCCGCCGGGCTTTCTGGCCAGGTACTTGTGGGTGATCATCGGCATCATCGCCCTGATCGTCCTGGCCATCCTGGCCCTGCTGTGGATGCGCGCGGCCCACCGCAGGAAGGTCGACGTCCGTGGCCTGATCGCGGTCCTGCGCCGCGGCGGCGAGCAGATGGGCGCGGAGCTCAAGGCGCCGAGCAAGTGGTCGGACACGTTCCGGTTCATCATCCGCGACGAAGAGCAGCCGACCGCCCGGCTCGACTACCCGCAACCGGGATTTTCCGCCTACACGGTCAAACGTGCCGCGAACGGCGAGGTCAGGCTGATCACGCCGGCCGGCGAGCGGTACGACGTGGTCGTCGGCGGCCCCGGGGAGGTCATGGAAGACAACGGGCTCGAGCTGGCCTTCCGGGACCTGCGCCGTCGGCGCGTAGCGCCGCGGCCCGCGGTCACCCGGCCCCGCCAGGGCGGGACCCCGGCGGGTGGCCCGGCGCCTCAGACCACTCCGCAGCCCGCTGACCAGAGCAGCACCATTCCTTCGTCCCCCGCGCCCTCGCCGCAGGACGAATGGCTGTAGTGAGAACCGGACCAGGAGCTAAGGGGGACTCATGAAGCTGTATCAGCCGGTCATGTTCGTCGGGCTGGGCGGCACCGGCTGTGACATCGGTGCCGAGCTCGAGCGCCGGATGCGCGAGGAGATCTGCGGTCCGGACGGCAACGACTTCCGCCGCAGGCGCGGGCGGGAGGGCATGCTGCCCTATCAGCTGCCTTCGTGCGTCCAATTCGTGTACGCGGACATGAACCAGGCGGAGCTGGACCGGCTGCCGCGCCGCGTGGTGCCGGGACCTGAGCACATCCCGGTCGCGTCGCTGAGCGCGAGCTACGCCAACGGCCTGGTGCCCGACGTGGCCAGCTACCCCGAGCTGGCCAGGAACCTGCGGCTCGAGGCGGAGCGGGTGGTCGCGGGCTGGCTTCCGCCCGCGACCCAGGACGAGCCGCGGGTGAACCCGCTGCACCGGGGGGCCGGGCAGTTCCCGACGATCGGCCGCGCGGCCCTGTTCGGCACGTTCATGGAGAGCATCAACCCGGCCGTACGGGACATCCGCGAGGCGATCGGCAGGCTGTCCAACTCGGGCGCGGACCTGGACGCCATGGGGGGCAAGCCGCCCAAGGGCGTGGACGTCTTCGTGGCGTTCTCGGTGGCCGGCGGGACCGGGTGCGGCATCTTCTACGACTACCTGCACCTGATCGCGCACATGCTGCGGCAGAACAGCCAGCTGCGGGTGAAGATCTACCCGCTGGTGCTGATGCCGTCGGCGTTCGAGGACGGCCTGGGCGGGGGGCGGGCCGCCGAGCTCAACGCGGGCCGCGCGCTGCTCGACCTGTTCCGCCTGGTCGACCAGCAGAACGGCGCCGACGCCGAACGCGAGCTGCACAGCGTGCACGATCAGGCCCTGCTCGATCCCGACGAGGTGATGGTCTACTACCCGGGAGACCTGCGGATCGTCATGCGGCCAGGGATCCTCCAGACCGGCTTCCTGTTCTCCCAGCCCGCGGGCGCCACCCGCCAGGACATGCACCGGTCGATCGTATCCCTGATGATGTCCCTGGCCGGGACCGAGATGGCCGAGGACGACGACCCGTCCGTCGATCACCACCAGTCGTTCGCGGACAGCTTCGTGAACCAGGCCACCCACCGGCAGGTGCGGGCCGATAACGGGATCGGCAACCGCGGCGTGTCGACGGCGCTGGTCGCCTCGCTGACGGTGCCGGTCGACGACCTGGCCGGAATCGTCGGCTCACGGCTGCTGCGCACCGCCGTCGACCAGCTTTCCTCGCCCCAGACCCGGGTGGACTCCACCCGGTCCGACATGGAGGACTTCCTGATTAAGGCGGGCGTTCACCCGGTGCTGCGGCGGCACGGCAGTGACTTCGCTGAGCCCGAGCCCGCGCACGGCGCCCGTGAGGTGACCGCCGCGCTGAACGACCGCCGGGAGGCGATGCGAGCGGGCATCGACTCGCTGAAGGCTCAGCTCGGCCGGAACGTTCCCCAGCTCGTCCAGGGCTTCGACCCGGACGGTGCCGCCCGCGAGCTGCTCAGCCAGACGGACGTCTTCGACCTTCAGCGGGTCGTGTTCGGTCATCCCGACCTCAACGGCGAGGTCGAGCAGGCCGGGGTCCACGGGATGCTGCACCGCAGGCGGGCCGCGCCCGAGGTGCCCGCCGGGCACGGCATCGCGCCGCCGCCCACCCCGGAGCTGCGCGACAGGTTCTTCCGCAAGGTGCGGTGGAACGACGAGGACCCGGTGGCGGCCCGCGGCAAGCAGGATGAGTGGTACAAGTGGCAGACGCAGGTGTCGTGGGCCGAGTTCTGGTCCAGGCACACGCCGCAGTGGCGTCGGCCGCTCGACCGGCTGCAGCGGGACCTGACCGCGCTGACCAGGTCGCTCCTGGACTTCACCCGTCAGGACGAGGAGGACTTCAACCGCCGTTCGGCCGAGCTGTACCGCAAGCGCGTCGGCGTGTCCTACCTGCTCCCGGCCGGTGCGGGCCGGATGGAGCAGTTCTACCAGCAGGTGGTCAGGCGGATGCTCGAGCACTACGCCCGGGAGGGCCGGCTCAGCGTGAACTCCACCGAGTCCCAGCTGGTGGGCATGCTGATCGGGACCAGCGGCTGGCGCGACACCTACGAGATGAGCATCGCCCAGAGCCCCGGAAACGCCCTGTCCTTCCTGCGGGAACAGGTCAAGACCGAGGTGAAGAGGTTCCTGCGGGAGCCGCCGCCCGGTGAGCAGCCGATGCTGCCCAGGTTGCAGGACCTGCTGGCCGCGGCGGCCGGGCACGGCAGCGGGCCCGGCATCATGCAGGACTACCTGGACGAGTTCCGGGGCAAGCTCGCCGGGCTGGTGCCTGCCAACTTCACCCCGCAGGGCAGCGGCCCGCTGAAGGTGCTGATCGCTTACCCCGCCGACGCGCCGAGCGAGATCATCAAGGGCCACCTGATCAACTCGATCAACCTGCCCACCGGGCCGCGCGTCACCTACGACTACCGGAACACCCACACCGAGTCGATCTCGGTGGTGCTGTTCCGCACCGCGATGGGCGTCACCGAGGTCGAGGAGGTCCGCGACGTGCTCCGGCTCTGGGCCGGGTCGCTGGCCCGGCCCGAGCCGACCGACCTGCTGCGCTGGCGGCAGCGGACCGGCTACGACTTCGGCTACCTGGCCACCAGGGAAGAGCACCGAGTCGAGATCCTGCACCGGCTGCTGTGCGCGCTGTGGAACGGCCGGGCCGCGATCCAGGGTCCCAAGGAGTCCCCGGACCGGGTCAACGTCGAGATGGGCGGCGGTGTGGTGATGTCGTTGCCGCTCACCCCGCTCGGCCAGGCGTCGTCCTGGGGCAGCCTGGTGCGCGCCTACGAACTGTGGGCGCTGGACGACGACGACATCCACCGCCGGTTCTGCGCGCAGCTCATGCGCGAGCTTCCCGTCGGCATCGACGGGCGGCCGAAGCTGCCGGACAAGCTGTGTCCCTACATGGTGATCAGGGACCTAGCCGAAGGGCAGGTCGAGCTGCTCGACGACATGATCAAGAAGCAGCCCGCCGGCCAGAGTTCCCGGGCCACGCAGATGCGCGCGTTCTGGGCGGTCACCCTGCCCGCCGCACTTAACCAGCAGTTCACCGGGCGGGAATCGCCGGTCGCCCCGAACCTGCGCGAGCTGGAGCGGGTCGCGGACGCCGGGGCCAGTGGATGACGGTCGAGATTTTGTGGTTGACCGGCCGGTCAGATGCCGACGCGGAAGAGACCGCACGCACGCTGCTGGCCGACCTGCACGGTCACCGCGACCTGCGTAGGCTGCTGGTGCTTGACGACACCGCCAAGCTCGTCCGGCACACGCCGATCTACGAGCGCCTGGTCACGGCGAGGCGGGTCGAAGACCTGCTGTGCGTGGCGCTCGGACCCCGCGCTGAAGGCGGCCGGGGGCTCAAGCTCCCGGGGAACCTTGGCGGCACGCAGGGATCCGGGGTGCTCTGGGTGAGCGATCCGGGCGGCATCGACTGGCGCGTGGCCGCGTCCGCGATCGCCATGGGCCACCCAAGCGGCTCCAAGAGCGGCCTGGAGCATCTGGTCGAGCTGCTCTCGGTGGACGAGGTGTTCGACCGCGTCCACGCGGTCATGACGACCCGGGTGCCGGGCCGGGTGGCGAGCCCGGGGCTGCGGCTGGCCGGTGCGGACGATGAGGCGGCCACCTTCGCGTCCGCGCTCGCCGTGGCCATCCGGCGGCTCACCGAGCCAGGTCAGGGAGCCGGCGGGCCGTTCCGCGTGCTGCTTCCCGCCGTGATCGGCGGCGCGAGCCTGGCCCCCGGCGGCGACCTGGCCCGCTGCCACGCCGACGTGCTTGAATCGGTCCGGGCGGCCGGCGATGCGCTCGAGAAGCTGCGGGGCCTCGGCGGCATGATCCGCCGTGGCCAGGCCAGCGTGCAGGAGCACGTCATCGAGGCGGGCGCCGCGCTCGCCGACCTCCGGCACCAGGTGGATCAGCTGCTGCGGGAGGCCAACGCGACCGGTGAGCTGATCGACAATCAGCGCGCGCGAGTGCTGGCCGCCGGCGTCCAGCTGCCGGCATCGGCATCGGCCCCGGCCGCGGCAGACGGCGGAACGCCCCCGGGTGTTTCGCCGTCGTCACCCGTCTCCCGGGTGATCGGTGATGCTATCCGCGGCGGTGACACGCTCGCGCTGGTGGTCAGGCGGCTGGCGCTCACCGAACGCGAGCTGAGGCGCCTCGGCAGCGCGAGCTACCTGCCGGAGGCCGGGCAGCGGTGCCCGGCGTCCCTGCTCGCCCGGCTCGCGGACCCGCCGCGGCGGCACGCTGGCGGCGGCGATGGGCGGCGCGAACTGGGCCTTGACGAGGCGGCACAGGCCGCTAACGGGCTGGCCGACCTGGTCCTGTTCGTGGCCAACCGGGAGTGGTCCGTGGCCACCCCGACCCCGGGTGCGGTGGCCAGGTTCAGGATCGCGCTTGACGGAGCGGGCCAGACGCTGGCCGGCTACGCCGGCTCGGCTGGCGACGATGGCAGGGCGGCCCGGGGGGCACGGCTGGCCCGGCTCGGCGAGACCCTGACGCCCACCCTGCGCGAGCTGGTGCTCAAGGTGCTCATCACCGAATCCGCGTCGCCCAGTGCTGACGGGCAGGACGCCTTCGAGCACGCCCGCGACCGGACCGCCTCGCTGCTCGCGGACTGGACCAGCGAGGTGCACACGAACGGAGTGCTGTCCCGGCCCTCCTTCGCGACCGCCAGCGCGCACGAGGTCCCCTACGCCGGCGAGGATGACGTGGCGGAGATCAAGGAGGCTGTCAGGTACGAGCCGGGCCGGGTGATGTGGCAGCTGTGCGGATCGGAAGACCTCGGCGCGCTCGACGTGAGCGTCCCGCCGCAGGTGGTGTGGTTCACTCCCCGGCTCAACCGGGACATGCTCGGCGGCGCGCTGCCGCCGGAGACGGTGTGGACCTCGTCCGGTTCCTACGCGGGGCTGCTCCGCCTGGTTCCGCTGCGGGCCGGCATCGCCTCCTCGCACTGGGGAGGCGACGTCCCTCCGGCCGATCCGTCGCACCTCACGGAGCCCTCGCGATGACCGACAAGCTGCAGTTCCGCCGCGTCACCGGTGAGCCGGCCGAGGCCGAGGTGCGCACCGACGACGTGGAGTTCCCAGCCGGAGAATGCCTGCTGGCCCGGCGGGTCTGGCTGGACGATGACACCGAGCTCCGCCAGCACCGCGTGGTGCCCGGCCCGCTGCGCGGCGTCGGCTACGACCGGCTGGACAACGAGATCATCGCCGGGCGCCTGCTGTACGAGGTGGCCGGGTGGGATGGCTACCCGCCCGAGGTGACCTGCCTGTATGGCGACGAAGCCACCTCGGCCGACCCGTACGCGCTGTTCGAACCGTACCGGGGCAGGCAGCTCAGCCAGGTGGGCACGCATCTTGTCACCGAGGAGCAGGAGGCCCTCGAGGTCAGCCTGCTGACCGGCCTGTGCTGGCTGGCCGCGGCCGGCATCGCACACCGCGCGCTCAGCCCGGACACGGTGCTGTGGGACAGCCAGCGGCGCCGGGTGCAGATTACCGACTTCAGCCGGAGTACGGTCTTCGGCGCGCCCCGGGAAGCGATTGCGGGATCGCCCAGCTGGGTCGCGCGGGAGGCGCGGCCGGGCAGCGTCAGCAGCGTGGTCGGCGAGCGTGATGACATCTGGGCGGCGGGCCGGCTGATCTTCTTTGTCCGTAGTCAAGGGGAGGCGCTCGCGGACCGCGAGCAGCTTGCGCAGAGCGGACTGAGTGAACTGCTCGACGGGGTATTCGGCCCGCCGGAGGGCCGCCCGACCGCCAGGGAACTGCTCGTGGACCGCATGCGGCAGCCTGACCCGGTTCCGCCCGGGGCCGGCAGTCGCGCGGGGCTGCAGGCCGGGCGCAGGCACTTCTGGGAGGCGCGCCAACGCAAGCACCCCGGCGCGGTCCTCCCGCCGGAAGCCGCCGAGGACGCCTACCCTCCGCCGGGCCCGGGACCGGCCGCCGCTGCGCCGGGTCCCGGCACCGGCCCGGCGACGCAGGCCGAAGACCTCTCCCGCAAGCCGCGGGAGAGGGGCTTTCGTCGGAGGCGGGGTGCCGGATGAGCGCCATCGACCAGATCGTCTTCCGCGCGCCGAGCGGCAGCACGGGGACGATCGTGCCCGCGTTCTCTTCCATCGAGGACAACGCCGAGGTCGACTACTGGCAGCGGCGGCTGGATCCATGGCTGCGGACCGGCAACCCGATGGGCCGCGGGTACCTGGACTTCGGCAAGCAGGCGGCGCTCATCCGCTGGTACACCGACGTGGAATCGCGCTACGACTGGCAGTACGCGCTCGTGTTCATCGGGCCGTCGGCGGTGCTGACCGCCGGTTACGCGCTGGAGCTGCCCGAGCTGTCCGCGGACCTGCTGGCGATATCGAGTGGCGGCCGGCTGCTCCCGGCCACGCGGACGGAGCTAGGTCCCGGCCACGCCGCCATCATGGCCCGGGCGCGGTCCAATAAAGCCGCCGAGCTGCTGGTCCCGCTGCTCGCCCGCGTCCTGGCGGGCGAGCAGAGCGTGACCATGCCGTGGACGGAGCCGTCGCTGCCCGAGGCGGTCATGTGGGGCCTGGTGAGCCTGCTGTTGATGCTCGGGGATACCCGGCCAGTCTCATTCCTCACCTACGCGTCCGGGCGGGCGGCCAGCGTCCCCGGGCTTTTCGTTTCGTTCCGTCCCGGCGCGGCCAGCCTGCAGCCTGATCCAGGGTTCGAGACGGTGGCGATCGGCCTGGCGACCAGGTTCGCCGACGACCCGGCCGGGCTGCGCCGTACGCTGCTCCTGCGCGGGATGCTCGAACCGGCCGATCACGCGGGCCGGATCACCCGGCTGCTCAATCTCTGGCCTCATGTCGATACCGCCTACTCCGGGGGGACCCAGAGCGTGAACGCCACCTTCGAGGGGCCCTCGCCCATGACCCTGGCACCGTCGCCGAGATCGGAGCCAGGCACCGGTACGAGCCAGCCGGTGATCTGCCCGATCTGCCTGCACGAGATCTACGACTGGGACGCGCTGCAGTACTGGCGCTGGGACGCGGCGCTGGAAGCCTACGCCGAGCTCCCGGTGCCGCCGGGTCTCAATCGGCATCAGCGGGATCGCCTGGTGCGCGGGGCGTACGTGCGCTGTCCCGCTCCCCATGCCGACGTGCAGACCGAGCACTATCTGCCCGTGAACTACGGCCGTTTCGGCCCCCCGGTGCTCCTAGGTTTCATCGGGCTGACCAAGTCAGGCAAGTCACACCTGCTCGCGTCCATGGTCGGTGAGATCCAGGGTGGTGCGCTCCTGCAGGATTACGGGATAGTCAGCCGCCCGGTCGACCCGGCCATGCACCAGAGGTTCCTGGACGGCTGGGTGAACCCGCTGTTCAGTCACGACCGGGTGCTGCCCGGCACTCAAGAAGGCATCGTGACGTTCGCCGACGCCTTCCTGATGAGCTACGAGAACGGGCCGGAGCGGCTGGTGGCGCTGTTCGACGTCGCCGGAGGGGACCTGGCCCGGGTGGACGAGACGAAGCAGTTCCTTGAGATCGCCAACGGGCTGTTCTTCGTCATCGATCCTGAGCACCTGAGTGCGCGCCGCCAGCGGCTTGGTGACGAAACCTTCAATAACGTCCTCAACGTGGTGAAGGGCAAGGACCGCGCCGGCCAGGTGAGCGCGGCGATCGTGTTCAACAAGGCGGACAGGGTCCGGTTCGACGAGCCGGTTTCCCGCTGGCTCCGGTCGGACAGCAAGGTGCTGGACCCGGTCGAGTTCCTCCTGGAGAGCCGCGACGTCTATGCCTACCTGGATGTGCAGGGGGCACTGGCGCTGGCCAGCCCCTACTGGCTGTGCGACAAGGTCACGCTGCACGTGGCCTCGCCGACCGGGGGAGCCGGTGACAGCGAAGGCGAAGGCGGCATATACCCGCGTGGCGTCACCCCGCGCCGGGTGCTGCGCCCGCTTGTCGCGATGCTGGCGATGACCGGCGTGCTGCCGGGCGCGGAGGCTGGGAGGGTGGGGATCTAGAGTGACCGATGAGCGCGATGTCGTCCATCAGATCGAATACCGCTGGGACCCGGTCAAGGACATGTCTCCGGTCGCGAGCTCCATGTCGCCCGAGTTGACCCAGGGGTGGGATCCCCGGATCCGGCCGTGGGTGCGTCACCCCAACGTCGACGCGCCGTCGGAGAGCCTGTGCTACCAGGTTTTCCCGGCGGAGACAGCGGCGCTGGCCTGGCGGTACCGGGACCGGCAGGCGGCCGAACGCGAAGGCGGCGCCCACGGGCGGCCGCTGGTCTCCCGCGTTCTGGTCGGCCCGGCCAGCCTGCTGCCCCCGCATCTGGCCATGATGTTGTGCCGGGTCGGGCTGCCCGACCTGGCCGGCCCGCAGCCCGGCCAGGTCGACGTCGGCGCAGGCCTGCCGCCGATCGGCGCACACGAGCTCACCGGCCTGGTGGCCGGCCGGGCCGCCCGGCTCGATCAGAAAGCGGCGCAGGAGAAAGGCCTGCAGCAGGTCGTGGCGGCGGCGCTGTCCGACCCGCACACCCCGCTCGCGATCCAGCTACGGGATCCCTACATCTTCCACGCGCCGCGAGTCGCCCCGCAGGGCCTCCTGCTGTGGGGGCTGTGGCGGACCGTCTGGCCCTTGCTCGGCCACAGCACCGCCCGGCGGGGCTGGTCATTTTCCACCTTCGAGCTGCCCATGGGCGACCAGGACGCCTCGACGCTGCCCGATATCGTCTTCCGCCTGGCGCAAGCCGCGTCGGGGCC
>OCZT010001655.1_pt1 | contig 23035 bp, 13 predicted proteins | sample 1539031 | NCBI WGS metagenome assembly OCZT01 (sample SAMEA3539308, study PRJEB22396) | soil metagenome | biome: tundra; feature: field; material: soil | place: USA | collected 2010-05 | depth 0.15 m | reverse complement strand
ACTGGCAAACGCTGGGATTATTCGGTCGCCTGCTGCAACGCCGGGAAATAAAAATTCTGAACATCGTGACTGCGGAACAGGAGTAAGCTCGGAGGAGCTGAAAAGGTGTCAGTCAAGAACGGCCCACAAGGGGCCGGTTCGTTTGAATGTCATGTTTCTGCGGCACGCCGTTCGCCCCAGTGAGCGCTTCATGGCTGCTAAAAAGCGGTAAAGGGTCAACCGCAGATTGGAATTCGAGCTGGGCGCAGGGTTCGAGGGCTTTTGCGGTTTTGCGTTGATCTTGGCTCTGAGCCAGATGCTGGAGCGCGGACTTGGCCCCTTTGGCCGTGCCGATCTGCACCCGCGCCGCAAACCGCGCAGACTGAAGTCTAAGGTCTAAAGTCTAGAGTCCAAGGTCCAAAGTTGGGGTGGGGGCAGTTCGAACTCAGTGACAACCTGAAAAAAAGGCCTGTTGATTTGCAGGCACTTACAACAATTCAGCAGAATAATTTCACCCTCCAACCGCTCCTTGCCTGCGGCCCCATAACGTTAACGGCATGCGTAACCCCGCACCCATCAACCACTTCCCGCCAACACTATTTTCACCAAACCGCTCCCCTATATATGGAGAGGCGCATTTATTTTGAAGCCCGCATCGAAGCTGGTAACTGCCAACTCCTCCTTACCCAGCCAGTGTCCGAAGGCGATTAATGGTCAGCGGATTGTTGATACCTGATTCACGTCAGAGCCTGCCCTCGGCGGGCTACGGTGCGGGGACGACCTCCACCGCTTGAATCATTGCGTCATGGCCCGGGAGTGACTTGAACCTCAGCTCGATGATGCCGTTGGTGGGCTGCACGTTCTGAAACTCACGAGTGTAGGCTCGGAAGGTTCCTGCTTCCTTGCGCACGTTCAGATTCTCAATCACGGTTTGGCCATTGATGAGCACCGTGGTGGGGCGGGAAACCGGGTCCCATTTGTCTCCTTCACGCTCCATCCAGGGCGTCTCGGGTGTGTCAGCCCAGTGCAAGCGCACCAGGTAATTGCCGGGCGCGACGGTCAGGTTCACCCAGAATTCCGGCGCATGCGCCCCGTAACGGTAGATTTCCTCATCAGGAGTGCCGCCGATATACATGCTGCGACGGTTATGCCACCAGCAGCGCGGGACTGTATCCACGTCAGACCCGACCCGAGCGACGAACTCGGTGCCAGGCCGCCAGGCGTTGCCTTGCGCGTCGATATAATCCTGCCGTCCAGTGTAACCGAGGATCAAACGCTGCGCGCCTTTTGGTCCGCCGCCGGCACCAAAGCCCGCCTCACCGATGGCAGCGGAGTATAGGGCGGACTCGACCCCGATTTGGCCGCCGCCAGCGCCGCGCCCCAACGGATTGGTCTCGCCGCGCACGATGATCTTCAATTCGTGGAGTCCATTGGTCAGGCCATTCTTGAGAAAGATCGGCTGCTCGTGGCGCACTGCGGGATTCCAACACTCGACCAGCGTTGGCTGCTTCAGACCGTCCACGAAAGCATCGGCCCAGCCTCCATCAGGGCCTACGACGCCCAGCAGTCGCACCTGGTTGCCGAAGAACCGCAGGGTCATGGTGGCATTCGTCTGATTCGCAGTCCGAAACGAACCATGCGGCGCTGCCTTGTCCGATACCGTGTGCCATGGGCCGGTGAACGCGAATGCGCTGTCATCAGCGACCTGCTGCGGGTCGTCTCCGACTATTTGAACGTGCCGGCAGCCATCGTGCCGCACGGTGACCAGCCAGTCGCCGTTTGTCAACGGCGCGAGCGAATAGCCCTTGGCGTCGAGGGTGCTGCGTTCTTTGAGCCGGCGGCCATCAGCTTGGATAGACGTGGGTCGAAAGGCCAAGCGCATGACTTCCTGCACGGTGGGCGGGGAATCGAACGTGGTGTAGGTGATCCTGCCCTTTTCATAGAGGACTTTCTGCACCACGGAAGAGGAGCGGACAATATGATTCTCCCGGTTGGGAGCGAAGCTCTCTGGCAGCCACGCAATGGCTTCCAGCACCTGACACAATGGCCAAGGATGAGCCAGATTAGACCATTCGGCGGTGGCAACCTGGTCGCCAAACAAGCCGTCCTTGACGACCCCGTTAGGCAGGCTGTCGTAAGTCGCCATGAGCATCATGCGGCGGCCAATTTCAGAGGCCCATTCGCTGTGGGCCAGCGCGCCGTAGCGGATTAGCGTCGGGCCAGCCGTGTATTGATTGTAGGAGAGCGAGGTGCCGCAGCAGACGGAGGATTCGGGAAACGCCCAGGCGCCGCTATACACGTCGCCGCAGGAACCCGGGGCAGCACAGTTGCGATTCCAGACCAGTGACAGCATGTTGCGCAGATCGTTCCGCCAGTTTGGATAAACGGCGGGATACTTCATGAAATGGTCGGCGCACATTGAAACCATGCCGCACATCATGGGGTTGTCCCAATCCCAATACGTCCGCCCCCACGTGTCATCCACCCACCAAGCCGGGAGCATCTGTTCATTGAGGAAACGTGTGCCAGCGTCTCTGGCCTTGAGAATTGCGTCACCTTTGCCGCGATAGCCCGTCTGAATCAGGTCATCCAGGAAGTCAACGATGATGGAGGTGGTGCCGGTGAGCACGTCGGACCATCCGACGGCGGATGGGTCAACGTAACGATTCCAGGGGGGAAGGTCTGGATGGGCGAACTGGCACTTCGCAGCGAACACATCGCCCCAGTGGTTCACCATTTGCAGGTAGCGCGGATTGCCAGTGAGTTTGTAAGCGCGCAGCACCTCGATGCCGACGATGGCACAGAGGTCGAGCTGATTGCGGCCCGCCGGGTCGCATTTGCCATAGGCTTTTCCTCGCGTCGGTGTGCTGATGGGAAATACGGGCCAGTCGGCCGTCGGGGGAGTCAGTCCATAATCCAAAATGTAGTCCACGGCCAGCGGGATATAGAGGAACGCGATCGGATCGCCGCTGTATTGGTAGTAGGCCGTGAGTCCCTTTATGGTGCTCCAAGTGCGTTGCGCCAAATCGCCGCACATCCAATCGGTTGTAGGAGGGATCAGGATGGTGCCGTCGGGCTTGATGCTCCAGTGAGAATTGTAAATGAAGTCCGGCGCAGCCATCACCGCCTTTGGTTTGTCCACCCAAGGATACCGCTTATAAACATTCACGGCGATGCCCAGGCGCTCATCCAATTGCCCGTTCAATCCATGATGCCACGGTGCGATGACGCCGTAAGAATCCGTTTCCGTGAGATGGGCGTAGTAGGAAGGCAGATTGGTGGCGGCCTGCGCGCTGTTCCAGGCCGAAAGTGCGGCGAGCAACAGCCAAGCCACCACTGTGAACCGTCTCATACAATCAGTACTGAGCACTCCCGCCCATTTGGAATCTTCAAGGGCCGATCAAACGGAAGAACTGCTTCCCGGAACCGGCTGGCACGGTCACCGTCAGCCGGCTGCCGCTTTGCACCAGCGCATTGGGAACGTTAGTCCACGATGCCGGAGCCAGGCTGGCAGAGAATTGCAGTTGGTACGTGGACTGAACCGCCGGCCAACTGAAAACAACGTTCGTCGAGCTGCTGCTGATTGACAACTGAGGCTGTGGAATGAACGCGCTGAAATTGCCGGCCATGACCGTTTCAACCTGAGATTGGGACAGCGCGATATTAAAGACCGCCACGTCATCCAGCATGCCGTTCCAAGTGCGGTTAGCAGGCGCTCCAAGTTCAGAGCCAATGTGAATTGCATCCTGGAATCCAAGATATCCGCCGAGCGGAGCGGAAACGGCTTGAGAGGCGACCCCTCCGTTGGGCCCCGTGTTTCCGTCGCGGAAGACGGTGAGGTTGGTGCCGTCATAAACCACCGCCCAATGTTCCCATTGATCCAAGAGCGGTGCGACCGCGGACCCAATACCCCAGGGGACCTGCCATTGCGCGTTGGCGCGCGCCCAGGTGTAAAGCTCCCCGTCGCCGCTTGCGCCTGATTCCAATTGAAACGCTGTGCCATCGTCAATGACCATTATTCGGCCGTAATTCGCCACGAAATCACTCGTTCCGTTGGAATCCTCGTAGGCCCAGGCGGTGATCGTCCAGGGGTTGGTAGCTGTCTGGCCAATCAGCAACGAGCCATTGCTCGAAATTGCGACGTAGGCGTGATCGACGCCGTTGTTGGTGAAGCGCAACGCGCCACCGAACCCCGTTTGTCCGGTTACCCAAACTGGAACATTGCCGTTCTCGCCGGAGAGAACGCCGTTGTTTCCCAGACCCGATGAATCCAGCGCGCTGGTTCCGCTGGTTTCGTTAAACCGCCAAAAGCCCACCAGGGATTGATTGAACACGGCAAGGGTGGCTGGTTCGCTGGTGGCATGTCCCAAGGAGTTGCTGACGACTACCGAGTAGGTTCCAGCCTGGCTCAATTGGAGACCTGACAATACCAACGTGGCGTTGGTAGCCGTCGGATTGGTGGCGCTCGACAGCTTATTGGTGGCGTTGAAATACCATTGATACTTGAACGGTGGCTGACCGTCCGCGCCGACGCTGAACGTGGCGCCCGAGCCTTGAGGCACGCTTTGCCTCTGCGGCTGGCTGACAATGCCCGCAGGGCCGCCGATGAAGGCCGAAAAATCACCTTCCATTACTGTGGCGATTTGGGATTCGGTCAGCGCGCCGGCGAACACCGCCACGTCGTCCAGCATCCCGTTCCAGGTGACGTTCGCTGGTTGATCAAGCTCCGAGCCGATCAGAACCGCCCCGGTATAGCCCGGGAACGCGAGTGGAGAACTCGCCGGCATGGAAGCAACCCCAGCTTGGGGTCCTTGATTCGCGTTGCGGTAGAGGGTCAAGTTGGTGCCGTCGTAAACCACCGCCCAATGCACCCACTGATCCAGCAACGGCGCAACCGCCGAGCCGACTCCCCAACCAAGCTGCCATGGGGCGTTGAACTGGCTCCAGGTGTATAGTTCGGCATCGCCCGAGGCCCCGGATTCGAACTGGAACGCCGCACCGTCGTCAATGGTCAATATCCGTCCGTAATAGGCCGTAAAATCGTTTGTGCCATTTGAATCTTCGTAAGCCCAGGCGGTGATCGTCCAAGCGTTGGTGGCCGTCTGGCCAATCAGCAACGAGGCGGCGCCGGGGATGTTCACATAGGCGTGATCCATGACATCATTCGTAAATCGCAGCGCGCTGCCAAACCCTGACTGGCCCGTGACCCGCACCGGAACATTGCCGTTCTCGCCAGCCAGCACCCCGTTATTTCCCAGTCCTGACGAATCGAGGACAGTGGCTCCGCTGCCTTCATCGAACCGCCATAATCCGACAACGGAAGGTACTGCCGAGACCAAGGGTTCAACCACGAGCACCGCACAACCGGTCACAATCACTAGCATCAATTGAGGGGGCAATCCGCGAGAAGAGACTTTTTTCATAAACACCTTCATGGGTTATTCGTGTTCCGCACGGTTATACTACTCGAAAGAACCCGCTTTGTCACCCCGCCTTTGCCTTTCGCCGCCCCCTTGTTCTGTCGCGTCTCCCGCCGCTAGCCCTTGTGCATCAGCCGGTATTCGGTGGGTGAGGCTTCGTTGACAGCTTTGACGACGCGCGAGAAATAGAATGGGCCGTCATAGCCCAGCGACGCGGCGATGTGCTTGACCGGCAGGTTCGTCGTATCGAGCAACTGGCAGGCCTAATGCATGCGTAAATGGATGAAGTAATCGATCGGTGCATAGCCGGTGTGCTGCTTGAACAGGGCGGCGTAGTGCGAGGGCGAAAGGTTGGTCAGCGCCGCGAGCGTCGAGACAAGCAGCGGCTGCTCCAGGTGCTGCTTCATGTAGGCGATGCTCTGGCTGATCTTCTGCCCGGGGTCGGGGTCTCCGCGCCACGTCTGCTGCCGATGCCAGACCATCATCCCCAGCAGATGCTCCAGCGCCTGGGCTACCACCTTGCGCGGCAGCACCACAATCCGCTGGCCGGGAAACCTTCCAGCCTTTTCCACCGATCCATGTTCGGTCCGTCAATACAGAAGAATCAGAGAATTGTCCTTGCGAATCATCGCTTTCTCTATTCCACCGGCACGGCGAATTCCGTAGGATGGTTCTGAAATCAAAAGCTGTGACGAACTGCAAAATGCGAAGCCTCTTTCTGCCTCTTTCACTTAGCTTTGAAGTCGTGCTGCAATCGGCCTGTTCATTCGGCTCTGACCGGCAACCTCCTGCTGGTGGCACCAACGAAGTTACCGCCGCGCCGCAATGGGCAACACCCGCCGTCGAACAGTTGCTTCCAGGAGTGTGGCGGGTTCGCTTCGGAACCCCTGAGCGATTTACTCCGGTGGCAGTGAGGGAATCAGCTCCGCGCGTCCAGGGATTTGCATCTCTGCCGGCACCAGCACCGCTGCCGTTCGAGCCGGGCCAAATCCGCTGTCGGATTTCGACTGCGCGCACTACGGTTTATGTGCCGTGCGAGGAACCGGGACAGCAGATCTATGGCTTTGGCCTTGATCCGGGAGCTTACCAACAAAAGGGGCTGTGCAAGAACTTGACGGTTTGCGCGGCGGTGGTCGGGGAAACCGGAGCCAGCCATGGCCCAGTTCCGTTTTACCTGAGCACAAAGGGCTACGGAGTTTTCGTGGACACCGCCAGAGTGCCCATGGTGGAGGTCGCGCGCTTGACCCCCAATCAGTCCGCGGCAGCGGATGAACCCCGCTCGGGCCAGATCAAAACGTCTGAAGGAGAGTTGTACGCGGCCCGGGCGGCACGCGGGCGAACGGAGGTCATCTTCGATCTCCCCGGCAATTCCAAGGGAGTTGACGTGTATGTTTTCGGGGGGCCGACGATGCGCGAGGCAGTGCAGCGTTACAACTTGTTCTCGGGCGGCGGCGCTGTCCCGCCCTTGTGGGGCCTGGGGTTGAAGTTCCGGACGTTTACCCGGGCGGACGAAGCGACTGTCTTAAAGACCGCGCGCGCGCTTCGCGCGATGGAGATTCCTTGCGACATGATTGGGCTGGAGCCGGGCTGGCAATCCAAGTCTTATTCTTGCTCGTTCACCTGGTCAAAGGAGCGCTTTCCCGAACCCGCGAAGATGCTCCAGGAACTCCAGCAAGCCGGATTCAAGGTGAACCTGTGGGAGCACGCTTATATCCACCCAAGTTCACCTCTGTTCGCGCCGCTGAAATCGCGCGCGGGCGATTTCCTCGTGTGGGGCGGTTTGGTTGTGGATTTTGTGGATCCCGAAGCGTCTCGGATCTTTGCTGACTACCACGACCGGGAACTGGTCAGCAAGGGGATTCTCGGTTTCAAAGGCGACGAATGCGACAAGCAACCGCCCACCGATGCCACTCCTTTCAACTATCCTTACTGCTCAATCTTCCCATCGGGGATTGACGGGGACCAGATGACACAACTCTACGGCTATCTTTATCAGCGGGCGTTGTTCTCGGCGTTCAAAGCGCACAACCTGCGCACCTGGGGCGACGTCCGGGCCACAACCGCGTTGGCCGCCCCGTTGCCGTTCAATCTCTACAGCGACGCCTATTCGTTCGACCAATACCTCCGGCAGCTCGTGAACGCGTCCTTCACCGGGCTGCTCTGGTCGCCGGAAGTGCGGGAGGCGCATAGCCTGGACGAGCTTCTGAACCGGGTGGCCCTGAGCGCCTTTGCGCCGCAGATGTGCCTGGACATGTGGTTCATGCCCAACCCCGTTTGGGAACAATACGATCGTCCCAAGAACGAGGCTCGCCAGTTGCTCCCGGAAGCGGAGCAGAGAGCGGTAGCCGACCGGTTGCGCTCAATCGTGAGCCAACGCTACGCGCTGTTGCCCTACCTGTATTCCAGCTTTCAAAGGTATCATAACGAAGGGCTGCCGCCGGTGCGTTCGCTGCTCCTGGACTTTCCTGAAGACACGCAGATTCGGAAGCTCGATAATGCCTTCATGTTCGGCGACTCTTTGCTCGCCGCTCCTTTCCTCGGCGAGGCCGCCTCCCGGAAGATAGTCCTGCCACGAGGGGTTGCCTGGTATGAGTTGAAAACCAAACAATGGCATCAAGGCGGCACGAACATAACGGTTAGCGGCTCGCCTGGCGAAATGCCGCTCTTCGTCAGGGAGAACTCGCTCTTGCCACTCGCGGAACCGGTGCAGCAGATTGACGGCGCTACTGTTTTCGAAATCACGGTCAAAGTGTTCGGCGAACGCCCCACGCCGTTCACGCTGTTTGAAGACGACGGGACGACCTTCGATTTCGAGTCCGGCGCGGCGAGCCGTGTGGTCTTGACTTGTGATCAGGCGGCAGGTGGGAAAGCAGAGCGCACGGGCGCCTTCACCGGATGGCGCTATAAGATTGTGCGTTGGGAAGCTGTACCCGGCCCGGCACCTATTGCCCGGTCGATCACACCATCACCGTAAACCCGGACGGCAGCCGCACCCTTTGGCTCAGCGAAATCGAACCGATGTGGCACCTCAAAGGCACCCTCGGCTTGACGCTCTTCCCGGACAAGGCCTTGCTCGAAATCAACATCCGCCTCTTCAATCCCACGCCGCTCCCGCAGAGCTTCCATCTTTGGACCAATCCCGCCGTTCACGTAAACGATCATTATCAGTCGGTATTTCCGCCCGACGTACAGGCGGTGTATGACCACGGCAAGCGCGACGTTTCGGCTTCCCCTCAGCTAAACCTGGTGTTCGGGATGGGCTTCCGCCAGCGTCTCGTCCTGTGCGCCATAGGCTCTTCCGAGGGTGAATGCTGTGTGTAACCCTCCGGGGGTAACCCAGTCCAGGATTTCAGACGGCTGGAGACGACTGGCGACCATCGGCGGAGAGCCAATCGAGGTGGCTCGAAAACTCAAGCAAGCTCCCGGCAACCTGGGCAGTGCCGGAAATGCCTGCGGTTACCGAGGTTAGCCGCCGAACAAAAATGGTACCCCCACCCTGAATTGAACAGGGATCAACGGTTTAGGAAACCGCCGCTCTATCCATTTGAGCTATGGGGGCAGAGCCTTGATTTTATAGGGTATCCTCTTGGTCCTGGCGGTTGACACTCCAACAGGTTATGCGGGCGTAAAACCACATCGGACTCCCATGAAAATCATGCCGAAAGATTGGCCCAGAGACTGCCAATACGTCAAGGCGGGAAACGCTTGCCGCGAGCTCGGCATCGTCAGGGTGCGGTTGACCGGTCGCCGGCAGAGTGGTTTACTGGCGGGCATGAAGCGATCCGAGATAAATCGGTATATCGAAGAAGCGAAGGTCTTCTTTGATCAGCACCAATTCCGCCTTCCACCTTTTGGTTACTGGACGACCCGGCAATGGAAGAGCCTGGGGCACGAGGTTGATGAAATCCGCTCGCGGCATTTGGGGTGGGATCTGACCGACTTCGGCAGCGGGGACTTCCTCAAGCAGGGGTTGCTGCTGTTCACCATCCGCAACGGCAAGCTCGATGACCCGCAGAACAAGAAGATGTATGCCGAGAAGATCATGGTGGTGCGCGAGGGGCAGATCACGCCGTGGCATTTCCACCATCTCAAAACCGAGGACATCATCAACCGCGGAGCCGGCCGGCTGGTGTGCGAGCTTTACAACTCCGATCCGCACGGCGGCTATGCCCAGACGCCGATCAAGGTGAGCTGTGATGGTGTGGTCCGCGAGGTCGCGCCCGGCGGGAAAGTCGTGTTGGGGCAAGGCGAGAGCATTACACTCGTACCGGGGCTCTACCACACGTTCTACGGGGAGAAAGGCGCCGGCACGGCATTGATCGGCGAGGTCTCCAGCGTCAACGACGATGCCAGCGACAACCGCTTCTACACGCCGCTCCCGCGCTTCCCGGCCATTGAGGAAGACGAAGCGCCGGCGCATCTGTTGTGCAACGAATACCCAGACGGTCGTTGATCTGTCACACCGGTTTCCAAAGCGAAGTGGCGGAATGCTCTGATCACCCGAACACCGCTGATGAGGGTGAGGGGGGTTCAGGGGTTTAGAGCGCGGCCAAGTGCTGCCAGCGTCCATGCTAAACGTGCTTGAGGCGAAGTGTCACCGCGCTGCCGGCGGCCAACTTGAAGCGGCGATGTCCGGCCGGGGCTGGTCCGGCGGCGACAGGCAGGTCGCTGGCCTCGTCCTGCGGCAAGACCAATTCCCCCTGACCGCCGGACGGCAACTGCAATACCAGCTCGCGCTCGCCGAGCATTCCGCGTGAGCGCAGACTCACCGGACCCTGAACGGTAAATGCCGTCAGGTCGAGATCTTCGAGGTCACCAAGCTGTGGCCGGAGCTCGAAGCGTTTGAAGCCGGGTTCCAACGGCTTCAGACCCAGCAAGCCGTGGTAAGCAATGTAAATCGGCACGACCGCGCAGTGGCTCCATTGGGCGCCGGAATCAGGCAGCGCTTGCCAGTCCTCTTGCAAGGTATTGTTCTCCTTAACCGAGGCCATGGTCGCCCAGCGCCGGCGCAAGTCCGCGACGATCACGTCCGCGCGCCCGCTCCTGGCCAGCGCCCACAGGCGCCAGCCGGCGTTGGCGGGATAGGAAAAGCCCATCTCCGGCGGGCACTCGACCAGCGAACGCACTGCGGCGGCGCTTTGGCTGTCCGGGCACTGATCGAACAGTATGGCTGTGGCCAGCGAGCGGTCACAGGTGCGCGGAGACTTTTCTTCCGCCAGCCACGGCAGGTTGTTGATAAACAACCCGCGCTCCGGGCTCCAGTACCGGCTGACCGTTGCCGCGACCAATTCCCGGCCAAACTGCTCGACGGCCTCAGCCTGACCGACATCGCCAAACGCGCGGCAGAGGGGCGCCAAAGCGTGTTCCATAGCGGCGCCGGCATAGAGATTAAAGGCGCATTGCTTGTGCCGTTGGCGTCCATAAGCGACATGGTCAATCCAGACCGAGGGGATGCCGAAGTTCTCAACCGGCAGCAAGCTGTCGGCGCCGATCAGGCCCTGCAGATACTGCGCGAACCGGAGCAGTCGCGGATACGGCTCCCGCAACGCTTCCTGGTCGCCCGTGTAAAGGTAATGACTCCAGCAATCTAAGATGAACCCCACGCCATGGTCCAGAATGGGTCCCCAGCCGGTAAGGTCAAACTGGCGTTCCACCAGCCGTGCCAGCCGGTCGTAGGCGGGCCAGCAGTCCAGAAAGTAACCGTCCTTGGTCAGGCCCTGGCTCCAGGTCGCCAGGTAGCGGGCCACCAGGCGCCGCTCCCCGAAGGCCAGATGTACGGCGTGCATCTGGTGCCCGCCATCGCCGCTGTATTGCTGGCGCTCGCGGGCCATGCCGTCCACCAGCGTTTCCTGGGCGCAGTTGTTGAGGGTGTTAAGAGAGGCGTCGAAGAGGCGTTGGAGGGCCGGCTCGCTGGTGCGAATGCGCGGCTCATTGGGCCAGGGAAAGACGCGGCGCCGCACGCGGACATCGCTGACGACTACCGTGCCTTTGGCGTTATGAATGTGCAGTTGGAGCCAGCGTAAGCTCTCGAAGTCGAAGGTCTCGAACTCATTCTTCCCCTCGCGGCAGATGAAGCGAGTCCATGAGTCATAATGCGTGTTCAAGAGCGGCGGCCCGCCGAGGGCGTGGGCTTCGTGGACCAATAGCTCGATCGTCGTGCCGGCGGGCGCCTCAATCGTAAAGCCGGGCCAGCCGACCACCTGCTCAGCAAACTCGAAAGTCAGCGCTGCTCCTCGGCTGCCGTCCAGTTCCACCCGCCATTGGCCGGGGGCGGGCTCAGCGGCCACATCCCTGCGTTGGGCCTGGAAGGCGTCCGGGACACGGAAGTCGAAATAGTCCTGTGGCGTGACGCGCCATTCCAGCCAGAAGGTTTCGGCCAGTTTGGCGGCGGGCACAAACGACTCCCGCAGGAGCGGAATGCTGCGGGGCCGTAGTTGGGTGTCGGGCGGTCCGCCACCCAGATCGAGCATGTATTCGTAGTAATTGGTGCCGAGCGCGGGTTTATTGGGCGAACCATTCAGCGGCATGGCCGGCAGCCAATGGGCATCCGTTTGGAAGTCGGGGCGGGACCAATTGTGCGGGTAGAGTCGGGCGTCGAACTCCTCCTGCAAGGCGCGCAAATACCAGCGTTTGGGGTGGCCCGGCGGCCAAGCCCGGCATAGCAACGCCCGCCAGGCAGCGTCGGAAACGACCCTCTCCACTCGGCCGTCGGCGTGCTCGATTTCCAGCCAGAACAGGAAGCCCGGCTTGCCCAGCGGCCAGGTGCCGTCACCGGTGCCGTAGAACAGGACGGTGGCACCCAGGACATTCTCCCCGGTTTGCAGACAGCCAGTCAGATCCAGCGGGTCAGCCTCGGCCCAGCGGGGGTCGCACGGGGCGGGTCCCCACTGCACACGCTGGCCATTGACCTCGAGCCGGTAACGGCTGTCGGCGCAAATCCAACCTGTAGCGCGACGAGGCTTGGCGGCCAGATGCAGTTGGCGCCGGAACAGGATGAAGGTGTTGGGCAGGGTGCGGCCCGAGGGAAACCAAATCCAGCGGGCGGGTGAAAGGTCCGGAAGCGTTGGCCCAGTCACGGTTGCCACAGACGCCGGCTTAACCAGCTTGCGGGCGTCGCCGACCGCAGCAGCAGAAGCGGATTGCGCCAGCAGGAGGGAGCCGCCGCTGACAGCGGAGGTCTTGAGGAAGTCACGACGGTTCATGCCGGGAATTGAGCCTCAGAATTATACCCGCGCGGCACCGGGAATAAGCCCGGTCCCGCTCAGCCTTTGGCTGGCGTCCGGTGCCACCCCGGTGGATTCGCGCACGATCAATTCCTCGGGAATCAGGATGGTTTTCGGCTCGACAAGCTGGTGCAACTGCTGCGCCAGGATCAACTGAATCGCCTCCGTGACAACCCGGTCGGAGGAAAGCTCGAACGTCATCAGCTTCGGCCGCGAGTGCCTGCCTTCCGGGAAGTCACCAAACCCGACCACCGAGAGATCGCTCGGGCAACGACGGCCAAGCTCGTTTGCGGCGTCAACGGCCCCTAGAGCGATGGCGTCGTTGATACAAAACAGGGCGGTGACGCCCGGGCAGCGTTCGATCAAATGGCGGGCTCCGCGCCGTCCGCCTTCAAATCCGAACTCCGTCACGTTCTGCACGAATGCTTCCCGGTAGGGCAGGCCGGCGCTCTCCAGCGCATGCCGGTAGCCGGCCAGCTTGCTTGAAGTCGTCTTGGGCCGGGCAATGGAGTCACAAATGATGCCGATTTGCCGGTGGCCCAACTCAATTAGATGCTGCGTCCCGCGCAAGAAGGCCGCCTCGCGGTCCACGGTGACCACCGATATGCCGTCGGCGCCGTCCGGCAGCAGGTCGATGATGGGCACGCCCTCCGCCGCGAGCTTGCGGAGCGTGCTCTCCTGAAACGCCGGTGAATCCCAAATCACCAGCACTCCCCGCAGATGGTGCAGCATCGTGCGCCGGATAAACGCCTCGGCGCTCTCGTCGTCGTCAGCTACGTGCACGGTGAGGGCCAAGTCCTGCGCGGCCGCCGCGCGGCTGATGGCCATGGCTGTGGCCGCATGCGAGATGGCCAGGTTCCAGGTGACCATCAACAGGGTCACCTGGCTGGTATGCCCGCGCTGCAAAGCGCGGCCTACAGGATTGAATCGGTAGCCGAGGCGCTCGACTGCCGCCCAAATCCGCTGTTTGGTTCCCTCCGTGATGCGTTGGGAGGCCCGGCTCTTGTTCAGGACATATGAGACCGTGGCTTGTGAGACGTTGGCCAGGCGGGCCACGTCTTTGATTGTCGGCCGAGGCGGCAATAGTGTGTTCACGATCCAAGCACTGACATAACTGGAAAAGGGCAACATGTCAAAACAAGCTGCGGGGCGGAAGCGATGTTACGCGTGAGCGGTTTCTCGCACGAGACATCTTTGCCGGCTTGGAGGGCCGCGTTGGCCAAGATCATGTGCCAGTGATCGGGCGCCGAGAACGGACGCCGGCACAGCCATCGGGACGGCGAAGGCCGCGCCGGCAAACCCGGCGGACCGCCTCAGGAACTTGCGGCGCGAGAGCGGCGGGGGAAGCGAGGCCTTCAGCGTTCATAGGCACCATGAGTAAAGGCCATTCTCGTTCACCGACCATGCCGACCGACAGGCCGGAGTGATCAATCAGGTCGGCGGAGGATGCGGTAATTTCGGAAAAAGAGCTCATGGGTGGGATCGAGTTTGCCGGCGGAGTTGACTGCCGAATCGGCGCCATCGATGATGGCCAATTGGATGACTTTGGCCTCCAGCAGTCGAGCCAGTGCCACAGGATCACCACGCAGACCCATCTTATTACCCTGCATGGCGGTTGCGACCACCAGCACCGGCGGGTGATCCGAATTCACGCGCTCGGCGTCACCTGGCTTGAGGAGCGGCGCGCCAGCCAGCGAAATGACCGCACCGGCCCCTGCCGATTTCTCTAACGCCTCGAAGAAGTCTTTCGCTTTCAAGCCGATCTCGCCCGAGAACATGGGGTTTCCCACATTGGCTGCTTTGGCGGTGACCACGGTGACACCGTGCTTCTTCAGGGCGCCTCTGAGGGATTCCTCGATGACGGATGGCGGCCCCCAGGAAGCATCGGGGGTAATGAGGGCGACTTGCTTCTTCGGTCCGGCAAGACGGACAGCTTCTTCGGCCAGCACGGAACTCAAAGCCTGGCCGGGTTCCAGGAGCGCCTGGAGCTCTTTGGGCTTGCAAGCAGGAGAGACTGACACAAGCAGCAGTGCAAGGCCGAGGTTAGCGACCCACAGTCCAAGCGCGCAAGGCCGTAAGGAAGCCCGGACCGAAACCATCTCGTCATGCCAGGAGGTGATGCGCATGAGGATCAGTCCGGTGCATTCTGGTAACCATAATTTGCGGGAATCTCTGAGGTATCGTAGGCGAAGGGGGCGTCGCCGTTGGGCACGGACGGGTTATAGTAGATCTTAATATACTGGGCATGCCCGTCCACCATGCTGACGTTACAGAGCGCGTCCTTGTAGGAAATGTCCGCATCTCCTGTCTTGCTCTTGTGCCAGGAGTAAGCCCAGTGGATTGGCCACTCAGACATCAGCCAAGTGCGCGTAGGGTGTTTGACGTTGGTCAAAGGGATGTCCAGGAGACTGTTCTTCGGGTTACCGCGGTTGGTGCATCCATTGAACACATAGCTGCCGTAATCGAGCACTGGGTTGTCATGGTGAGGCATCGGGAACCCATAGTCCTTCCAACCGCGGTCTTTGGCGCAACGGAAGACCATATGATTGCTGGGAGATGCCTGCCTTACGCCGGCATAGACTTTGTCCAATTCTTTGTACCACCACCAGATGTCCTTGTGGCCCCCGTACCACGAGATGCCGGTGAGGTTGTTTGCGCTTTCACTCCCCGGGGTTCGGTCTTGGTTGTCTCCGCAGTAAAGCACCATGGCGAGGTTGAGCTGTTTGAGGTTGGAAAGGCACTGCGTCTGGACCGCCTTGGCTTTAGCGAGGCTCAACGCGGGCAGGAGCAGCGACGCGAGAATGGCAATGATGGCGATGACGACCAGTAGTTCGATCAGTGTAAACCCCTCCCGGCTGCGCGGCGAGGTACTGGGTCCCGAAGTGTTCGCCATGCGAGCTTCGCAGAATATCGCAGTCATAGCTGCAAGCCTAATACAGTTCCATGCATGTGTCATCCTCCAAATGTGTAAGACCCTGCAAATCGAGGCGGCACCTCTCCGAACCGCGGAAGATGGCCTTCGCTAGGGTGGGTAAGGCTGCGCCGCATTCTTGGGCACTGAAGCCCGGAGTTGAACCCACGGCACGTCGTGAGGGCCCGTCGGGGCGGCTGACGGGTGCAATGCCAGTGTGTCCGGATCCCGCCATTTCTTGATTTCCGAATGGCCGTCGGCAAAAGAGAAACCGCACGCCCCATTATGGTAATTGGCGGGCATGTTGCCCCAGACGGCGTGCCCGGTCAGATTCACCAGGAAATAGCCGTCGTCGATGTCATCCGGATGCTCATCCACGAAGACAAACGCCCCTGCGGGTGAGGGCCGGACGATCTCAGGGTACCGCCGGTACGTGAAATATGTGCCTTCGATGGTGGCCGTGTACCAACTGTTGCCATTCATGTTGCCGTTCATGGAGATGCTGCGCACGCGCGGGTATGGCTTCCCGTCTGCTTCGGTGGCCGTGCTGCGATCGGCAGGACACTTGTAGGTGGGGAGTGATCGATTGTAGTCCCAGAGCAGCCCCTGTTTGAGGAGGTTCACATTGGTGGCGTCCTGCACTGTCGGCAGCCAGCCCATAACCCACCCAGTGGGCTCAGCGGGGCCGTGGGAGTTATTATAGACGAGCCGTTCGTTATGGTCGTTCGCATACATGAACCAGGCGAGCTGGAGCTGTTTGAGATTGTTCAGGCAAGAAACTCCCTGCCCTTTGGCCTTGGCCTTGCTCAGAGCGGGAAGCAGCAAGGCGGCCAGAATGGCAATGATGGCAATTACGACCAGCAGCTCGATCAGCGTGAACCCGCCTTGGCAACCCTGGAGGATACGCTGGTTTCGCTTGTTCATTGCGGCAGATCTCATAGACACTGCATTCGCGGTGGATAGCATCAAAGATTGCCTTGTCCGTTGCATCCCACAAGTGGATAGGTAACGCCGACTGCCGGCTCCGCGGTCCGGGCGCACGCTCACGGCGCTTCCAATCTGAGCCAGTCCAGGGTGACTCGTCGGATGCGCAAGCGGTTGAGGCCGCCGATCTTGGCGTCGCCGGCACAGTAAGCTAGCAGCACCGCATCCTCCGTGAAATGGATAGCGGTATAACAAAAACAGCCGTCCGGATCACTCTCAACGAGCTTGCGCCGCGGCCAGGTCTTGCCCCCGTCAGTGGAGATCGCCGCCACCAGCGGTGTGCGTTTGCCTTTTGGGAAAGGAAACCGGCCCGAATGGTCATTGTAAACCGCGAGCAGGTCGGGGGAACCAGGCAGGCGCTTGATACTGGCTGGCGACGCGGGCGACGACAAAGCGGTCGCTTCCGGCGACGACCAACTCTTCCCACCGTCAGTGCTGTAAGAACCGAATTGGGCGCCCTGATCGGTGCGCATCCAACTGAACAAGCGGCCATCGGCGAGCTCGACGACTCCCGGTTCCTGCAGGCCGGTGGCGGTGCGGGCGGGCAACGCCCACGAGGTGTCCGCTTCCCGCCAGCTCTTGCCTTCGTCGTCAGACAGATGCCACAGCGCGATGCCCCGCATGTCGAGCGAACGGTAGTTCTTTGGGTCGGAGGCGCGTGCCCGATGAAAGGCCACCGGCACCACCAGACGCCCATCCTTGAGTTGGATCACACGGTCGTTGTTAAGGACGAAATAACCGGGGGCAGCCCCAACCGATCGGGGCTCGGACCACGTTACCGCCTCATCGGTGGAAAGCTGCATCATTGGCCGGCAATCCAGCAGGTTGTTCTTCACCAGGTAAAACAAGGCGATGGCCCCGCTGTGCAGCCGGAGCAACGACACGCTCATCACGTTTGCCCCGGCCTGGTTCTCAATGACTAACCGGGGCTCCCGGCTCCAACTCTGGCCAGCGTCGTCCGATTGCAGGCTCACGATCCGCGCCGGGCTCTCGTCCCCGGCTCCGCCGTAGAAGCTGGTATAGTACAACAGAATCCGTCCCGACTTGAGGGTGACGAACGATCCCTCGGAATTGCGCGGGTTGGCGCGGTCAGGCTCCAAATCCAACACCACGGCGTTCTCAGCCGCGCGGGCTGTGAGGTCGATGCCAAGCATCGACGCCGTCACGGCCAGACTGGCGCTTCGCAGGAATGTTCGGCGGTTCATGGTTTCAGGAGATGATCACAGTTCTGGTCGCTCCGCAAGGATCGCGATGATCACGAGCAGCTCGATGAGCGTATATGTGCGGCCTCGATTGCCGGTCTGACGGGCAGCAAAAAGGCGGCCGGGAAACACTGTTCCCGGCCGCCGCGAGCGCTGATTTGGTCCTTCATCGGCCAGTCGCCACTGGCTCCGAAGGTTTACTCGCGACGGAAGAACATCGTCGCGTTCGTGGGCGAGACGGTGTAGTAGGGCAATGTAGCGTCACCCACAGCCGTCCAAGGACCGGTCATGGCAGGCGCCGAATAAAGCGTGCCGGCGGGCCAGATCAGCTCAAGCACGGCGCCCGAGCTCCCGGCCTGGGTGCGCAGCACCAGATTGGTCTGCGACGCAGGCGGCATGACCGTCAGTGTCGCGGGCAGGCTGACCGCGCCGCCAACCGCGTTGGTGGCTGCCAGCGCATACTGGTGGCCACCGTCGGTGTAATAGACGTTGGTTACGCTCAAGGTCAGCCCAGTGGCGCCCGGGATGTTCACCCCGTCCTTCTGCCATTGATAGCTCAAGGTCGGCGCGCCGATCACGGTCGCGGTGAAGGTCGCGGTCGCCCCAGCCTCGACGGTCTGCGACGCGGGTGGAGGTACGAAGACCGGCAGGGCGTTGGTGCCGTACCAGCCCAGGTTGTAGTGGGCGTTGACGCGCTCCGGAGACAGCACGCTCTTGTAGCAAGCCACTTCATCAATAAATCCGGTGAAGTAGTAGGCACCGTACGCCAGGTTGCAGCCAATAAAGAACGGCTGGCTGAGATTCGGGAGGAACGACGCCGCGGGCGACGATTGGGTAAGCACGCCATTCTTGTATATCTTCGCGGTGGTGCCATCAAAGGTCGCCACCAGGTGAGCCCAGGCGCTGGGCTGAAGCGTTAGCGCGTGACCGTAACTCCAGTCCGACCCACGGCCAAGCCAACACTCCCACGTGGTGCTCGGCGTCGCATACACGACGTACCCTCGGTTGCTGGCGTCCGTGCATCCCACGGCAGCGTAGTAAGTATCCACCGGCGACGGTCCGGTGTATTGTGCCCAACATTCAATGCTGAAGGGCACGGCGTTTAGGTTCGACGAATACGGCACGGTCACCAAGTCTTGGCTTCCCTTGTCGAACTGAACGCAGGTGTCACCATTGTCGGCCAGGGCGCCGGTTTGGCCGCGCGCGAAGTAACCCCCGGAAGGCGACCCGTCATGCCGGCCCATCGAATCTAGGGTGGCTCCGCTGGCATCGTTGAGCCGCCAATAGGCTTCCGGCGCATCGGCAACCACCAAAGACTCGTAGGTGTTTGCGTTCGCGGGCAGCAACGCCACGGTGGCGGGATCGCTGATGATGTAGCCGCCGCCGTTGGTCGCTCGCAGTGTGTATTCGCCTATGGTGGCCGAAGTGACACTGGCAACCGTCAGCGCGGGTGTGGTCGCGCCCGGGACGGCGGTCGCGCCCCTGTACCACTGGTACTTCATAGGCACGGTGCCCACAACCACCGTGCTCAGGCTCACGGTGCCGCCGCTAAAAACGGACCGCCCTTGCGGGTTCTGGGAGATGGAAGGGGCGATGGTCGGCGCCGCATTGTAAAGCGCCTGCACTTCGGCTGGAACCAGGGCGCGGCCAAAAACGCGGGCGTCATCGATGAGGCCAATCATGTCGTTGTCATACGCGTCGCCGGACCCGGACTGCCGGGCGCCGATGCTCACATCGTGACTGCTGGCCAGCAGGGAGGACGGCGGCGTGGTGCCGCCGGCCTGGACCCCGTTGATGTAGAGCTTCATAACACCACTTGAGGCGCTGTACACCGCGCAAACATGCTGCCAATTGCCGTCGGGCGAAACCGCGGTACCGCAAACGGTCGCGCCGCCAGCGGCGTCGCGCACGTAAAAACGGAAGTGGCCGCCGTCAACGTCCATGCAAAACTGCTCACCGCCACCGCCGTTACCCTTGGCAATGATGCCGCCGTTAGGACGGTAATTCTGAACTATCGGGTCGATGTGGACCCACGCGGCGAGTGTGAATTCCAGATTGCTGGAGAAACTTAGGCCACCGTCGTCCGGCACCAGCACCACTTGTTGATCCCAGTTGGGATTTACCGCGATAGCGTTGGTGATGAGGCCCGCAACCCACTGCGAATTGTCGTCCGCAAACCCTTGCAACGTGCCGTTGCGGCTGTGGCTGGAGCTGTCGAGGGCCGTTAGGCCATTGGTCTCATCAAACCTAAGCCAGGTGCGGAGGCCAGTGGCATAATCCGGGGGCGTGGTAACCACCGTGACCGTTACCGGCGTGGCGTTGGTCGTGCTGCCATAGAGATCGGTAGCGACGACGTCATAGTTGCCGGAATCGCTTCCTGCCGAGGTGGTGACACTGTAGGTAGTATTCGTCGCGTTGAGAATGTTGGTCCCGTTATTGCGCCACTGGTATGTGAGCGGCGGGATGCCGAACGCCTGCACATTCAATGAAAACGGCCAACCGGCATAGATCGTGCCCTGGGTGAGCAGCACCGGCGGGTCGGTCAGGAAGACGGGCGTGATATGCGGCGCCGAATTGTAGAGCGCCTGCACTTCGGCTGGAAGCAGGGCGCGGCCATAGACGCGGGCGTCATCAATGCGGCCAACCATGTCGTTGTCATAAGCGCCAGAACCGGACTGCCGGGCGCCGATGCTCACCTCGTGAGTGCTGGCCAAGAGGGTGGACGGAGGCGTCGCGCTGATGGCCTGGACCCCGTTGATGTAAACCTTCATGACGCCGCTTGAGGCGCTAAACACCGCGCAAACATGTTGCCAATCACCGCTAGGAGCAACCGAGGTGCGGGCAACGGTCGCGTTGCCACCGGAGTCGCGCACGTAGAAGCGGAAGGCGCCGCTGTCGATTTCCAGGCAAAACTGCTCACCGCCATTGCCGGTGCCCTTCGCGATGATGGCGCCGTCAGGATGGTAATTCTGAACCGGCACATTGACGTAAACCCACGCTGAGAGTGTGAATTCCTGGCTGGTGGCGAAGTTCAGGCCGCCGTCATCGGGCACCAGCACCACCTGGCCATTCCAGGCGGGGTTGACCGAGATGGCGTTGGTGATCCGGCCCGCAACCCACTGCGAGTTATCGCCTGCAAAGCCTTGCAGCGCGCCGTTGCGGCTGTGGCCGGAGTTGTCGAGGGCTGTCAGGCCGTTGGTCTCGTCAAATGTGAGCCAGGTGCGGAGGTCCGTGGTATAATCCGGAGGCGTGGTCACCACCGTGACCGCCAGCGTCGCGGTGTTGGTCGTGCTGCCGTAGGGATTGGTAACGATGACATCATAGTTGCCGGAATCACCTCCCGCCGAAGCGGTGACGCTGTAGGTGGTATTCGTGGCGTCGGGAAGGTTGGCTCCATTCTTGCGCCACTGGAACGAGAGCGGCGGCGTGCCGTAGGCATCCACATTCAGCGAAAACGGCCAGCCGGCATAGATCGTGCCCGCAGTGAGCTGCACCGGCGGGTCGGTCACGAAAACGGGCGCCTGAGTGGCGCCGAACCCTGCCAGCGCATGGGTGCGGAGCTGGCCGGCGGTAAGGGTCTTGTTATAGATGGCCGATTCATCCAAACGACCGTTGTAAGAACTGGCGGACGGATCTGAGCCGATGTACAGCGGGACGTTAAACGAGGCGGCGGCATTGCGGAGGTTATTGGTTGCGGAACTCCAGGTCGTGCCGTCGTACATGTATAAGACCGCCCGGCTGGGGCTGATGGCCAGCGCGGTGTAAGTCCATTGGTTGTCCGGGACAACCAGACCGGAAACGAATTCCCCGCCCGCATCGTTCCAATGGTAGCTCAGCATGTTATTCGTGTACATTTCCAGCCCGGAACTGGAACCGCCGTTCCGGTCAAAGAGGAGGCCGACATAGGGGGCCTGGTCTCCATTGCGCTTGAGCCAGCACTCGAAGGTGGCGGTCGCGCTGTTGAGGTTCAGGGCCGGGACACTCACGTAGCCGTTGGGGGGGGCGCCGACCTGAAGCACCGTGTTGGTCGTCTCGAATCCTCCGTAGGCGGGCGCCTCCAGATCGGAGGCCGTCGCGCTCAAATACTTATAGGTGCCGTCGAAAGCCGCACCGCCGCTGCCGCTGTTCTTGGCGAACGTCTGCACGAAAGGTTCATTCAATCGCCAGTAGCCGGCTGGATTGTTGGCGAGGATCTGCGCGGCGTAACCGGTCGCGTTGGTGGTCGCGGCGGCATAGTGCGCGGCAATCTCGCCGGCGCTCAGAGCGTTCGTGTAGTACACTGCTTCGGCGGCGCTGCCCAGAAAATCCCAGTCCGTATGCCCGCTATAGTCCGAACGGGCGCCGATGCTCAGTTCAGCCTTGGTATTGGGTGTGTAGGTGCTGGCCAAAGGGACGCTGGTTACCTGCACCCCGTTGACGTACAACATGGCATTAGCGCCGTCAAAAACGCCAACCAGATGGTACCAGATATTGACTGGGATTGAACTGTAGTTCACCGCCGCGATGCTAGTGAGGTTTCCTGCGGTCCACATGCGGAAGACCCAGCCATTGCCCGTGTTTATATCGCTGTCTGATTGATAAAGCACCCAGCCTTGATGGGGGCTGACGCCATAATCAACCGAGGTCATGAGGCCTCCGAACATGGCGCTTTCCGGCTTCGCCCAGCATTCAACACTGAACGGTCCAGAAGTGTTCCACTCCGACTTGTAATCCACATGGACATGCTGGTCCTGCTGCACCGGCGACTGTAAGCCCGGAAACCGCATGGCCTTGCTCGAGGGATCATTCAACGGGCCGGGCACTCCCCTGGTCAGGGCCAACGGAGTAACTCTCGTCGTGTCGGTGCCATTGCCGGCCGCGCCCACGGTGCCCAGATTGGTCGCCAGCGGGTACGGCATCGAGACCTGGCCTGTTTCATTGAAGCGGTAGTAGGTCAGCGGGCCGTCAGCGAGGACGGCGGAGGGATAATCGGCGCGAGCAGTCATCCCGGCTAGGAAAGCCAATGAGACCGCCGCAACCATTGTCAGGGATCTAGTCTTAGTCGTTGGTTTCATAATGTTGTTTTTCAGTTTGCGAACCGTGGCCGGCGACTTCCGGCTCGTTGCCATGCTGGTTCAATTGCGAGAATTGTGGCTGCATGGGAGAAAGCACGCATCCCCCATTTGGATAGGTTCCCCATCAGAGGGACTTTTCAGCCGGAGGGCGCTGAGGAGGCAGCAGGCCGGGGTCGCTGTGGAACCTGGCCGGCCCGGCCGTGCCACCGGCGAGAGCCGCGCCGGTTCGCAAATCAATGCGATAGTGGCTCGCGAAGAAGAC
>OCZT010001653.1_pt1 | contig 23038 bp, 19 predicted proteins | sample 1539031 | NCBI WGS metagenome assembly OCZT01 (sample SAMEA3539308, study PRJEB22396) | soil metagenome | biome: tundra; feature: field; material: soil | place: USA | collected 2010-05 | depth 0.15 m | reverse complement strand
AACAGGCGGTTTCCGCGCCCTCCAGCCTTTGAAATAGCCTGAGTAGTTGGCTTTGTTGTGGCTTTGTTGTGGCTTTGTTGTGGCTTTGTTGTGGCTTTGTTGTGGCTTTGGTGTGGCGGTAGGGTGGCTGTGTACTCCGGAGTCTATGCCTAGTATATGCCTACTATATGGCTTTGCGGTGGCTTTGGGTGGCTTCCCCGCGTCTAAAGCGTTCGAGGGTGCGAGACACCTCTCGCAAAAGTGAGAATTCTGTCATAATGAGAATTGCTGGGCCACCAGGCTTCGAGTTTCACCTTCCCCTTTCATCCAGGTGGTTGCGGTATCGCTCCCACATGGTTTTAACGAAGGGCTCCCAAGTGTAGCCTTCGCGGTTCCATTTGTCGTGGTCGTTGAGATTAATGTCGGGCCAGGACTGCATGATGATGCGGCCGGGGCCGGTATCGTCCTCAGTCATCCAGCGGTCCACATAATCAAAGAAGGCGTCATGATTCCAGTTCTTTTCGGCGCGGAGCATACGGATGACGAGGGCTTCGCCGACCCAGGAACTGCTGGTATTGGCGCGGCGATAGCACTCGCTGGTAAAGTTGCCTTTAGACCACTTGGAAGGAGGCAAGTGCTCATAAGGACCCCATTCTGGATTGGGTGCTTTTCCAGCGCTTCGAAGTCCCGTATGACCGGCGAACAGTGCCTTGGCGCCGGTCCAGCCGTTTCCGTGCATGGTCTGATTATCTTCCCCGAATTCCACCTTCGGAAAGGTCTTGGTGGGCGCAGCCATCTGGTCGTCCCCCAGGAGCAGGCCAGCTAGAACAATGGGGAACTTACGGCCGCTCCCGTGGCCGCCCCAGCCCTGCCAGCCGGGATGACCGTTTTGGACGAGGCCCCAATAATCGATGCCGACCTGGACCATATTAACTAGCAAGCGCTCCTTGTTCTCGGCGTTGTAGTCGAGCATAAGCATGAGGCCGCCGACGGATTGAGCCTGGCCCACCCACTGGCCATAATGCGGCATGTTCTCCATCGGTTCCTCGAACCCGAAGAAACAGGTGTTGAACCAGGGCCGCTGGAAGACGCCTATCCAGGTCAAGAGATTGGGAGCACCCGGCGGGAGCGGCAGGCGCTGGAGCAGATTCCGCCGGAGGTTGCGCGCGAAGTAGATTTTCTGCCGGCGGTCGCCGTAGGAGGGGCGAAAGGCATCAGCCGGAAGTGGCTCGGCAACGCAGGTCAGGACGGCGAGGGTCTTGATGGGACTGTTGTCGCCTTGCTCGCGGCAGCCCTCACTGTGGTAGGGAAACTGAGCTTTCTCACTGACCTTAAGGCTGATGGTGGAGGCCAAACAATCCCCTGGTTTCAGCCTTATAGGCGGAAGGGCCACTAAATCAGGGTTGCAGTAATTGGGAGTGCCCGTATCGAAGGCGACTTCATCGCGGGCTGGCGGATTGAGCATCGAACCGTTCCGCAAGTATTTGCCACTGGGGAAACGAGTTTTCTCCGCTTCCGCCACCTCTCTTGCTGGCACCTCAGAACCCACTAATGGGCGGGGGTCGATGTTGGTGATGGTGACCGGGCCGATGATATAAAAGTCCCCGTTGACGAAGTGACCGACTGGCGCGGGTGCCTCGAAAGTCCACGTGATGCCGTACTGGGAGACGGACTTGAGCCGAGGCAGCTCGCTGAGGGACGGGGTGACCGGCGCATTGGCAACGGCCGCCGACGGCGGAACGTCGCCGGCGTAGGCGCGGGACATGCCGGCCAGTGTGAGGATTAGAAGAATGGTTCTGAGTTTCATGATCCAAGTTCCAGGGTTCAAGTTTCGAGTTTCAAGGCTCAGGTGAGTGACTCCCGCCGGGGTAATCATTCTGTCCCGCAATGATTCTGTCTCATCCGCCTCCCTCAATACTCCATCACTCCACCACCCCATTCCCCTCACAGCAAATGGTGATTGAAGATGGTTTCGATGGCTTCGCGATGGGTCTCGCACAACACAGTGTTGCGGACGCCCAGCAGCACCCTTGGGTTATAGAGGAAACGGGTGAGCCAACCACGGGCATTCAGTTTTGAGAGGATGCGGTTGTGGCCGAGAAGCCCGCTGATATAGGCATGTTTGTTCTGGTCACAGAATTTCAGCCATTCAGCCTGGACGAAGGTGTCGTCCAGGATTGCGGCGGACCTTTGCGCGAGCTGGCGCCGAAATTCCTGTTCTTTGGCCGGGTCCATACGGCGGGCGCCGGGAGCTGGATTGGACTGGACGAACGGCACGATTGCCATCGTGGAGGTCGCGTCGGCGGCAATGGAGAGTTTGACAAGAAAGCCTTCGTGAAAGGATTGGCGGTCGCGGTAAATGGCCTCGTCCATGAGCAAAGCGCCCTGGCCATAAACGATGTGGCCGCCCCGGTAATCCTCGTAACCGCCGAGGACATGGGGATGCTGGACGATGACGGCGTTGGCGCCCATCTCAACCATGAAGCGGCAGGTGTTTTGGATGCGCGGGCTGGGGACCAAAAACTCATCGCCGCCATGAAGCAGGACAATCAGGTAGTCGAATTGGCTGCGGTGACTGGTGACGTTGCGAACGAAGTCGATGAGGTCAAGTGGATTGGCGCCGGGGGAGTGTTTGGTGGCGATGGAGAACTCATGCTCGGCGACGGCGAGAAGGCCAACCCTGAGGCCACCCAGGTCCCGGATGAGGATTCGGCGGGCGGCATTGAGGTTTGGTCCGGCGCCAACGGTTTGGATGCCGGCGTGGGTGCAGACCGCAAGGGTATTCTCGAGGCCGGGGGCGCCATGGTCGAGGATGTGGTTATTGGCCAGGTTAAGAACACCGATGCCGGCTTGCTTAATACCATTGATGAAGGCGCTGGGCTCGCCAAAGACAGGTCCGGTCTTTGCAATAGGGGTCGGTTGATCAACGAGGGGGCATTCCAGGTTAGCGATGGACAAGTCAGCTTGTTCAAATTCCGCCAGCAACTCGTTAAAGAGGGCGTGGTCATTGGCTGCGCTGAAATAGGCGCGATTCTCGCCAATCGGACAAAGATCGGCTCCGATGACAATGATTGGCATAAGCCAGGGAAGGGAAACGCCTCAGTTCTCGCTGCCCGAGTTGGTTGCTGAGCCGGCGGGAGGGGCGATGGCTCCAACCAATAATACCTGTGTGGCAAGGAATTCAATGAACAGTCCTCCCGTGACGCGATTGAGCAGGTTTTTCTTCCTGCCGTAGATTAGCAACGCGTGGGATTCGATGGCAAAACCAGCATCCACCAGCATGCTTTTGGCGCTCCGACAGGTGAAGAACCGGAGGTGAGTCCGATCGAGAATGCCCGAATCCTGGTATTCCCACCGGCCCTTGAAAATCAAATCCGCGAGGATGCGCCAGTTTCGGATATTGGGAAGGCTGCAGATGAGCCGGCCTTCGGGCTTCAGCCAGCCGCGGATCTTCCGGATCAATGCGTAAGGGTCGCGCAGATGTTCGAGCACGTCTCCGCACAGCACATAGTCAAAATGGTTCTCGTATGGCATGGGAATGGATTCGACATCGCCGACATGCACATGTTGGTAGTATTTGGCCGCTTCGTTCGCAGCCGGCTCGAACAGCTCGGCTCCGACCACCGTTGCCGCCTTGCCCAATTCCAAGAGTCTCCGGCCCGTCGTGCCCGTGCCACAGCCCAGGTCGCAGATAATATGGGTTCCTGTTGGAATCCGCGAGATGAGCGATGAGCGCTCACGCCCATAATAGGCCGGGTCGGCGACGGAGGAGGGTGCGGACGGGGGGGTGTGGAGTGAGGCGGCTGATTGCATTTTCAATTGAGGTCTGTTAAGTCCTTTTCTCATTAAGCTCCACTGCTCTGATCAGCAGCACGCTTGGCCCCGCGCCCGAAAATCGGCCTGAGCCTCTCTAAGCATCAGAGGCAGTGGGCACGCAATTCGATTTGGGAATGGAAGAGGTATTCGAATCGGCGCAGCATCAAGGTATTGGCTAAACGAGCCTTGGTGTGCAGAGGAAAGGCGGGCCGAACATGGTCAACGACGAAGCCAGTCTTTTCAAAAAGCTGGCGATAGGTGGCTGGGCTAAACCACCGAATATGGGTTTCGTCCATGATGCCTTCGGGTTCATAATCCCAGCGGCCCCGCAGGAGCATAAGGATGACGCTGTAATGGCAAACATTGGGCGAGCCGGCCAGGACGATGGCGCCGGGCCTCAGGAGGGTACGAAGCCGGAGCAAGACGGAAGCAGGATCGCGAAGATGCTCCAGAACCTCGCTCATGAGCAAAACATCAAAGGAGGCGGGCGGCAAGTCCAAGGACAAGTGTTCGATGTCCCCGACAATGACCTGGTCGAGCTTGGCGCAAGCTTGAGCGGCAGGCGCATCGCAGAGCTCGATGCCGCAGGCCCACCCACACTTCCCTTGAGCGAGCGCCGCAGCAGCAGTATTGCCATTCCCGCAGCCAAGCTCCAGAAGTCTGGCGTGTGGACTGGCGGGCAAAAGGTCTAAGAACGTGCGGCGAGCGCCAGCGAAATATCCCCTTTGCTTTGAGCCGTAGGCGAGCAGCCATCCATTTCCCGGATCCCGCGAGGACGTTGATGCGGAATTCATAGTCAAGCTTTCACCGCCGACCGCAGCGCACCGCACAACTCGCGCAGCACAAACTTGCGCGCGCGCCCCAACCTGGCAAGTTTCCAGACAAGCATTAGCCTCATCGCTCTGCCGGCCTCCAGGAGCTGCGCACGAAATTGAAAAGCACGGTAACTGCGCGCCACTTCACGCGCCAACAAGTCAGCATCCTCAGAGCAAATGAGACCTAACTGCCGGGCCCGACGCGTATCCCGCCAGTAACACTTCGCCACGGCCATCAGCCGTCTCAATTCACGCTGCCGCATGGCGACCGTCAAGCTCGACTTGTTGACGTTCACTTTGCCACTCACGGTTATACCTGACGAACAATTCCCGCTGTGTCGGCGATAACCCACGAGCGCTGTGTGGATTCGGGTCGCCTGGCCGGTAAGCAAGGCTGCTCGAAAGAAAATCGGGGAGTCTTCGTTGACCAAGCCGGAGATGACCGGCAGAGGACCAAAGACACGGAATATCTCGGCTGACCATGCCTGCGTGCAGCCAAAGGCAACCTCGGCACGCCAGGCCGCCACTCCTACAGCACGAGCCTGGAGGTGCTCGAAGCGGATAGGAGTGTCACCGTTCGAGCGTAGTGCCTTCTCTCCGACCAGATTCCCTGATTCATCAATCACGCTGTAGTCTGACCAAATGGAAGCCGAGCGTCGTCCAGAATCGCTCCAAGCCCGATAGCACGATTCCGTTCGCTCTGGGAGCGAGATATCATCGCCAGCCGCAATGACAACAAGACTTCCCCGTACCAGTTGCATGACCTGATTGAGGTGAGCGATCACCGTTCCGCCATTTTCCGGGGTGCGATTCAGAACCACCTTGTGCGGTCCTCGGTACGCCGCCACCGTTTCCTGCATGATCTCAAAGGTACGGTCACTTGAGCAGTCGTCGGAGAGAATGATTTCCAGCGGCGAATACGTCTGCGCCAGCGCCGCTTCCACCGCTTCCCGGATGAAGCGCTCCTGCTTGAAGGCCAGCAGAACGAAGCTGAGCAGAGGACGTTCGCCTGGTGTCATCTCCATACGCAACCACTTGTTCAAACCGGCAGCCACCGTCCAACGCCCGGGACGCGTCCCACCCAGAGAGTCACCCGATGTTCCTTGCCCAACCGCAGGCAGATGCGCTGCACGCAGATCAATCCACACGCGAGCACCAGGGGCGCTCCAACGGTCGTGGAAACCCAGAGCGGGCAAAACGACGCCAACATGAAAGTAGCTGCCACCACGGCGCAGGCCGCTACCAGAAGACGGACTACCTGTCTTGTCCACCGGAAATGGCTCAAACGACTGGCTATCCATAAAACCCCAAGCGTGCAGGCGCCATATAAAGCCGCAAAAGCGATCGCCACCCCCTCAAGACCCCACACTTTTAGCGCACCCCAGATAAAGCAGGCATGCAGGGAGGACCAAGTTAACTCTGAAACCGTGTACCATCGCGCCGCTCCCTTGGCTAGCATGATGAAACCCAGCGGCCACGAAATAACACGCCCGAAAACTCCGACGACAAACCAGGGCAGAAGAACCGCCGCCTCCCCAAACCGGGCACTATACAAAATGCGGATAACCCAAGGGCTGAAGACCATCGTGGCCACCAAACCGGGCAGAGCCAGCAGGATGCCGATCTCAGTCTGCTCGTTAACCAGTCGGTTCACCTCGGCGTTGTCCTGAGAAGCCGCCGTCAGGCGCGGGTAGAAGTCCATTCCCATGGCGGACAGGATGAAGCCGCCAAACACGCCGGAGATGGCCCATGCCGCCTGGTAAATACCGTTTCCGTGGAGGCCAAAATCGCGCTGAATCCACGACCGGGTGAGCCAACTGACCCCAAAGCTGCACGACGCGCTCACCACGAAGGCCAAGCCGAGCCTTACCAGGTTGAGCGTTTCATTGCGTGTGGTTTGCCAGTCCAAAGGGGTCACGGGCACCGGCACGCGCCGGGCGAACCACCAGGAGAATCCGAGGTTGACCGCTGCCGATACCAGGAACACTGGCACAATCCCCCGCTCGCCCAGCCAGGCATAAAGGCCGATACTGATCACCAGGCCAGCCAGCGCGGATAGAACCTGCATTCGGGCCAGATCTCCTATGCGCCGGACGCCACGCACCAAGGCGGACTGGCCGCTCGAGATAGCGGTAAGCAGGAGTGTCAGACCGAGAATCGCGATCGGCATCGCCCTCTGCGTGTTGCCAAACGTCCAACGGCTAAGGGGTAGGGCCAAAGCCCAGGTCAGAACGACGCCAAACAAACCAGTGAGCCAGCACACCCGGCGCAGCACTCGAACAGTGCGCCCAGCACGCTCCGCATCGCCACTCCCGTGCGCCTCCGCCACCTGCCGCACTGCGCTCGACGCAATGCCTAAATTGGTGAGTGTCCCCGTCAGGCCGATAACGGAGTCGTAAAGCCCGATCAATCCGACGCCGTTGGGCCCGAGCAACAGCGCCACCAATTTAGTGCGCGCCATGCCGAGAACCAGGCTCACTGCCTGTGCTCCCCCAACGACGGAGGAGGACTTTAGGATCTGTCCGTAGGAAGACACAACACTAGATGGCTGGCAAGTCTCGATCCCAGCGCACACCACTGCGCAGAACTCTTGCAGGAATTCCGCCTGCCAGCGAGGCAGGGGGGATCTTCTGTCCCGCGACAACTGTGCGACTCGCCACGATAGCCCCGGAGCCGATTTCCGAACCTTTCAAAACACTGCTTCCGTGCGCAATCCACACTTTGTCACCAATCACTACATCCGCTTGCCATGGGGCCCCTTCCATACAATGCCAGTCACAATCTGTTATCACACATCCCCAAGCACAGATGAAATCGCAGCCAATCGTCATCCTTTTCTTAACCATCACAATGGTATCACAGGTAATGCCGCTGTTAGACTCGTCGCGCCTTGCTCCGATTGTTAAACACGCACCTTTAGCCAGGTAGATTGTGACTCCTTGGCCCACCCCGAAGTCCCCGTTGATCTCCAACGTAGCGCCTGCTTCCAGAATGATGTTGCTCCTGCCACTTCGGCCCAACCAGGGCTGGAACAAGAGGGTGCCTCGGACTACTAATCTCGAATCTCGTGCCATCTGCACTTGTACCGACATCCAAGGGTCTGAGAGGCGAATTCGGCCGCCGCCTGCGCTGATGGCTTTGCTCAAGCGGTATTCGCGCAACCTCCAAACAGCTCTTGCTGCCGGTCTAAGGATTGTCCTCAAGAGGCTCATGTGATCAGCGACAAAACAAAGGAAGAACTCGCGCCCAAGAGACAAAGTGCGAGCACAGGTTAGCGGAGCAGCCGCTCACACGCCGCGGACTTGCTCAGCCCTGGTATGCACTCCGCGCCTGCTAAAGCTGCTTCTCGGACTATCGCTGCGATTTGAGCACATGCAGCGAACTCCAGGTGCGGGCCCATCGGCAGGCTCAGGACTGTCTCCGCCAATTCCTCAGCGATGGGCAGGTTCCAGTGGTCAGAGGACAGAGGCTGGAGGTCAGCGTAGGCGCCAGACAAGTGCGGCGGGATGGGGTAATGTATCAATGTTCCGATGCCTGCTTCGGCCAGTTTCTGTTGCAGTCGGTCGCGCTGCGGATGCCGGACCACAAACAAGTGCCAGACGGGACTTGCCCACTCAGGAACAAACGGCAAAACAATTTCTGCTTTCTGCTTTCCACTTTCCGCTTTCAAGCCGTCCAAATAGACAGCGGCTATTTTGGATCGGCGTTGGTTCCATTCGTCCAAGTAGCGAAGCTTTACGCGGAGGAAGGCGGCACTGAGCTCATCCAAGCGAGAATTGAATCCCTTAAGCTCGTGCCGGTACTTGACAGCAGAACCGTAGTTGCGGAGCTTGCGAACTTCTTGAGCTAGCTCCCCGTCGTTGGTCGTTACCGCGCCGGCGTCGGTGAACGCGCCGAGATTCTTCCCAGGATAGAAGCTGAACCCGGCGGCGTCGCCCAAGCTCCCACAGTGCCTGCCACGATAGAGTGCCCCGTGCGCTTGGGCGGCATCCTCAATGACCCTCAGGCCATGCTGATGCGCGATCTCGTTGATCGGGTCCATGTCCGCCGGCTGGCCATACAGGTGGACGAGCATTATCGCCCGGGTGCGCGGCGTGATGGCAGCTTCAATGCGGTTGGGATCAAGGTTGTAGGTCTGCGGGTCTGGCTCAACCGGGACCGGTGTGGCTCCGGCGTATGACACTGCCAGCCAGGTGGCGATGAAGGTGTGCGAGGGAACGATTACCTCATCCCCGCGACCGATGTCCATGGCGCGGAGGATCAGATGAAGCGCGTCCAGGCCGTTGCCGACACCGACACAATGCTTCACTCCGCAATACGCGGCGAACTCGGCCTCGAAGGCCTCCAATTCCCGACCGAGCAGATACCAGCCGGAATCCATCACGCGCCGGTAGCTGGCGTCGATTTCCTCCTTCAGCTCGTCGTACGCAGGTTTCAGCTCCAGAAACGGAATCGTCATAGTTGGATTCCCTTTGCGAGCAGAAAGTCGTTGTAGTCGCGGAAGTAGTCGCTCTCGTCGTAGAGGTTGGAGGCAAGGACCAGGCAAACGGAGCCGGAAGAGAAATTGTCGAGTTCGCGCCAGATCATAGGGCAGACGTATAGACCGTAATAAGAGCGATTCAGGTGAAATCGCTTTTTCTCTCGACCGTCGTCCAGCACCACGTCGAAACTGCCGGACATGGCGATGATGAACTGGTGGAGGGCCTTGTGGGCGTGGCCACCGCGCTCGGCTCCGCCGGGAACGTCATACAGATAATAAACACGCTGTATCTGGAACGGCACATGCCGGCCGCCTTCGATAAAGGTCAGGTTCCCCCGCGGCTCGCTTATCTTATTGAGCTCGAGTATCTTGCAGGCCGCGAGGGTCATAACCATCGTCTCACGTGGCAGGCTCAAACCTGGTCCTCCAGCTTCAGCAAGTGCGTGTCGTGGGAGTGCGCGGGGGTCTCGAGGGGCGCGGTCTGGCTGACGCGCTCGCGTAAGTCAATCCGCTGCTCGCCGGCGCGGTAGCGGATGGAGGATCGGGGCTGGGCATCAATTCTCGCCTGGTCGCACAGGTCGAGATAGTCCCACGAATCCTTCATCGACTGAGTCATCCAGGGGTCGGCTGAGGCCACGCCCCGGTCGTTGACGGCGCGGCAGACGACGGCGAGGTAGCCGGCCTCATGCTCGCTGGAGAAACGCACTGTATCCTTTGGCGTGTATCTGACATACAAGTGATCGATCGGGACGAGCTGAAAGTACCTTAACAGATAATCGAAAAGCGGGATGGTGGGGTACCAAAACGTGTCGGCTCCGGGCTGCAGCCTGCCTTTGTTGTTGAACTCCATGTGAAAGCCGTCCTGGTTGACCACGTTGGTAGCTACGATCAACAAACCGCCCTTTTTCAGCAGTGGCCGGACTCCGGCCAGGACATGCATCGGCGAGAACACGTGGTAAAGGACGCCGGACAGAATAATGAGGTCAAACCCGCCGCGGATTTTGGAGGCCAGGTCGTACAACAGCCTGATTTCCTGAAACCGAAAGTTCACATCGTAGTACTGCTTCACCGCCGTGAGCTTGGTGTATTGCTGGAAGCCGTAGTCCGTCGCCAGCACGGACCGGGCGCCCTGCCTACACATCAGAACCGGCATGAGGCCTTCCACACTGCCAATATCCAGGCAGTCTGCCCCCGCGAGGTCGCAATTGCGCAATAACATGCGGGCCGGAAAAGGCATGCTATCCGGGAAGACGCCTTGCTTTACGATACCGGGAAGGAGTTCGACGCTGTAAAACCAGAAGGACTTATACAATTCTGATTGCAGCATTCGTTCAGCAGATTGCGGATAGCGGTAGAGCCGCGAACGTAAAAACGCACGCACGTGTCGAAGGTTACTAATGCTCATGAGGAAGTTTCTGGTTGATATAAGCCGACAGGGTGGCTGCTGAAGCGTGCACCACACCCCGTGCCACAAATAGCGAATGGCTGGAAAGCGTTTACTCCTCCAGCGGGAAGACTGCCGCACGTTTCTGGCTCAGACGATAGACTCTGCCACAGTGGCAGGCAGCAGTGGTGGCCCGTCCGAAAGCCAGCTTCTGTCCGCAGCGACACACCCATGCGGTGCGCCGAGCCGGGGTGCCAACCACAAGGGCAAAGTCCGGTACGTCGCGCGTGACTACCGAACCCGCAGCGACCATGGCCCAGCGCCCTATTGTGATTCCGGGAAGAAGGGTGGCATTTGCACCGATGGTACTGCCTTTCTCCAAGACGGTTCCGAGAAACGGAGCTAGATGCTTCTTGCTTCGCGGGCGTAGATCATTCGTGAAGGCGGCACAAGGCCCCACGAATACATCATCTTCAAGAACCAGACCGTCCCAAAGATAAACACCGCATTTCAAGGTTACCCTGTTTCCAATCTTGACCCCACCTTCGATGAAGGTATGGTCACAAATATTGCAGTTATCACCCACAACCGCACCTTTCACGATGTGGGCGAACGCCCAGACCCGTGTCCCGCTCCCGATAGAGACCCCGGTATCCACCAGCGCATGCGGATGTATGAAGCAGTTTGGCATCGAAAAGTCAACGCTGGGCCAGGAGGTCTGCCTGTAATCGAGTGTACAGACTCGCCGGGTCCGAAACGCGCCTGCCCGGTTGCTCTCGTTTAACGTAATGCACGTAAGCGCTTTGCAATGGATGCTGAGCCATGGGAAAGGCCCACTTGCGGATCACAGTGCAAGGAGTCTTGATCGGCAGTTGGCGCCGCCACTTGCGCCGCATATAGAGATAGCCTTGCCAAAAAGCCCAAGGGAGGAATTTCTGGCCCTGGGCATTGTGGACGCAAAAGGCGGGAATGATATACGAATTCAATCCTCGCTGCTGCGCTTCGAGACATATATCGGTGCCATAAAAGTGGAAGCCAGGAAGCTGCTCATCGAAGACAAGGCCGGCTGAGCTTCGGAGCACAAGGACAACCTCATCGAGGGAGATGCAAGGGACAGGTTGAGAAAAGGATTCGCCCAGCACTTGTTGCCCCACAGTGCAGTAGAGATGACCTTGGGGTCTCGAGTCGCGGGTGATGCCGAAGACGCCGAGAACCGCCCAGTTGGGGTCGGATTGGAAGAGATGGGCGACGGCGGCGCCCAATTGGCTGTCCCATTCTGGCGGCAAATAGACGTCCTGGTGAGCGAAGACAAGGACCTCACCGCTGCTCTGTCGAATACCCGCATTGTAAGCGGCGCCGGCGCAGCCAAAGCCGCGCATAACTTGAAAGTCGTGCGCATGGCCGACGCAGGGCGAACTGGCGAGGCAGGTCTTGAGGACAGCAGCGTCGTTTGAGGCAGTGATGAGGGACCAGTTCAAAAGGGCAATGGGGCGGTGGAGTGGTGGAGTAGTGGGTCGGTGCGTCGAGCTGCGGTCATGGCAAAACACGAACCCGGTAGAAGCGGCTCCGCTGGCCCAGAATCGAGTCAATTACGCTGTTGGTCACGCTGCCCGGGATTGCGGACTGGAGTGGCGACCATGCCGTTTCGGCCAGATTACTCCGGTATTCCACCTGATAGACCGCGTTCGAGTTGGCGTCCCAACGCACCTGGACGGATTGAGAAGCAGCCCTCTGGATGGCCAGGTTTTGGGCATAGGTGCTGCCCTGGTACAGGGCTTGAACGTCGGCGGCAGAAAGTGTGCGGTTGTAGATACGCACATCATCCATCCTCCCGACAAAGAAACCCGCATTGGGGTATGCATCATCTCCCCACTGCGGCGTCCCATCGTGCGAGAAGGCACCGATGCACAGCCAAGGTTGGCTGCCACAACCATATGTTCTAAGCCAAGGCAAGCCAATTGTGTTGGTCATATAGGGTTGCCCATCGTAATAAGCGATCGCCTGGTTGCCGGGACAGTCAATTGTTGCTGAGTAAAGGTGAAAGTTGCTGGTGGCGTATTTGATTGAGTCCACATCTTGTGGCCAATAAAGTATTTGATATCCTCCGCCCCAAACGGGGTAAACAGTAAAACATAGAAATAAATACGGGGGACTGTAGCCATCCCGACCAAGGGACCAAGAGTTTACTGCCTGCGGCTCATATTCTACGTTGTAGCCAGAATCAAGCAATTGCATATCCACATCACTGTTGCTATCGAACTTCGCCCAAAGGCTAATGGTGGCGTTGGTTAGAAATGCAAAGCCGTTGAGGTTCGTAACGGCGATGTATTGGGAAAGCGGATACACGTGAGGCGGATCATTACTAATGAACCCGACGTAGGTGAATTGAGCCGCGATCGAACCAAATACGCCACTGGTTGCAGTTATCCAGTTCGTTGAGTCCATCTGCCACCCATCATTACCGTTGCCACTAGCATCAATGACTCGACCTCCCGAAAAGTCCTCGTCGAAGTCGAGATGTAGTTTTAGGGTGATGTCTGTCTCAGCCGCCAGGCTGCAGCGAATCTCAACCTGGAAGACCAGAAGAGCCGCCATGAGAAAGGCTTTCTTTACCTGCATCGTCATAACACTACAAGTTGTTCTTGGATAACTGCTGCGCTGCTTCCCGTTTGGACAGATTGTTGCGCCACAACCTCTTTACGCGGGTAATCACCCCCAGGGTGCCCAAAACTGATTTCGCCGTGCATGAGACACCCGCTAACGCAGTCCTTAGCAGATTCAAGATGATAGCGCGGGGTGTCGCTGAATAAATATAAAGCGTGGCCTCTTGCCAACTTTGATCGCCGAACCGTTCTTTGTAAAACGCCTCGCCAAGCCCAAAATCAATTTCACGAACTCCTTCTATACATAGATTCTCGACCATCTTCAAGAAAAGCGCAGTTCCAAGTTCGTATTTCTTCCAATCGGGGTGATAGCCGGTCCAAGCGAGGTGAAATACCCGTTTGTATAGTGTGCCGCACCAAAATGCCCTTGGCTGATCGTCAATGTAGAGAATGTAACCTCTGAATCGATCATTTTGGGCGGCAAAACGGCATCGCCTCTGGTGGGCGAGATCGTTGATGAAACCCGCTCTTAGACGTCGCTGGTAGGTTAGGCTCGCTACAGTCTCGGCGTCAGTGCAGAAGTCGGCCACCTCGTTCTCATGACGGAAGCATCGGATTGCCACGCGTCCCGGAAACTCCTCTTTTAAGACCCTTTGGAGACGGTTGAGCCAGTATCGGTGCTTCTTCTTGCGCCTCTTTAAGAACTCCGGGTAAGACTCCGGCAAGCGCATTTTCCAGTGGACGCTCTTGTCCGGGAAATGGCCCAAAGTCAGCGGCCCGGTAGAGCTTTTGGCGGCTGAATATAAAGTGGAGTTTGTCGGGAGATTGCAGAGGAGCGCATAATCGAGATGCCTGGACTTGAGAATCCGTCGAACTTCCGTCAATGAATTCCGGGAGCAATCGCTTTCGGTATCGCCCATCCAGCCTCCAGTGACGATGCTTAAGCGCTGGACCTTAAGGCTGAACAATTTCAAGTATCCGAAGCAAAAGTCCTCTTCTGCGGTTTCGACCCGCCCGGCCAGGATGGCAGCGGGTTTACCGCTATACTGTATCTTGATGGCGATTGGCCTGACGCGTTCCTTCCACAGCTCGTTAATAAGCAAGTAGAAATCGATGTCGGCGTTCGGGTGCCATTGCCATTGTTCCCAAATGGAGCGCCACTGCTCCACTTGCTCGGGTGTCTCGGCGATCTCCACAGTGTACTGCATGGTAAGAGCAGGCGTGCTCCGAGCGTCCCGGACCTGGTCTTCTGCCCTGCCCAAAGCGATAGGTGTTGCTTGTGGACTCTTGGCCATATTTGTCTGTTGACTTAAAACTCCAACCGAAGCCAAAGGGACCATTGGGGTCTGTGGGCGAAGGCTCGAAGGTGTGGTGCGATTCGCCGGTACCAGATTTTGTGGTAGCCATAAAGCAAGCCAAGTCGGAGGGCCGTGAAAATTAACATACGCAAGCGGGCCGCTGGTCGATTGGCTACAACCCGCAACGTCTTGACGCTATACTCCTTCGCTCCGAGACGGAGTTTATAATCGTAATGGGCCAAGCCGCCTTCGAGACGCGTTTGACCTTCGCTAATGGCGGCGCCAATCGTCGCAACGATGCCAGCCGGTCCGAGACTGAACCGGTTCCATTGGGGGTCGATGCTGCGAGCCGGGAGTTCACAATAATAACTGTCGCCGAAGGCAAAGGCGTAGAGGTTCGTGATTGTCTTTTCACCTGCGAGAATGCGAATGAAACGGACACGGCCCAAGCGGCCATGGACCTTCACGAGAGCGCGATTAAACTCGGCGGCACAAGGCCAGGCACCGAAATGGCCGGTTCTACCTTCGGCGGCCCATTGAACGGCGTGTTGTTGCAAGAAGTTTTCGAACTCTGCGTCAACCCGTACGGGATCGCGAACGACTTCGATCCTGCCGGCGTGTTCGTTTCGAAGCTTTTTGAGGTCGGCCTTGCGGTTTTTGCGCTCGTTACGGCTGAGGGACTGGAAGTAATCGTCCATGGTTTGCGGCAGATGCCAAACACTGTGGACACCGTTGGAGTTTTCGGAAGTCCGGGCAACCAACCCGGAGGCTTGACGAGCGGCGCCCGAAAGTGCCTCGGCAAAAGAGCTAGACTCCGAAACTGGGCCAAAACTGAGAGCATCGCAGCCTTCCTCGCGGAAGAGCTGCAGCAAAACGTACTGAAACACGTCGTCTGCGAAAGCGGGATCGATGGGAGGATTGAAAGCCTTAGGAGGTATATTCGAGCCAACCAACCTGGCGAGTTTGAGGCTGACAGGTCCGAACCGAATCACCTCGATATAAATGGGGAGGATGGCGACGATTTCATCGGCGGACGAAAAAATGAAAATGCGCAGGGCCGCGCCATCACCGTAGAATCCCCACCAAAGCCGGGCCCAATCGTAAGAAAAATAGATGCTGCCGCCCAGGCGCGAGGTTGCATCGTCCCAAGTGTCACGATAGGTTTCGAGTTTGTCGAAGCTGCTTTCCAGCCTGCAATGGATCTGTTTCGGAGGCGATTCCAAGAATAGGCTGGCAACGCTTCGCAAAGGGCGCGCGTGCTTTGAAGGAGAGGATTGGGACAGTTGACTGCTCATATAGGCGAGCGGCCTTGCGACTAAGAACTACTGCGGGCGTACATTGGAAGTGCCGCAAACTAGGCTACCGTCATCCGGGCCTGGATTGTAAGCGGTACAACAAACAGAGTGCCGGAGCCCTGGCTCAAGGCACCTCTGCGCTCCGAGGGCGGCTACGGACCCACCCTGACAAAATGGATCCCGGACGGCGTGGGCGGGCGAATTAGGATCTGGGATCCCGCATAAAGAGTCTGCACCTCGGAAGCAGCGAGGGTCCGATTATAGATGCGGATGTCGTCAATCTTGCCGACGAAATATCCCGAGTTCGGATATCTGTCGTCGCCCCACTGTGGCGTTGCGTCGTGACTCATGGCACCGATGCAAAGCCACGATTGAGATGGACACCCATAAGCTTTAATGAAAGGCAAGTCGATACTATTGGTTGCCACCGGTTGCCCATCATAGTAAGCGACCGCCCGATTGCCAAGGCAATCAATCGTTGCGGTGTAAAGGTGAAAGTTGGGAGTAGACTGTGTAACCGCGTCAAATTCCTGTGTCTTCCAATATAGAACAGGAACCTCGCCACCCGAGGCTGGATAAACATAAAACGTCATCCATAAATATGGCGAGGCAGCCCCACTTAGACCAAGAGACCACGAGTTCGTTGCCAGCGGATCATAAGAAGCGTTATATCCGGTATCGAGCAGTTTCATACCGGTGTCGCTGTTCGCGTCGAATTTCGCCCAAAGGCTGATTGTGCCATTCGTCAAGTAAGCAAAGCCGTCAAGATTCGTGACGGCGATATACTGACCCTTCGGGTAAACATTCGGCGGGTCATTCGACATCACGCCGTTGTAGTAAAAATGGGCTGCGATGTTTGTGCCAACTCCGGTTGTTGCTGTAATCCAATTCGTCGCGTCCATCTGCCATCCATCATTCCCTTTGCCGCTCACGTCAACCACATGGCCACCTGTGAAATGCTGGTCGAAGTTGAACCATAGCACCGGCCCATTGGTGAAATAGCCAACTGACAAATGAGCTATCCTGCTATCTGAACCGACCGCGTTTGCAGCCGTGACAGAATAGAAACCCGAATTGCTGAGTTGGACATTGGATAAAGTGTAGCTGGTGCCAGTCGCGCCGGAAATGTCCGTGCCGTTGAACTGCCATTGATAAGATATTGGAGCCGTCGCAACTCCAGGAACAACGGAAAAGCCGACGTTAGTGCCTGGAATAGTAATAATGCTTTGTGGCGCTGTGAGGATGGTTGCAGGGACAGGTGGCAATGTGCTTCCGTTGTATTCAAAGGCGCCGATGTCAAACCCAGGGCCGTAAGGTCTCGTGGATCCCTGAAAATCGTTCGTGACCCCAAGTGAAGAAAGATTCCTCCCGGCATCAATAAGCACGCTCCCAATCAGCGGCTGTGCCATTTTTGCAGGCCACGCATTTGTAGCCAGTAGATTGACATTGCCAGATTGCAGACCATGAACTTCCCCAACTGCACCTTGGTAATTATAGTCACAATTGGCATAAAGCGAAGCCGTGTTTACCGAATAAGCAGACATGAAGCCTGAAACTTCTCCAGTTGGTACGGAAGTTGTGTTCAGTCGCACCTTCATCCATCCGCTATTATAGTATCCGAACTGAGTCAGCGCATCCACGGTACTGGTGTTGAAAGTGAAACGGAGATTGAACACACCGCCGACAAAGTTCGTCGCGTCAATAGTGTAGCAGTCCCCGGCATCGCAATAAACTGTCGCGCTGGTGACTTGCCCCGATAAATTGCTGTAACTTCCATATAGATAGCACAATTGAGCAGTTGTGTCGCTGCACAGCCATAGGTTCGCCCGTCCCTCGACTGCCCCGACGCTGTTGGTCAAATCATTCTGATACGGACCCGCCGCGCCGAAGGAATAGCCGCCATTGCAGTTGACGAATGCATTGTTTATCACCTCAGCCCCATAAGCATACCCACGAAAGTATCCTGTCCAATTTGGGTCATAGAAGGCAAACGCCAGGATGGCCCCCCCTCCTGCTGTGCAGTTCCTGAATGTGTTGTTATAGAATTTGACATTGCAAATGTCGATACTGGCCTGCATGTTGGAGTCTTCAAAGACATTGTTCTTGAACACGATTCCCCATTTGTTTGTGTCTGGGGTAAGGTCCATGGTGAACTCGCACAACTGCACAGGACAGCGGATTACATGATTGCGCTCAAAAAGCATGTCAACACTCCAGCTTCCGTGATCACCGAACGCCTGCAATATGTCGGGATGATTCCCGTAACCGGGGGCCTCATACATGTTTGTGAATGTGTTAAGCCGCATCACGCTATTTGACCCAAACACGTAAATTGAATCCATTGACCTGCCGTTCGCGAAAGTGCATCCCTGCACAAGATGACCTATGCCGGTCAGGCCAACACATGCGACGCTCGAATTTGCCGCCATACGATTAAACGTACAGTTAAGGATAGCGCAGTGGCCGGGATAGACTTCTGGTGGAGCACCGTTCGTATGGGTGTTGGCAGAGATATTGACGCCATAACAATCAAGAGTATTTTGGAAGAGGCAGTTGGTGATGACTGTATAATCAGAGCCATTGCCCAACACTACGCAATCGGAAACAATGCGGTCTGCCCCATCCCAAGTGAAGCCGTCAAAGTCGTAATATTGTCCAGTAACCCAAAACATAAAAAGGTTCGTCACTGGCCCGTTGGCCCGAAACGTGATAGGATTGTTTGACGTGCCCGCTGTGGTGAAGTAGCACACCCCGCCATAGTTCTGAGAATTGACGTTGTTGGTGGCGTGATAAACCCCGGGCTGCACCAGCACCGTGTCACCGGCGGCCACAGCATTCACTGCATTAGAATACGTGGCCCACGGCTGAGACAAGCTGCCAGGATTGCTGTCGCTCCCCGTCGGTGAAATGTAGTAAGTGGCGCCCCAAAGCATGGAGAAACCAGGTAAAAAGAGTGCGGCAGCGGCTAATCGTTTCAACATATTCTATTTGCGACTTTACAGCAAGGCGATGTTTCGAGGCCAGCCTGGCCCGACGGTGCCGGCAGGCGGATTCGCCATCGTAGATCAGCAAAGCTTGAACCTTGCCACGCACGAACTTGGTTGCAACTAAGGCTTTAGCCGTCCGTTGCCTGCTAATAGATGTCGTTTTTTGAGACAACATTGTTGCTTGTTGAATGGTTTTATACACTTGTTCAGTCGCGAACAGCGCCTAGGAAATTCCTCATGCGCAGCGGCAGCGGGTTCACGACTGGCTGAGTGAGTGCGAGACTTGTGGCTCGAAAGATAAGGGTTCAGTCTCAACGAAATGCGGCACTTCCAGTACCCCCGTCTCCTGTGATTGGGGATGGCGCCCGAGGGCGTAAGAAATAGCGGCGATGGTCCAGAAGAGAAAGTTGAGCGGCTTGGTGAACATCAGCACATTGGTCAGCATAAAGGCGTATGCGAGAAGGCCCGCCAGTAAACAGGCTCTGACGCCGCGTTCATCCGGCCCCCCCTCCCGCCAGGACCGGTAACCCATCAACAGTATTCCCCCATAGAGTGCCAAAGATCCCGCAAATCCCACCACGCCAGACTGGTACAGATCATACGCCAACTGATTGTCCCAGCTCCAGATCTGCTCTTCCCGGCCACCGCGGTAGGAGAGGTTCCAATCCACAACGGAAGTCGTTCCGCATCCGGGGCCGCAGCCAAAGAGAAGGCGGATTGGTGATCGGGAAATCTCCGACCAGGCCACCTGCCACAATTCCAGGCGATAACGAAACGTGCCGCCCTTGAACGAGTCGGTCTCGGTGGTGACTTGCGCGCTCATTACCAAGCTGCCGAGAACACCGGGCCTGGCCACCAGCAACACCAACGCCAAGACCAGGGGCACGGCCAGTTTCCTGCGGATCGCCGTCCCCGCCATGAGTACAAGCACACCTCCGGCCAGAGCTGCCGCCAGCCAGGGCCCCCGGCTTTGAGAGAAGTAACAACCGGCGAACAACAGGAGAAGCGACAACCATAGCCACATGCGGCGGCGGGGCCGATCACCGGCCGTCTGCAACAGGGCCACGACCAGAGGCCAGCCCATAGTCATCCCAGTGCCTAGCAGGATGCGGTGCTGGTAAGTGGCGCAGATGTCGCCAGAGCCAGCGTGGTATTCGTCGCCTGGGTCGGCGGCGGCGTTTGACAAGAGGTAATTGCAGGGATTAAAATGGGTGTATTTCTCAATGAAAGCGAGGGCGGCGACAAGGGCTAGGCCGAGGCAAGCGGCGCGGAGGACGCGCATGGCATCGTCCCGCGTTCGCAGGCTGGCGACGAGCAGGAAAAAGAAGACCGCGGCTTCGATGACGAAATCAAGGTAGCGTTTGAGGCCGACAACAAAGTCGCCGGTGGTGAAGAAAAGGGAGAGCAGATTAGCGATGGCCCAGAAACAGAAGGTGCCGAACAGCGGTGCTTTGGAGACTGTTTGGGCGGGGTCACGGTAACGAAACCAGAAGCATAGAACGCTGATGAGAATGAGGCGGTAGATCGTGAGCTGGGGGAGGCTTCCAGGCAGGGGGATGCGCAGATAGGTGGGCATCGAAACGCAGAGAAAAACACCGTAGCAGAGGCCCTTGATGAAGTCCCGGCGCAATAGAACCCATAGAGGGACCAGTAGGCCAAGGAGGATGAGAATGCTAAGAGAGCCGGCCATGTAGGATCAGAACAAAAAGCGGGTTAACCCTTTAGGATAGGTTTGCGAATCCCGAGGCACCAAAGAATGGTAAGCGAGCATTTTTCCCAGGCACTTCGGTAATCAGTGTGGCGGCCGAAGGGTGTCAGCCAGGACAGCAACCTGGAGGCGCCGACGAACAGCAGGCGAGCATGAGAACCGGCGAGCATGGCCAGGACGTAAAGGCAGCGGCCCAGGCGACCGTAGTACTTGGCCATGAGTTTGGCAATGGATTCGCACATCATGAGCGTATGGAAGCCGGGGTTGGTATTGCTGGTGGTGCCACCGACCAAATGGACAATGGCAGCTGAGCTCAGGTAATAGAGCTTGCGACCGCGATTAGTGATTTGGCGGCACAAGTCAACATCTTCGGCATACATGAAGTAGCGTTCATCGAACCAGCCGACCTCATCGAGCAGTTCCTTCCGGGCCATTAAGCAACCGCCGTAGAGCTTCTTGACGTAACCGCTCTGCTCAGGGTTCCAAGTGGGCAGGATGCGCCCCAGGAACTTCCTGCTGCCGGCGGAAAGGAGCGCGAGCTGAAAGAACTCGGTTATGGGGGTGGGAAACCATTGGATGCCAAGCCCCTGGACTGAGCCGTCTTGATATTTCATTTGGCAGCTTAGGGCGCCCGTTTCCGGGTGGCTTTCGAGAAACGCGGCCATCTGGTCGAGCGCATTGCCGAGGACGACGGTGTCGGGGTTCAAGAACAGGACCAGAGGCGTGCGGACGTGGGGCCGGGCGAGGTTGTTGGCTTTGCCGAAACCGAGGTTGGCGCCAGAGTTGATGACCTGGAACTCGGGGAATTCGCGGGAGGCCATTTCGCGGCTGCCATCAGCCGAAGCGTTATCAATGACAATCACTTCGACTTTCCGAGCCTTGGGAGCGTTGCGGATGGAGGCGAGGCAGTTGCGCAGCATGTCGCCGGCGTTCCAGTTCACAATGACGATGGTCAGGTCCAAGCAGTAATTCTTTCAGGCCTGTTTCGGCTCGCCATTCACAACAGCCGAGCGGTTGAGAGGATTGGCGGCAGCCCGGGTAACCCGTGAGCCGGCGGAGTGGAGCAGCCAGCGGGCTTTTTCTGCGGTATTGACGCAGAGGGAACTCCAGGAGCTGCCGCTAATTTCCTGGGATGGGTATTGGAGAACTTCGGCACCCCCGACCCCGGATTTGAAATGGTAAACGCCCGGGTTGCGCGTGGGATTGACGCCGCCGAGGTCATACCCGCGGCAGCCACGTTCGCGGAGCCACTGCATCATGCGCCACTGGAGGAGGTAAGAGCCTTTGGCTTTCATGCCTTCGGAGCTGGTAGCGCCAAGAAGGTAAACGCCCGTGTCCCCAATCGCAGCGCCGACGAGGCCCGCCAGCAACTTGCCCTCCTTTTCGCAAAGCAGAACCCGCATTTTGAGCAGTTCCGGGAGGGCACGCTGGATGCGGGCGAATTCTTCGACATTAACGGTGGTTTCAAATTGCTTGCGCGCGAGGAGCTCGCGGTAGATCGCGGTAAACTCCGCGAAAAGGGCATCGCCAGTGCCTTCCCGGACTGTGAGGCCGTTGCGTTCCGCAGCATTGAGCTGGTTGCGCCATTTCTGGTCGAAGCGTTTGCGGATGATCTCCGGCGAGGGGGTGAGATCCACGCGTATGGTGCGGTACGGGGTGGCAGATGAGCCGGGCTGGAAACCGTGCTGGGCGCAGGCTGCCACGAAGGCCGCGGCGTCCGGGTCGTCGCAGAAGACGTTGGGAAGGATACGGACAAGGAGGCGGCGACGGCAGGCGTATTCATCGGCGATGGCTTTGAGCAGGGCCGGGAGGAGGTCGGGGTCGGGAGCAGCGTCGCGCCGACGAGAGAGGGGTCCCCAGCGGAGGTAAGCGATCCCGCTGGAGAGGAGAGGGACCCGGACGATGCGGAATTGGGCCATGCCAACGACCTGGCCGGCGCTTTTGAGGAGAAGGTGGCTGAGGTTTTTTGCGCCCCAGGAGACCGCGCCGTATCCCCAGGTTTGGTAAAGATTGGCGTCGGCGAATTGCGGGAGGAGATCATTCCACTCGGCTTCGGTAATTTGGTCAACCGAAGTGGTCAAGGTCGGGGCGATGCAGGTGGTGGAAGGCATTAGCGACAAGACTAAAGGCTAAAACGAATCCCCCTCACCCCGGTCCTCCCCAAGACTAAGCCTAGTACACATCTCTTTACTCCTTATGGCCATATACAATTATGTCCTTGTACCACAATGACTTATGTATTTTATAGAGGGGCTTCGCTGTCCGGTGGAATAACATGCGACTCCCAAGCTGCGCGACCGGTGAGTCATGGGAGACTCGCCATACACTCGCCAGGGATAACTTTCGCGCTCCCGGTGGCACCGCCAGCCTCCGCCTGCCCATCGCCGGATAGACCGGGCTCAGTGCGGGCGGCTGGGGTCGCAGGTTCATCGCTCTTTCCGCTGGAATGGTTACTGGACTGGCCTGAAGGATCACGCGCCAAGCGGTGCCTCGGCTCTGGCCCTTTACCCGCCTCCCGCGTCTCGGCGGCCCATCCGAACCCAGCTTGGCGCCCCAAACAGTCGAGCCTTTGGCCCCTATTCCTCCAACCCTGCACCAGACCCTCCCGCGGGACGCCCCGGAGACTCACCGTAGTACCTCTGATTCGAATCAGAGGTACTACGGTGAGTCTCC
>OCZT010001652.1_pt1 | contig 23044 bp, 22 predicted proteins | sample 1539031 | NCBI WGS metagenome assembly OCZT01 (sample SAMEA3539308, study PRJEB22396) | soil metagenome | biome: tundra; feature: field; material: soil | place: USA | collected 2010-05 | depth 0.15 m | reverse complement strand
AGTCTCTCCGCATATTCCTTCCATGGTTCCTTTCGCTAGTTTCTGGACACGTTCTAAGGTATCTTGACCCGGCAATACCAGTTGCGGTGCTTTACGTCTGCTCTGCGGAAGATGACGAGGCCGGTTTTAAGTTCTTGAACATCGACGAGGAAGGACACGCGGCGGGTTTCTTTCTGTGTAGGTCTTGTGTATAAACGATTCGTAGCTCCTTGATCTGCCGTATCTGTGCAGGGGTTGTGTATAACATCAGTAGATGAGAAAGTGTGTAATGTCAACTACTTATGATAGTTGCCCTATCTCCTTGAGATGCTTGGACTATCATAAGTAATTGATATTCCTGTGAAATTACAGGCAATATTGTCCTGTGTAGGTGTTGTGTAGAAAATATTTACTAAGTTTTCAGAATATCTCTCTTAATCTGATTCCCAAGTCGTAACCTACACGGCCTCGATAGCGCTGTATACAGCCTGTGACAGGGAGTCCTCTACGCGGAAGGGAAGAGGGATCGGAGGGGGATCGCTCGCCTGCACAAGCGCGGCGCGGAAGGCGGGGAAGCCGCGCATAGATGAGTGTACAGAAACAGAGGACGAAGACGACGATGGCGGCGACAAGGCTGCCAATCGCATCCTCCGTGATATTACGAAGCGTGTGGCCGGCTTGTTTAATTATGACCGGATTGGGTTGATCGTAGGTGAACTGAGCCTTAATTGTTGCGATCTGGCCACGCAGGTTTATGATCGCAGGCAGCGCGTGACGCGTAATACTATCAAGAGGATTTCGATCTGAGTGGATGTCTATGGCAAACCGCAGACTCAACACGACCAATACTTCCGCAAAGAGAAAAGCGAAGACTCCGCGATCTCGTGTCAAGAAGGCTCCAGAGACTGAGGAGTTTGATCGGTTTGGCATATTGCTAGAGGAAGCTCAGAAGTTCTGCGAGGGCGTGGGGCTGCATAAAGACCTGATCGGCGAGATCCTGAAAACTGATAGCGATTGGGCTTTCATTTTGAAGGTCGATGCACTACTCGAAAGCGCAGCGAAAGAGATTCTCCGACACGGTTTAAGGTTCAAGATACTAAACAGGGTTATACAAAACGAAACCCTGGACGAGTTTGTTGACTCCCTGCCGATGGCAGGGAGAACTTCGCTCCTCAAATTGTTGGACGCTGCCTGTTTGCCTTCAGAAGAGCTTGCATGTGTAGAAACGATCCGCAAGGTGAGGAACGCCTATGCGCACAACATCAAGTTTGCAGACGTGAGCCTTATCGAGCTGGTCAAGCAGCGAAAGGACAAGTCCCAACTCATCAAGCACCTTAGCGCGATCGAAACTTATGATGAAGCAAACCTGATCGCTTCGTACGAAAAGGACCCGATGTTTTTGAGGTTCTGCATTATCGATTCGACGATGCGTTTTCTGTTCTACGCTTACCACATGGCGGTCAAACATGGAGCGAGGAAGACTCGGATATGAGCCCGGCACGAGATTTCCTCGACAACGAATGGAGCAGCGTAGATTGAATATTGGCGAACAGATCGCTTTTAACTTCTTCGCCAAATATGATCTTCGGTGTGAGCGTTTCACTGACCAAGAGATGCGTCAGGGAAAAACCCCGGATTTCCGTGTTTTCAAAGGCCCAGAGTTCGTTCTCTACGGTGAGGCCAAGCATGTACAGGAAGACACGTGGCTGGATGACCAGTTGAACGCGGCTCCTCCAATGACCATTGTCGGGGGCTTGCGGCACGACCCCGCTTTTAATCGCCTGAGTAGTCACGTTCACCAAGCGGCTAAACAGTTCCAATCAGTGAATCCAAACCGCGAATACCCGAACGTGCTGGTCTTCACAAGCTCTGACCGGGGCTGTACGTTTACGGATTTGATTTCCACTCTCACGGGTAACTTTTATGCTGAGGGAGGAGCCGTGGAGCCGATATATAAGAGTGTTTCAGATGGCCGCATCAGGGCAGAAAAATACACGATTGACCTGTACGTGTTCAAAGACGAATTTCCTGGTGGTCTGGACAAAGAACACGTTTATTTTCAAAACAAAGGCTCGAAACATTATCTTCGCCTTTGCGAATTACTCGGCTCAAACCCTTCATTGCATAAGGCTATTCCCCAGAGCTAAGCAAACTGAGCCCCGAACCACAAAAACATTGATTGGCTTTCAGGTCGTAATAGTGCGTCTCCTTTACCTCAAGCTGCCACAAAAAATAAACGTGTAAAAACGCCGAGGCCCTGTCACTCATTATGGTTCGCGATACTCATCAGGTGCTTTTAATCCGGCATCCCTGTTCCCGGCTGATATTGTTTTATTGCCAAGTCGTCCCCTTGAGCGATGCGGCTAGTTGCGCTGTCGTATATTCCCGGCGTGGGTTGTAGTCTTTGATGATTTTCGAAAGGTCCAGATACCGCAGACCCCAGATGCCCTGCGGCGAGGTCTTCCTGGAGTCGGTCGGGGCGAAGGAATCCACAAGATAAAAGCGACGCGGATTGTCCTTCAGATCGTAATAGTGCGTCTCCTCTATTGCGTGCGTGATACGCTCGCGGTGATTGTCGGTGAGATGGCCAGCCTCCTCGCTGAAGCTGATCTTGCCGTTCTCGCTGGTGATCACCGCTATGGCCTCGACTGCGCCCACGTATGCTACAGTCTTCATGTTATAGACCCCGATGAAACGGTAGTTGCGCTTGCACGGGCGGGATGACGGCTCATAGTAGAGGCCGAAGCGCGCATTTTCTGCGATTGAAGTGCCGCAGGGAAAGACCACGAGCCACTGGTTCCTCTCCTCAAGCAATCCTTCCTCCGCAAGATAGTTCTCATAGTCTTCGACGATGGAGAGAAGCTCGCGCTCAAAATCCGCGCACTGGGCTCGAAGCGCCTCCGTAATCTGCGTGAATGTCACCGCCGCAAATGCAATGCCCTTCGCTGCCGCCTCGGCAGCGAGCGCCTTGTGTTCTGAATCCGCTATTGGCTCTTTTGTGAGGCCGATAAGAATCGCGCCGTCCCCGCGCCCCGCCTCGCCCTTCTGGGCGATGCTTTTTAGGTGACGGCGGATCTGGTCAGGGTCTAGGACGCCGCCGCGCTTCGTTTCGATATATATGCGCATCTGCTCCTGAGTAATGAGAGCGTCCGGAATGCTGGCATCCCTCTGATCTGCTGCTCGAAAGCGAGACCGATGGAAAGATCGGTTTCAAGCAGGGACGTAAGAACGCTCTGAATCTTGAACGGAGAAGACTGGTAAAAATAGCGCAGCAAAAGAAGCGTGTTGTTCGTGGCGTGGTTCTCGGGCTGCGAGAAGCGTTGGAAATGGGATACACGGGACAAGGTTCAGCTCCCTTCGGTGGCTGATAATCAGTCACATTTGTGGCCGATTGCTAAATCCGTCAGTGACCAGTGTAAGGCTGGTTGAGCCACGCGACCAAGGCCCTCACTTGCTTGGCCGTCAATACGTGCCCTTTCCGAGAAATAATGTCAATTGCGCGGACTCCCTGGACGCCAAGAATCGAGCCAAGTGTTTTAAGAAATGTCGGAGCAAGCCGGTGAATTTCCTCTGAGGTCAGCATCCTTGACTTAGCTTCATTGCCGACAACGTAGCACAGCTTGATCTTGTCAAATTTGTGCTCGTGAGCTCCGCCGTCAAACCTGTTATATTCCCCTCCAGCTTCAACGATTATGTTCCCGTTCGGCATCTTGTTACCCATACGCTTACTGCGAAGGTCAGGACGGCGGAATGCTTCAATATGCGAAAGTGTCTCTGAAATCGTGAGGAACGCGAAAATCATTTGTGGGTGCCTGCCTCGTCGCGGCAAAACGAAAAAGACGGTGTCCCCGACTTCGGCTCCTGAGCGAAGATCGTTCCGACAAATTCCCCACGTCGGTGGCGAAGTCCAAAAGTGCGGATCGTTGTCAATCCAGGAACCCTTCTGGCCGCAGACAGAGCGATTCACGGTCTCGAAGGCGCTCGCGATATAGATGTAACCTTTCACGGAAACCTCTAACTGGCCTGGTGCGTGGTTTTGCAATCAGCGTGCTTGGCGCTTCTTGAGCTTACTGGGGTTTGGGTTTGGGTTTGGATACACCTCTATAAGACAAGCGTACTGGGCGCGGTCACGTCTTGTGAACCGTGCGCAGCTTTCCATGTCCGCCTGACCCTATAATGGCCATCGCAGTCAGGTATGTGGTGCGTTCCCAAGACGGAATGGCCGTTGCCACTCACAAACCGCGTCGGCCGGTTTGCCTCGGAAATCAGAAACATGAAGGTCCGAATGTCGGGACATGCGCGACTGACAGCGGACAATCGTGAGAGATCTGCATTTATCTGTCTTGTCGGCGCTGATGCGCGTTTCACCTCAATGATGAATTTCGGGATTGGGTCTGCTCCGCGCCGCGCTGATTTTTCAGCTACCACAAGGTCGGCCCTGATTCTTCCTTTCAATATTTCTGGCATCGGGTTGCATTCGACGAAGGTGGAATATTGAACCTCGCATCGAAGTTGAAGCGCCTCGGGGAGGTTGGCGTAAATGAGGTTGCAGACTTCCGCGACCAATGCTCCTTCGGAGACAGGGTAGTCTCGGTACAGGCACCGCCGATGGCCCATCCAATAAGTCACACCCTGCAAGGCACGTTCAACCCAGATAGGCTGTTTCTTGAGTTTCGTGTTCATGCAGCGCCTTCACCTTTCGCGAGCGAGTAACTGGTGCTTCGCCCTCCTTCAGGATTACGAAGCAGGATGCCGCGCTCGACAAGATACAGGATGTCGCGCTGGGCGGTGTCTTGCGAGCATTTAGCGAGCTTTGCGTACTTTGAAGACGTTAGTTTGCCCTCAAATCCATCAAGAAGACGGTTCAGAACTCCGCGCTGGCGTTCATTGATCGTTACGCCTGAGATTGATTCCCAGAACCGCGCCTTGGCGAGGACTGCGCCAAGCGTGATTTGCGCGCCATCGATGGCACGGCCGAGGCAACCCAGGAACCAATCAAGCCAGGGCGTAATGTCTAATGTGCCCTTCTGCGTCTTTTCAAGGATGTCGTAGTATGAGGAGCGCTCCTGCCGGATTTGTGCGGACATGCTGTAGAAGCGTTGTGGGCTGTTTTCAGAACGCGCCAGCGCCATATCCGCGATGGCACGCGCGATGCGTCCGTTGCCATCATCGAAAGGGTGGATGGTTACGAACCAGAGATGAGCCAAACCGGCCTTCAATACGGGGTCAATTTCTGCTGCCGTATTGAACCAGTCAATGAATGCCTGCATTTCTCCTGGAAGCCGCACCGCCTTGGGCGCGTCGAAATGAACATGCTCTTTGCCGATGGGTCCGGAGACCACCTGCATCGGGCCTGTTTTGTCTTCACGCCAGCCCCCGACCCTGATTGGGTTCATGCCGCTCCGCCCGGTGGGAAAGAGCGATGCGTGCCATGCGAAAAGCCTGTCAGATGTGAGAGGTTCGTTATAACTGCGCGTGGCGTCCAGCATCATCTCCACAATGCCTTCGACATTGCGGTCTGCGGGCTTCAGCGCGCCGATGTCCATGCCGAGGCGACGGGCAATTGAGGATCGGACCTGTTCGGCATCAAGTTTCTCCCCTTCGATCTCGCTGCTCTTGAGCACATCGGCAGTGAGTGTCTGGAGGACGGCTTCCTGGCGGAGCGGAAAACCCAAAGCCTCCATGTGGCCGATGAGCCTGCCCTGCTTGTGGCGGACAGTGGCCAGGGGCTCGGCAAGACGATCCCGGCTCCAGTCAAAACGGGGCCATTCATTTAGCTCGTGTATGTACAATCTCCGCACCTCCTGCGGAGATTATGGGACTAATCTCCGCAAAAGGCAAGTATTCACCGCATAATATGCGGAGAATATGCCATTTATTCACCGCAACTTCCTTTAACCTGATTTGACATTGTCATAATATATATGCTACCGCGGGGCTCTCCTTCAGGGCCATTAGCGTCTTCGTGACCTGGCCAGCATCGCATGTGGCGATGTGAATGTTGTTGGTCTGAAGAACACCGCCAAGGTCGGACTTGTTCGAGGCGCCGGCGCGCAGCCTCTTGATCGTCGTCTCCTTGTTGCCGAAAGCTTCGAGGAAGGCATACGGAAAGTTCTCGGGGTCAAACGGCTGATCCGCTAATTGCGAAATCGCTTCTTCTATTTCAACGGCGTTCAACTGTTCGTCCCCCCGGCATAACCTCGTAACTCGCGCCGCCACTCAAATCCGAGCGGAATTTACGGAAAAGAATCTGGATATGCGGATGTCATGGTGCGGGCGGAGGGACTTGAACCCTCACGGACCTTGCGATCCAACGGATTTTCTTGCCATCTACGGCTTTCGCCGCCCCGCCGCGAAGCGCTCCGGTGGGTTTGTGGTCTGGACTATCCCTTCACCATGGCCGTGTGGCCGCAGGTGCTGCCCGTCTAGTCTCTACACCTTCCCGTCCGGAGTGCTCCGTCCGGGCTTGGCTCGGGATCGCCATTTAACAGGGTTCCCCGAATTTGAGCAGTTCTGCATCGCCGGTTTCCCGGCGAGCACTCAAGTTTGCCTTAAGTCCGATGCGTCTGCCGATTCCGCCACGCCCGCGTGGCCTTTTTCAGTATAGCCTTATGCTTCCGGGCGGGATTCGCTCCCCGCCTTCTTCGCTGGCTTTTTCTTGTGGATGTTGATGGCTGCTGCATCAAGGCTGGTCTTGATGTGGGAGGCGTAATACTTTTCGATCATTTCGACGCTGGTGCGGCAATTCTTGGCGATCTGATAAATGTCTGCGCCTTCCATGAGGCGCAGGCAGATGTATGTGTGCCGCAGGCTGTACGCAGTGCGCGCCTGACCTTCGCGGTCCGTCTTGAGCTTCTCCTCTTTAAGGATTGTGTTGAAAAGCTCCCGGTGCGTTTTCGGAAAAATCGGATCGGTCGGCTGCGCCTGCTGCTTCTGTTGAGCCTTTCGGGCTATGTTCCTATCCCTCAGTCGCTCGAAAGGCCTTACCGCGCCAGTCGTGCTCTTGCAGTAGCCGACGCCGCGTTTTCCGCGCACTTCGATCTCAAGGATGGTCTCTTCGGTGGCATCGTCCTCGACGATGGTCACATCACGGAACTGGAGGCGGGCGGATTCATCCGGCCGCAAGCCGGTATTGGCCATGAAGAGCACGTAATCATGGAGTTGTTCGGATTCCCACTTGTAGCGCGGGTTCTTCGGATGCTGCATTCGTTTTCTGGTCGCTTCGTAGAGCTTCTTGTACTCCTCCGGGGAAAACCAGGCGCGATGCGAGATTTTCCCCGATGCCCGGTAGGGCTCCGACAAGTCGGGAAGATATTGGAGCCATTCGTGACGCACTGCCGTCTTGAGCGTCTGGCGCAGCGTCACAATCTCCTGGTGCATGGTATTCCGGGCCGGGGGCTTGCCATGCACCTTCATCGCCTCTTCGCGGCGGTGAATGCGGTACTCCTGAACCTGACCGGGGTTTATTTTTGAAAGCCCCATGTTGCCGAAAAAGGGGACCAAATGGATGCGCAGCCGTCGTTTGTTATCGTTCACATAAACTCGATTGCGCTGGCCTTCGGTGATGATCTCGTATTCACGCTCAAACTGGGCGGCTGCATCACGAAATGTCTTTTCCGTGATGAGCACGCCATCGCGGAGTTTGCCGCGCAGCCCCAGATACCAATCCTCGGCGAAGTCCTTGGCCTTCGCGAGGCTCTCCTCTTTTGTTGATTCCCGCCGGTTCTTGCCGGCAAGGTAGCTGGCACATTGCCAGTAGCGGCTGTCATCGTCGCGTTTGTAGAGGTGGACTTTGCCGCCGAGAACTGTGTGATGCTCTGGCATTCGTTACCCCCTCACAATCGTGAAAGTGTGTAACACATGTGTAAGGGTATCACCTGGCACATTTTATGCAAAATTTTATTTTAAGTAATTTATAGTCAAGTGTTTACCGTTTTGATTAATCTTTGAATGATATGATTTTAAGTCCTCTGCGTCTGCCAATTTCGCCATCCGGGCAGGAGGGCTTTGACTGCTCGATTTATGGTAACTGAGCACGGAGAGATGTTGCAGTGAAATTGAGAACGGACGCGGCGCTTACATTCTCCTAAACTCCTAAAAAGGCAAAAATACTTCCTTGCACGGGCGAGGGAAGACTCGCTCCGAGACGAACACGTGGACGTTCAACTTACTGACGGCCTTCTGCCCGACGAGCTCACTGCGCCTTGCGAAAGTTGATGGTTTCTCCATCAAGCCTGTATTCGGCCGAGCAGACTTCGCCTCCGCAAATCATCGTCTCTCCGGCGATGAGTTGACGGCGTGTGATCAGTCCCATGGTCCCGCAACGTGGGCAGGACATGACGGCGACGAACGGGTTTTGGGCATGACCCAGGTGAGATTGGTTTTCAAGGACGAAAACCGTGCCAGGGTCCATTCTTTCGGGTATCCATTCTTCCAGAAACTGCAAGTCGGCTGACATCGTGCCCTCCGATCCGGTTGAGTCAACGGAGACGACGCCGAAGGTGCGGGCCAGCTCCGTTTTACAACAACAGCAGGCTGCGAATGGCGCCCCGGAGGCTGAAGGTGCCCCGGGTGTTAGAACAGTGTTGTCTTGGACGGGCGAATAAGTCAAACGGAATCGCGCCTGAGGGAATCAGTATGGAAATTCGGCTGCTCAAATCGAGGAGTGGGGCCGCCTAGCGGGACGCCCCCGTCCCTGCTCCTGCCTGAGAACTGGAAAAGGCGTCGATAGCCTTGTAGGTTTCCTTGTTGCGCAGGATTGCCTCGACATACTCGCGAGTCTCGGTAAACGGGATGGACTCGACGAACTCGTCGATGCCCTGATATGGACCGGCGGCTTGCCAGTCGAAGACGCGATCATCTCCGGCATTGTAGGCGGCGAGGGCGTACTCGGCAACTCCGCCGAACCTGTCGAGGGTGTGGCGCAGATATCGGGTTCCGAGGCGAATGTTGGTCACTGGGTCGAGAAGCTGGAATGTCTCGAAATGCGTGATTCCCTCTTCACGGGCCATGGCTTTGCCCACCGAGGGCAGCAACTGCATGAGCCCGTAAGCATTGGCGGGGGAGATGGCGTTGGGATTAAATTCCGACTCCTGTCGAATGAGCGAAGCAACCAGGTAAGGGTCCAGTTTGTTCTTGGAGGACCCGGTTTTGATGGCCTCCCACCAGGCCTCCGGGAAGAGTATGCGCCAGTAAGCCAGCGGGATGGACTGAATGGAAGCCGAACTGGCATACGGAAGGGCCCGCTTAAGGGCGCGCATGGCGCGGAAGGTCTCGCCATAGGACGCATAGATTTGCGCCTCTGCCAGCGCACTCCACGACGAGGAATCGGGATCGGCAGCAATCTCCTGCGCGACGTAGTCGTTCAGGCCGGCATTGGCCACCAGGCGCGCCTTGGCCAGGTGCGGGCTCTCGGCGGGAAAACTGTCGTCAAGCGGCGGCACGGGCTGGGGCTGAAAGCGGTCCAATTGCGGCGCATGCGCTGGCTGCACGCTGCCCATCGCGGCCAGCCGCTGGCGGGCCATCTGAGCATAGAAGAAGTGCTGGTAAGCACGGACGACGGCGCGATAGCTGGAGGCCGCCAGGTCCCCGCGGTGATCCAATGACTCATAGAGGCGGCCCCGCCAATAGAGCGCCGAGACAGTCTCCGTGGCGCCGGGGAAGAGGCGAATCTGTTCGTCGAAGAGGCGTGCCGCTTCGGCGTAGAGCCCCTGGCGGTAGCTGAGCCAACCGGCCTTCCAGTGGGCGGCGGCGGCGCGGGTGCTGGACGGAAAGTGTGTGGCGAGGTAGCTGTAGTACACGGCCGCTGAGGCATATTCCTTGCGTAGCAGATACATGTTGCCGCTGGAGAAAAGGGCCTCGGCCAGCCACGGGCTTTGCGGGAAACGGGACTCCATGCGGGTCACAATGTTTTGCTGCTCGTCCAGGTCGTTGCGGCTCCGGGCCAGTTCCATCAGCAGATAAAGCCGCCGCGCGCCGTTTTCGTCAGCGGAATCGGCAAGGGCCGTTGCCTGTGCCGTTGTGAGCCGCTTCAACTTGAGATCGCAGGCCGCGGCAGCCACCGCAAGGCCGTTGCGGGTCGCTGCATACAGGCGGGACTCCCTTGCCAAGGCATGATATTGCTCGCTGGCCTGCTCATAACGGCGGCCGTTATAGTAGGCGTCGCCCAGGCTGCGCAGTTCGGCGATGGTAAGGCTGGTTTCAGCGCCCATGGCGGTCAACCGCGCCCGGGCAATTTCTGCTTCCGGGCTCAAAGGGTGGCCCAGGAGCAGGTTTTTGAGGATGCGCTCAGCCTCTTGCGACTGTCCCAACGCAGCAGCCACCTGTCCTTGTACCAGCTGGTAGGCGGGGCGGTTGGCGGCAGGCATTCCAGCGGCGGCCGTCAGCACCCGTTGCGCACCTTTCGCGTCGCCCATGCCCATGAATACATTGGTCTCCAACTCCGGCACCTGGGCATTGAAGATGCTATCGGGGTACCGGCCGGCAAACCCGTGCAACAACGCTTCAGCGCCGGATTCGTTTCCCGCATCATGGTTTGCCTGTGCCCCCAGGTAGTCCGCATAGTCGGACAATTCATCGCCTGCCTGCCAGGCCTGGCGCAAATAGGCTTCGGCCTCCGTGTAACGCTTATCAACCAGATAGGCATGGCCCAGTGCCAGGTAAGCCGCCGCAGCCGCCTCGCCCGTATTCTTGCGCGCGTAGGCGGCAACACCCGCGTAGGCAGCTGGCGTGCGCATGGTGGCCAGTTGCTGGGCCATGGGGCGCAACTCGCTTGATGCCACAAACGCCCGCCTGAGCAGCGCAAGGCGCGCCGCCCTGGCAGCTCGTGCGGCCCGGCCAACTGGCTTTTTGTTCTTTTGGGTGGCCCTGGCTCTGCGATTTGGCTTGTGCGCTTTGGAGGGCGCAGAGGTCTTGGGACGCGGCGTTGAGCCGGCCGCGGATTGACCGGCTACCGGCGAGACAAGCATCAGCAAGGCAAGCGCCCAGGCCACATATCGCGCCGGAGCCGAAACAAGTGAACGATAAAGCACGACATGCATATCTCCACTTTAAGCCGATACTGTCGGCGTTGGCTTTGTCCGGCAACAACGGGAACCCCTGCGGTTACCGAATCGGGAGCCAAGCGACCCGAGTTCCGGCCGGCGAGACTCCAGTTTGGTCCTCCACACCCCGCTCCGTTACACTCATTGGTTGAGATACTGAATCCTGTCATTAGCAGCTTCAAAGGAATTCCCGCAACCAACGCCGATGTCAACCATCCAACCAATTGCAGGACAACTCGAGCCGCATCCCGACGTAGCCCTGGTAGACAGGGTACGCGGCGGCGATGTCTCGGCCTACGACACCCTGGTGCGCAAGTATGAGCGCCAGGTGTTTCGCATCGCCCAGCACATCACGCAGAACCGGGAAGATGCAGAAGATGTCATGCAGGATGCGTTCCTGAAGGCGTATGAAAAGCTCGACCAGTTTCAGGGGAACTCGAAGTTTTACACATGGCTGGTACGGATTGCGGTAAACGAAAGCCTGATGCGGCTGCGCAAGCGGCGCACCGGCAAGATGGTTTCGATCGACGAGGACATCGAGACCGACGAGGGCAGCGTACCTCGCGATTTGGCCGATTGGGCTCCCGATCCGGAGCAGAATTACAACCAGGCCGAACTGGCGGAGATTTTGCGCAAGACCATTCAAGGGCTTCCGCAGGGGTTTCGAATTGTGTTTGTGTTGCGTGACGTGGAAGGGCTTTCGACCGAAGAGACGGCGGAAACGCTGGGGTTGAGCGTTCCGGCCGTCAAGTCGCGACTGCTGCGCGCCCGGCTGCAACTGCGCGATCGGCTGAGCCGCTACTTCCGCAGGAACAAGGGGCCCATGGAAGCGAGGACGGAAAAGTGACCTGCAAAGAGTTTCTCGCCCTTCTCGACGACCTGATCGACGACACGGTGGCGCCCGAGGCGCGGGCTGAGTTGCAAACCCACCTGGGCAAATGCGGCCATTGCGAGGTGATCTTCAACACCACGCGCAAGACCATTGAAATCTATCGGTCACACGAGATCTACGACTTGCCTGCCGGCCTGCGCGAGCGCCTGCACGCCGCCATCATGGCCCGCTGCAAAAAGGGCTGCTGAATTCCCTCACTCCGCTCGCAATGCATCGGTTGGATTCACCGAGGCGGCGCGGCGCGCAGGGATGTAACTGGCCAGCATCGCCGAGAGACTCAGGACTACAGCTACCCCAACCAACGTCGTCGCATCCCATGCCTGCACACCGAACAGCAGCTTGCGCATCAGCATTGCCGCCCCAACTGATCCCGCTAACCCAATCACAATGCCCACCGCAATCAATCTCCCAGCCTCTTTCAAGATGAACTGGTAAACCGAACTGCGTTGCGCCCCCAGCGCCATGCGCACCCCAATCTCGCGCGTCCGCTGGCTCACCGAGTAGGCGATAACTCCGTAAAGCCCCACCACACCCAGCAACAGTGCGAGCGCGGCAAAGCCTCCCACCAGGTAAGCGGCCGACCGGTGAATATACGCAGTCTGTGAGTCGTTGATGTGTTGCGCCATGGTGCTGCCTTCTTCCACAGCCGCTTCCAGACTGACCTGATGAATCGCCGTCGCCAGCACCGGCAAAATTGTCTGCTCATCCTGCCGCGTGCGCACCATCATTGAGAAGTACGTATCCGTGTTCTGGTGGAAGTGAAAATACTCCGCCGGCCATTGTTCCTGGTCAAGCCCCGCGTCCTTGAAGTCCGCCACCACTCCGACAATCTCCCGAATCGACTTTGGCGTCAGTTGCGTGTCGCCCATTCGCTTGCCGATTGGGTCTTCGCCCGGAAAGTATTTTTTCGCGAATGCCTCGTTGATCACCACGACCATCGGCTTCGACCCGTCTTCAGCATCTGTGAAATAGCGCCCTTGCAGCAGTCTTGCATGCAGCGTGGAGAAGAACCCGGCGCTCACATCGCGCTCGTTCACTTCATTGTGGTTGCCGTCATACGGCTTGCCCACAAAGCGCACCCAGTCTGTATTGCAGTTGCAGCTCACCGGCAACACGCTGGTGATGGCCGCCGACTCCACGCCGGGCAAGTTCGACACACGCACCACCACTGCCCGTGCAAACGCGACCACTTGCTTATCCTTTGAAAACACCGCTGCCAGCAACCCCACATTGATGGTAGCCAGATGATCGGTCTGGAAACCAATATCCACATGCAGCAGCTTGTACAGGCTCTTTTCCAGCAGCCCCGCTCCGGTCAGCAGTACAACCGCCGTGGCCAGTTCAACGATCACAAGATTCGCGCCCACCTTGCGCCACATGGTTCCGGCCGATCCGCGTCCGCCCTCCGTCAATCCATCCCACATATTTGAAAACCCGAAATGGAAGATCGGCGTGATAGAAAACAGAATTCCTGCCAGCAAGGCCAGGCACCCGGCAAACGCAGGCACATGCGCGTTCAGGCCGAGCCTGCGCAGAAACGGCATTCCAATCATCATGTCTTTCGAGATCAGGCCGCTCAGGGTCTTCATGCCGCCATACGCCAGTGCCACTCCCAATACGGTCCCCGAAACCACCAGCGTGAGCCCTTCGGTCACAAACTGCCCGCTCAGCCGCCCCCGCGATGCGCCCAGCGCCCCTCGCACCGCGATCTCGCGCCGGCGGCTCTCAGCGCGCACCAGCAGGAGGCTCGAAACGTTCACGCACGCAATCAGCAGCAACAGGCCCGCCCCTCCCAGCAGCACCAGGAGAATCGGCCGGATGTCTCCAATAATCGCCTCCGACAAGGGAATCACGCTCGCGCTGTTTCCGCGATTCGAATCCGGATATTGCCTCTCTAATTGCAGTGCCATAGATTTCATTTCCACCATGGCGCTCTGCACTGTGACACCATCTTTCAACCTGCCCACGCCGTCAAGATTGTGGCAACTGCGCCTCTTTTCACACTCCCTGGTTGGCTGAAGCGGCACCCAGAACTCCGCATTGTCGCGCAAAGCAAACTGAAAATCCTGAGGCAGTACACCAACAATCGTGTGCGCAACTCCGCTCAGGCTCACGACCTGGCCAACCACGTCTGTCCTGCCCCAAAGCGTCTCTGCCACGTTCTGTAGCTCAGCAGCGCCACCGGCGCCGCGCCCGACCCATCTTCGTTCGCTCGAAAGTCCCGCCCGAGCATCGGTTGAATCCCCAGCGTCCGGAAGAATCCAGCACTTACCCGCTCTCCTGGAACAGGCTCCGTTCCCGCCGGCGTTTTGAACGCATAGCCTGTCCCCGTGAACACCTCCATCGAACTGAAAACCGTGTTCATCCGCTTCCAGTCCACATAATCGGGATACGACAAATTGTTTCGTGCAAACCCCACCGAGCTCTCATTCACTGCAACCAGCCGTGCCGGGGCCGGATAGGGCAGCGGCTTGATCAGGGCCGCGTCCACAAACGCGAAGATCGCCACGCTGGCCCCAATCCCCAGTGCCAGAATCAGAATCGCCGTGGCCGCAAATCCCGGGTTCTTGCGCAATTGGCGGAGGGCAAAGCTGAGATCCTGGATCACCGTCTCGAAGCTGAACCCCACTGTCTCATGGCTCCGCTCTTTGATCCGCGTCGCGTTGCCGAATCGCCGCATCGCCGCGTAGTGCGCTGCTTCCGGCGACATCCCTGCGGCGAGCAACTCCCGCTCCGCCTCCTCGCGATGGAAGGCCATCTCTTCTTCAAGCTCGTTCCGAAACCGCCTCCGGCCGAACAGGAAACGGAGTTTCCTCATCAAACGAGTCAACGGATTCACTTAGACCTCCTGCGGGTCCCGTAATACCCGGCCAATGGCCGCAACCATCTGCTCAAACTCTGAAAGCTCAATGCCCAACTGCCTGCGCCCTGCGGTGGTGAGGGTGTAGAAACGGGCGCGTCGATTGGTCTCGGTCATCTTCCACTCCGCCTTCACCCAACCCTGCAAAAGCAACCGCTGCAGTGCCGGGTAGAGTGAGCCCTCTTCCACGGTCAACACATCGTCGGAGAGTCGCTTGATGGAGAGGGCGATGCCATAGCCGTGCAGGGGCGAGCGCGCAAGCGTCCTGAGGATGAGCATGTCGAGCGTTCCCGGCAACAGATCGGATTTCTTGGCCATGGCCCTATATATAAATTACCTATGGGTAGGATGTCAATGCAAAGACAAACAATGAGTAGAGTCGCCGCGGCGCGAGTCCGTGCCCAGGCCGGCCTGCGGGATCACTGGCAACCTGCACGTCCCATGATTTACCCTCTAACTCGTTATGAAATTCAATTACGCGCTTCTCATCCCCACCCTGGCCGCGACTTTTGCTGTTGCGGCTCTTGCTCAAACATCCACCAAGCCGGCCAAAGAGGTTCCCGACTCGCCCCAGGCAAACGGAGCCGCACTGACCGTTCCCAACGGCCCAACGGTGGTGATGGACACCTCCATGGGGCGCATCTCCTGCCAGTTCTTTCAGAAGCAGGCGCCCTTGGCGGTGGCCAACTTCATAGGCCTGGCTGAAGGCACAAAGATCTGGATCGATCCAACCACGAGACAGCCGCAGCACAACAAACCGTTCTTCGACGGCACTATCTTCCATCGCGTCATCCCCCAATTCATGATTCAGGGTGGCGACCCCACCGGCACAGGCATGGGCGGACCCGGCTACGCGTTCCGCGATGAGACCGACCCTAATTTGAAGTTTGACCGTCCAGGACGGCTGGCATTGGCTAACAGTGGACCCAACACCAACGGAAGCCAATTCTTCATCACTGAGGCGGCCTACGCGTCGCTCAACGGCCACTACAGCCTTTTCGGCCAGTGCGATGACCCCAGCATTCAGGTTGTCAAGGCCATCGCCCGCGTGGGGCGTAACAGCAGCGACAAGCCGTACACCCCTGTTGTTCTGAAGAAGGTGACCATCGTCCGCCAGGGCCAGCCGATGCCGCCGCTCCCGGGCGCTGCCGCACCGCACGCCGCGCCCAAGCAGTAATTAGAGACATTCGATGCACTCAACCGGGTTCCCCGGGTCCAGTCCGCCGCGGTCCGCCGCAGTGGATGACCTGGGAAACCTCGAAACCAGGAGCTTTCATGGCACTCGCAAAAGGAACCTACGCCGTTTTCACTACGACTGAAGGCAAGATCACCGTCCGCCTTTTTGAGTCGGAAGCGCCCGTCACCGTCAAGAACTTCATAGAACTCGCCGAGGGCAAGAAGGAGTGGGTCCACCCCGGAACCCGCGCCAAGTCTACCGACAAGCTGTTCGATGGAACCATCTTCCACCGCGTAATTCCCGACTTCATGATCCAGGGCGGCGACCCCACCGGCACCGGCATGGGCGGACCGGGCTATCGCTTTGAAGACGAGACCAAGGGCTCGCCGCACAAGTTCGACAAGGCCGGCAAATTGGCAATGGCAAACAGCGGACCCGGAACCAATGGTTGCCAATTCTTTATTACCGTGGCGGCCACGCCGTGGCTCACCGGCAACCACACCATCTTCGGCGAAGTAGTGGAAGGCCAGGAGCTCGCCAACAAGATTTCACTGGTCCCGCGTGGCGGCCAGGACAAGCCCAAGACTCCCGTGGTTCTGGAGTCAGTGGTTATCGAGCGCGTCGTCTAACTCCTACCGCACAACCCCAGGATGGCCTCGCCGAATCTCTCCACTTTGGCGGGGCCTATCCCATCAATCTTCAGCATCTCGTTCGGGTTCTTCGGGCGCGCCGCGGCCAGTGCGTTCAACGTCCGATCGTGGAGCACCACGTAGGCGGGAACGCCCAACCGCCTGGCTTCTGCAGCGCGCCACTCTTTTAGCCGTGCCGCCACTCCCTCGTCTTCAACAGTAAGGCTCACTGGTATCGCGGCCGCATCCGTCTTCCCTGAGCCTGCCTTTGTTGCGGACTTCGTTGCAGCAGTTTTCGACTTCTTTGCCCGCGACGGCATTGCACTTCGCCCAGCAAACTCCTCGACAATCCCATCGCTGATGAGCAGTGAAAGCGGCGCGGTGGCGCGCATTTCCAGTCCAGCCTCAGTCAACCGCACCTTGCGGAATTTGATTAGCTGGCCCTCTTTCTCGAACTCGGCATCTTCAATCCCGATCAACCCCGCCCGAACCATCGCATCCAGCAGCCCATCAAATTCGTTTCGGTTTAGCCTGCCTCCGGGATCGACCGCTCGTTGCAGGGTTCCGGCCGCTTTGTACTCTACCGGGCGCAGTTCATCTGCAATCGCCAACACCATCGCAAGCTCGCCAGCCGTCGGTCGTCGGAACTGGCGCAGAACCGCGCCTGCCGGGTCGCAAATATCGCATATGCCGCATGGCCGCGCGGCGTCCTCAACGTCTCCAAAATGCCGCACCAGAGCCGCCATGCGGCACTCGGATGAAGTCGTGAAACGCAGCACCTTCTCAAACTGCTCGGCGCGGTACTGTGCCTGAATGGTGTAGGTCTTCTTCCAGCCGGTGCCGCCGACAGCGACGTTGCCGCCAAAATCCACCCGCGCGCCGCCATGGATTTCAAGCTTTTCGAGAGCCTTGTCGAACTCCTCCTCTTCCAGCCTGGACGCGGCCCGGAGCTCTTCCACGGGTTGCGGTTCCTCGCCCAGAGCGCGGAATACCTGCGTAAGGTGATCGACGGGCGGATAGTCGCGGTTGAGAAAGAAGTCGTGGGTTCGCTGGTCGGCGTACGAATGCATCAGGTAGGTCCGGCTCTGCTCGCCGTCGCGGCCCGCGCGGCCAATCTCCTGGTAGTAGCCTTCAAGCGTTGCCGGCAGCCCGGCGTGGATCACGGTGCGGATATCCGCCTTGTCGATTCCCATTCCAAACGCGATGGTCGCAACCACGACTTCGAGTTCGCCTGCCTGGAAGGCCGTTTGCACTTTCTCGCGGGTCGCGGGGTCGAGGCCTGCGTGGTAGGCCGCCGCCGGCACCATTTGCGACAGCTCTTCTGCCAGCCGTTCAGACTGCTTGCGCGAAGTAGCATAAACGATGGCCGGACGTCGCCCGGCAGACGCCAGCAGGCCGCATATCGCCGCCGGCCGTTCAGGCATTGAAACCTCGACCACTTCGACGGCCAGGTTGTCGCGGCGAAAACCGTGAATGAACTTCTGTGGCGCCACCATTCCCAATTGCGCAACAATGTCCGCCTGCACGGCGGGCGTTGCCGTTGCCGTGAGCGCCAGCACAGGGGCGGGGCGCATCGCGGGCAGGTACTGGCCCAGCATGCGGTAGTCGGGGCGAAAATCGTGGCCCCACTGGGAGATGCAATGGGCCTCGTCAATCGCGATGAGAGCCAGTTCGCGCTTGGCAAGCATCTCGGGGAACCCCGGCACGCGCAGACGCTCCGGCGCAATAAACAAAAACTGCAAAGTTCCCTGCAGGTAGTCCACGCAAGCCTGCCGTGCAGCGACGCGGTCCATGCCACTGTGGACCCGCGCCACACGCAGACCAAGGGCTGATAACTTGGCCGCCTGGTCTTCCATCAACGCAATCAGGGGACTGATAACCAGCGCCGTTCCCCCGCGCGCGATGGCGGGCAACTGGTAGCACAGCGACTTCCCTGCCCCGGTCGGCATCACAAGCAGCAGGTCGCGGCCGTCAACCGCCGCGCTGCAAACCACTTGCTGGCCAGCCCTAAACCTTGCGAACCCGAATACCGAGCGCAGCAATCCAGTCAACACATCCGGGTTGGAGGGAGTCGTCAAGTGAGGATATTCGAGGCGTTAAGCACGCGCACTGAGGGCACCAGGTGCTTCTATGACCTTACAGCAGAGGGCGCCGAGGGAGTGACCTATGCCAGGATGTGGGCTGTTTATCCTTTGGGCGCGGGGATGAGCCTACATTCACGACGGAGTACAACCTGGGGACGCTCGAATTCTCATCCGGGAAAGGCGGAACACTCGACAAGTACCTAATCCCAATCTTGTGGTCTGTGCATCTAAATAATTGCATTCTGATGACATATCGTTGCCCGAACTGCACCAAGATGTTCCAGAGAGAGATGCATTGCCACGAAAGGGGCAGGAATGACCACGGCACATATCAACCGCATTGCCACGGCGGTCCCACAACATGATGTCCACAAAGCATTCATTGACTTTGCCGCCGGTTTGCTCCCTGAGGGCACGGTCCGCAATTTGTTTCGTCGCATGGCGCGGTTGTCGGCAATCGAGCGCCGTTACTCGTTCGTGAACCCCATTCCCGCCGAAGACGGCTCCTGGAGAGATGCCGAACAGGTCTATGTGCCGGGAGACTTTCCCACAACGGCGCGTCGCATGGAGTTATTTGAGCAATTTGCCCCACAGTTGGCGCGCTGCGCGTTGGACAAGCTCGCTCTGACCGATGAGGAACGGCGAGATATAACGCATGTGATCGTCACGTCGTGCACCGGACTCTACGCGCCGGGCCTGGATTTCGAAGTAGTCAGTCATCTTGGCCTTGACCCCTCGGTCGAACGAACCATGATCGGCTTCATGGGCTGCTATGCCGCCATTAACGCTCTCAAGTCGGCGCACCACATCGTCCGCTCTGAACCGGATGCCAAGGTTCTGGTTCTTAATCTCGAACTCTGCTCGCTGCATTTCCAGGAGACCCATGAACTGGAGCAGGTCCTCTCTTTCCTTCTGTTTGCGGATGGCTGCTCAGCCGGTCTGATCAGTGCGCAGCAACATGGGCTGGCCATCGATAGCTTCCTGGCACTCAACATTCCGCAGACAAGCAAGATGATTACCTGGCGCATTGGTGAGCTCGGATTCGACATGCACCTCTCCGGCGAGGTTCCTGGCGAGATTGGCCGCGCCCTGAAGGAAACAGGAGATCGGATAACACGGGGAAAGGATCCGCACTCCATCGATTTGTGGGCAGTACACCCGGGAGGCCGCTCCATTCTCGATGCCGTGGAGAAAGGTCTCAGTCTGCCTGCGGATGCACTTTCCTGTTCGCGCGACATTCTGGCGCGATACGGCAACATGTCCTCTGCCACAGTGATGTTCGTCCTGCAGCAGGTCATGAAGCGCGCGCAGGCAGGACAACAAGGCTGTGCCATGTCGTTCGGGCCGGGACTGACGGCGGAAACCATGCTCTTCCATGCTGCTTAACGCGCCGGACTTTCGCCATCGCTCCCCGCTCAAGGAACTGATGGACGAGCCCGGCAGCCGCGACGAGCTTCGCGCCTGCCTTCGTGATCTTGCCAGGACCAACCGCTGGACAATGGCCTATCGGCCCACGCTGCATTGGCTCAATACCTTGTCGGACGCAACTCTTTCACTGGGAGAGCCGCTTCGCATCCTCGACGTTGGCTGCGGATATGGCGACGCGCTGCGGCGCATCGAACGATGGGCAAATACGCGCGGAATTGCAGTGGAACTGACGGGGCTCGACCTCAATCCTGACGCCACTGCAATCGCCGCGGAAGCCGACTCTGCTTCGAGTTCAATTCAATGGGTATGCGCGGATATATTTGCGTTCACACCGCGGAAGCCGTTTCACCTTGTCGTCAGCGCCCTCTTTACGCATCATCTTGCCGACGATGATATCGTTGCATTCCTGCAATGGATGGAACGGCATGCCACACTCGGATGGTTCATCAGCGATCTTACCCGAGCCGCGATTCCCTACTATTTCTTCCGCGCGTTCTCAAAGTTGGCAAGGCTCCATCCATTTGTGCAGCACGACGGCCCGGTTTCGATTGCCAGATCCTTCGCGCCGGAAGATTGGCAGACTATGTGCGCAGCGGCAGGTCTCGGCGAACATGATTTCCTTGTGCAGAGCTTCAAGCCGGCACGTCTTTGTGTTGCCAGGCGCATGCTGCAAACAGAGAGAAAGCCCTCATGAATGCGCACGATCACACGGTTGACAATCTTGTAATCGGAGGAGGTCTTGCAGGCTCAATGGTTGCCATGCGCCTTGCGGCCTCAGGAAGACGCGTTACGCTGCTGGAGAAGGAGCGCTCCGTACATCACAAGGTCTGCGGGGAATTTCTGAGCCGCGAAGCCATCGACTACCTGCTCCAGGTTGGCATCGATCCACTGCATTTGGGCGCGGCGGCTATCCGCTTCGTGCGTCTTTCCTCAAAACGGAAAGTCGTGGAAGCAGCTCTGCCCTTTCCTGCGCTTTCGCTTTCACGGTTGGTTCTTGACGAAGCCATGCTCACACGCGCCGCGGAGGTTGGATGCGACGTCCGACGCGGCGTGCTCGTTGAAAAGCTGACCGCTCAAGGCGACAAGTGGTTTGCTGAGGTCCATCAAGGCGAAGCGTTGTGGGCTCACACTGTGTTTCTTGCCAACGGCAAGCACGATCTTCGCGGATGGAGCCGTGTGCACGGCAAGCAAGGGGATCTCATCGGCTTCAAATTGCACTGGCGCCTCGCTCCATCTCAGACTCAGGAGTTGCGCGACTTTATAGAGCTCTTCCTATTTTCCGGCGGATATGGCGGACTATCTCTGGTGGAAGAAGATGTGGCAAATTTATGCCTCGTAGTGCGACGCGCGGAGTGGCGCAGGGTAGGCGGCTGGACTGAGTTGTTGGCTGCGATACTTGGTGAAAACCAGCTCTTGCGGCGCCGTCTGCAAGGCGCCAAGGCACTGTGGGAGCGGCCACTAGCGATCTCGCCCATCCCGTATGGGTATCTTGACGGCAGGCCCTCCGGCCTCTGGTGTGTGGGCGATCAGGCGGCAGTGATCCCATCGTTTACAGGAGATGGCATGTCCATCGCCTTGCACTCCGCCGCCCTTGCCGCAAAAATGTACCTGGCCGGCGAAGGCACGGACCTCTACTACCGCACCTTGCGCTCGCAACTCAGCAGTAGCATGCGGCTGGCTACGTGGCTCTCGAGAGTAATGGTGACTGGCCCCGGTCGAACCATGGCGCCCTTCGGCCTCTCCATCTTCCCCGAAGCAATGCGGTGGATCGCCGCATCCACCCGCGTCCCGGAGCAAGCTCTCCTTGCCAACCATGCGTCTTCCTCAGCATCCGCGTTGGGCGGAACATGATCATTGGCAGAATTCTGGAACCGGTTGCAATAATCGGTTTTGAAAGGGCGCGGCTTTAGCCCCTGAGAAACATTTCCTTGCGGGCCGAACATCATCTTTGCAACCAGTTCCACGAGAACACAACTGCTCCACATTTGAGTTCTTCCCGAAGCGGGTGCCGGGCTTGTTCGGGCACAAGTGCCTTGACTGCGAAAATGGCCTTTTCCGCTCTTTCAGCCTGTGCAAAAGCAGCACGAATCTCCTCGGAGGTTCGCATTCCCGCGCGGATTTCCATCGATTCTTTAAGGAGTCGAGTTCCGGCCTGCCTTATCCACAAAAACCCCGGTTTCCCGCCGTTGACCGTGCCTTCCGGGCTGCTTAGAGTCTGTAATCGGAGGGCTGTTTTTCCCGCTGCGGAGTCGTGCGCGAGCAGACCGGCTCGAAAATGAAGTAAGACGTTCAAACAAGGCCCTGGAATCCGGAGAGAACATGCTGAAACTGAAGAAGATCCACATCCTCGGCTTTAAGAGCTTCTGCAACCGCACGGAGTTGTCCGTGCCGGGAACGGGGATTGCCGTGGTGGTGGGGCCAAACGGATGCGGCAAGTCCAACATTTTGGACGGGGTGAGCTGGGTGCTGGGCGAGCAGAGCGCCAAGAGCCTGCGCGGCGCCAATATGCAGGACGTTATCTTTGCGGGAACCCGCGACCGCAAGCCGCTGGGAATGGCCGAGGTGACCATCACCATGGTGGATCCTGCGGCCTATGAGGGCCCGGTGGCGGTGGAGCCCGAGGTGGTGGTGGAGCACGATGGCCCTGCCGATTGGGACGAGAACGAGGTACGCCGCCAGCACGCGGCCGAGGCTGAGGAGATTATTGCCAACGAGCAGCCGGGCCAGGTCTTTGAAGAGGATGCCGTGGAAGGCACGGTCCAGCAACAAGCGCAAGGCGAGGGTCCGCAGCCGGTGGTGCTGAAGATTCGCCGCCGCAAGTTCCAGCGCACACCGCAGAAGGGCGAGATTGTCATTACCCGGCGGCTCTTCCGGACCGGGGAGAGCGAGTACCTGCTGAACGGCAAGCTCTGCCGCCTGCGCGATATTCAGGACATCTTCATGGGCACCGGCC
>OCZT010001651.1_pt1 | contig 23054 bp, 18 predicted proteins | sample 1539031 | NCBI WGS metagenome assembly OCZT01 (sample SAMEA3539308, study PRJEB22396) | soil metagenome | biome: tundra; feature: field; material: soil | place: USA | collected 2010-05 | depth 0.15 m | reverse complement strand
GCATTATTCCGGGCTACGAATACGACATCTTTATCAGCTACCGGCAGAAAGACAATAAAGGCGACAGGTGGGTCAGTGAGTTTGTGGATGCTCTGAAGACTGAACTCGAAGCTACTTTCAAAGATGACATTTCCATCTACTTTGACGAAAACCCCCACGATGGTCTACTTGAAACCCATAGCGTTGACAAGAGCCTTGAAGGCAAACTCAAGTGTCTGATTTTTATTCCAATCATTTCCCAAACATACTGCGATCCAAAATCATTTGCATGGCATTGTGAGTTGATTGCCTTTAATAATATTGCTAAGGAAGATCAGTTCGGGAGAGATATCAGACTTGCTGGGGGAAATGTGGCTAGCAGAATATTACCGGTTAAGATCCATGACCTCGATCATGAAGATCAAAAATTATATGAAGATGAAACAGGAGGATTACTTCGATGTATTGAATTTATTTATAAAGAGCCAGGCGTAAACCGTCCTTTAAGTCCAAATGATGATGCCAAAGAAAACCTGAATAGGACACAATACAAAAATCAGGTTAACAAGGTAGCAAATGCTGTAAAAGAGATCATAAACGCACTGAAAAAACCTAATCAACAGATTGGTAAAGTTTTAAAAGAAGTTATTAGAGTAAAACCCGACCACCCAAAAAACCTAAAAGCAAAAATCATTATAGGATCTTTATTAGTTCTCGTACTTCTAGCGTTGGGGTATTTCTTTATCCCTAAACTATCTAAAAACGCTAATTCGGTTGACAAGTCCATTGCTGTACTTCCTTTTAGGTTGCTTAGTAACGAACCTGATAAACAGTACCTTGCGGATGGCATGATGGAAGCTATTCTTCTTCATCTGCAAAAGTTTAAGGATTTACGGGTACTGGACAGGACTTCAGTGGAACAATACCGCGAAACCAAAAAAACCACATATGTTATTGGTCAGGAACTTGGGGTAACATATTTACTTGAGGGTAGTTTTCAAAAGGCTGGCGATAGCGTAAGGTTAGATGTTCGTTTAATTTACGCCAAAAAGCAAAGTACAAAATGGGGGAACGAATATAACAAAAACTGGAAAGATAATTTTGCCGTCCAAAGCGAAGTAGCTCAAACTATTGCCAAAGAATTGCATATTACAATTACGCCTAAGGAAAAACAACTCATTGATAAAATACCTACAACAAACCTTACAGCATATGATTTTTACCAGAGAGGAAGAGAAGAATATACAAAATATTGGATTCATAAGTATAATACTGGAATACTTCAAAAAGATGTAATTCAAAAAGCCGAAGATCTTTATCGTAAAGCACTGAAATATGATTCAACCTATGCTCAGGCATATACAGGTCTGGCAAGGGTATATTGGGACAAACATTACTGGGAAGAATATCTCTCAGAAAATTTCATGGATTCTGTCCTGATCCTTACAAATCATGCTCTTTCCTTTGATAATCAATTATCAGAAGCATATACTTTAAGGGGAACATATTATTATGAAACCGGGAAACCAGAACTGGCTATTGAAGAATTTGATAAAGCCATCCAGCTCAATCCAAACGACTGGGTGGCATACTGGAGGAAAAGCGTTTTGTATTTTAATTATACCAACCTTGTCAAGTGTATTGATAATTATCAAAAAGCTGCATCCATTAATCGCGGACCAGAATTACCTGTTTTACAATGGAAAATTGGTGAAGCATATCTTTGTGCTGGATTTCCTGAGAAATCTAAGTATTATTATCAAGAAGAATTGAAATTGGATGGCGATTCATCTAATTATTATTGGAATTTAGCTTGGGACGAATTCTACCTTAGAAATTTCGACAAATCTATCGAATTTGGGGTAAAGGGTTATGCGATAGATTCAACTTATAATGGAATATTGTATATGATAGGATTTGGTTACTCATGGCTTGGTAAGTATAAAGAATCATTAAAATATTATAAAAAGTATTATGAAAGATTAAAAACTCAGGGAGCTCTCAATACAGTCGGTATGCACCGTATAGGATATGCTTACTGGCAAAATGGCTATAAAGGAGAGGCTGAATATTATTTCAATGAACAAATAAAATATGGTAACAGGATGAATGAATTGAAGCGACCCGGGGGACAGGGTTTAAATACATATTATGATCTTGCAGGTGTATATGCTTTCAGAGGAGAGAAGGATAAAGCATACAAGAATTTAAGAATTTATAATAAAAGCCAAAGTATAGACTTTGAAATGGCAATGTTAATAAAGAGTGATCCTTTATTCAACAGCATCAGAAATGAACCGGAGTTTCAGCAGATTGCAAGAGATATAGAAGCTAAATACCAGGCAGAGCATGAAAGAGTAAGGAAATGGCTTGAAGAAAATAAAATGTTATAAAAAATCACGAACTGCTATTAAAAGTTAAATATGCCAAGCATAGTCCCAGGCTACGAATACGACATCTTCATCAGCTACCGCCAGAAAGATAACAAATATGATGCGTGGGTCACTGAGTTTGTTGCCAATCTGAAGAAGGAAATCGAAGCAACCTTTAAAGAAGATGTCAGCGTCTATTTTGACATCAACCCTCATGATGGCCTTCTTGAGACGCATGATGTTAATGCCTCTCTGAAGGAAAAGCTAAAGTGTTTAATCTTCATCCCTATAATCTCACAAACCTATTGCGACCCTCAAAGCTTTGCCTGGCAATACGAGTTTTGTGCATTTAACAAATTAGCAAAGGAAGATCAGTTTGGAAGGGATATCTGTCTTGCCGGAGGAAACGTAGCAAGTAGAATATTACCTATTAAGATTCATGATCTCGATGATGAAGATAAAAAACTTCTTGAAAATGAACTTGGAGGAGTTCTTCGAAGTATTGACTTCATTTATAAGTCATCTGGGGTTAACCGACCACTGAGGGTCAATGAAGATCACCCGCAGGATAATCTTAATAAAACTTATTATCGCGATCAGATCAACAAGGTAGCTAATGCTGTAAAAGAGATTATTACTGCAATAAAGAAATTTAATCGACAGGATAAAGAAGTTCCAAAAGAAGTTGTTAAAGAAAAACCTGTACTCTCAAAAAATCTAAAGCCAAAAATTATTATAGTTTCGGCTATTATGTTAGCCCTATTAGTCTTGGGGTATTTCATTATACATAAACTGTCTGATTCTTCCAAACCAGTTGAGAAGTCAATTGCTGTATTACCTTTTATAAATGACAGCCAAAATGATTCAACAATCTACTTCATGAATGGTGTCATGGACGAGATACTCAATAATCTTCAAAAAATCAGTGATTTCAGCAGGGTTTTACCCAGGACATCCGTTGAACAATTCAGAGGTGGAACCAGACCCTCTATTCCAGAAATAGCAAAAAAACTTAATGTGAATTATATTGTTCAAGGGAGTGGTCAAAAATATGGCAATAAGTTTGTTCTTCGGGTACAATTAATTGCCGCTCATAATGAGAAGCAACTATGGGGTAAACCTTATAAGCAGGAAATACACGAAACCAGCGATATGATAAATATTGAAAGTCAGATTGCTCAATCAATAGCAGCAGAACTGAAAGCCACAATCACCCCTGAGGAAAAACAACGTATTGAAAAAACACCTACAACAAACCTTACGGCATACGATTTTTACCAGAGAGGAAGAGAAGAACATACAAAATATTGGAATGATAATAGGAATACAGCATCATTGCAAAAAGCCGAAGGTCTCTATCATAAATCGTTGAAATTTGATTCTACATTCGCTCTGGCATATTCAGGTCTGGCAAGAGTATATTGGGACAAGCATTCTGGAAAAGAAAAAGAATACTTCTCAGAAAATTTCATGGATTCAATTCTGATCCTTACAAATATTGCCATTTCACATGACTCTCATTTGTCTGAACCATATACTTTAAGAGGAAAATATTATACTGAAACTGGGAAACCAGAACAGGCTATTGAAGAATTTGATAAAGCCATAAAATTAAATCCAAACGATTGGATGGCTTACTATGAAAAAGGAGAATTCTATTGGAATACCGACCTTGTTAATACTATTAATTATCTTCAAAAAGCTGCATCCCTTAATCGTGGAGCAGAATTACCCTCTTTATTAAGAGAAATTGGTTATGGGTATTTTGATGCTGGATTTCCTGATAAAGCTAAGCACTATTATCAGGACAAATTGAAATTGGATGGCGATTCATTGTCATATTATGATGCTTTAGCTGGGGGTGAATACTTTCTTGCAAATTCCGCTAAATCTATTGAATATGGAAAGAAAGGTTATGCGATAGATTCAACTTCAGAGGGCGTACTGAATTATTTAGGAGCAAGTTACTCATTTCTTGGTCAGTATGAAGAATCATTAAAATATTATAAAAAGTATTATGAAAGATTGAAAGCTAAGGGAGAATTCTATACGGGCTTTATGCATCGTATAGGATATGATTACTGGCAAATTGGCAATAAAGAAGAGGCTGAATACTATTTCAATGGACAAATAAAATATTGTAACAAGTCGATTGAATTAAAGCGATCATCATATGGACTATATGCATATTATGATCTTGCAGAATAAAGCAGCACTGCAAAAAGCCGAAGGTTTCTATCATAAAGCATTGAAATGTGATTCTTCATTTGCTCAGGCATATTCTGGTCTGGCAAGGTTATATTGGGACAAGCAATATATCAAAGAAAAAGAATATTTGTCAGAAAATTTTATGGATTCTGTTCTGATCCTTGCGAATATTGCTCTTTCACATGACAATCATTTATCTGAACCATATACGTTAAAAGGGAAATATTATAGTGAAATCGGGAAAACAGAACAGGCTATTGAAGAATTTGATAAAGCCATAAAACTCAACCCAAACGATTGGATGGCTTACTATGAAAAAGGAGTATTCTATTGGGATGCCGACCTTGTTAATACTATTAATTATCTTCAAAAAGCTGCATCCATTAATCGTGGACAAGAATTACCCTCTTTATTAGGGAGAATTGGGGTGGCATATTTTATTGCTGGATTTCCTGATAAAGCTAAGCACTATTATCAGGACAATTTGAAATTGGATGGCGATTCATTGTCATATTATGATCGTTTATCTAATGTTGAATTCTGGCTTGCAAATTTCAATAAATCAATTGAATTTGCAGAAAAAGGTTATGCGATAGATTCAACCAATGAAGACATACTATTTTTATTAGGACACAATTTCGCATGGCTTGGTCAGTATGAAGAATCATTAAAATATTATAAAAAGTATTATGAAAGATTGAAAACTAATGGAGGATTAAATACAGGCGCTATGCACCGTATTGGATATGCTTACTGGCAAAATGGCTATAAAAAAGAGGCTGAATACTATTTCAATGGAGAAATAAAATATTGTAACAGGATGATTGAGTTGAAGCGATTAGGATATGGACTATATGCATATTATGATCTTGCAGGTGTATATGCTTTCAGAGGAGAGAATGAGAAAGCATATAAAAATTTAGGACTTTTTAATCAAGCTCAACATATACCTTCATGGATGGCAATGTTAATTAAAACTGATCCACTATTCAACAGCATCAGGAATGAACCAGAATTTCAACAGATCACCAAGGACATCGAAGCTAAATATCAGGCAGAGTATGAAAGGGTAAGAAAATGGTTGGAGGAGAATAATATGTTATGATATAACTAAATAAAACATGGCAAGTCTCGTAGCAGGTTATGAATATGATATCTTCATCAGCTACCGCCAGAAAGACAACAAAGGCGACAGGTGGGTTAGTGAATTTGTTGATGCTCTGAAGACTGAACTGGAATCAACATTCAAAGAAGACATTTCAATTTACTTCGATGAGAATCCTCATGACGGACTATTAGAGACACATGATGTTGATGCCTCACTGAAAGATAAACTGAAGTGTCTGGTCTTTATCCCTATCATCTCACGCACATATTGTGACCCTAAATCATTTGCATGGGAACATGAATTCAAATCATTTGTTGAACAGGCTTCACAAGATCAGTTTGGATTAAAGGTTAAACTGCCGAATGGTAATGTTTCAAGCAAAGTATTGCCAGTTCGCATATATGACTTGGACACTAATGATATAAAATTATGTGAATCCATTCTTGGAGGCGTGCTTCGTAGCGTTGACTTTATATATAAGGCAGCAGGTGTGAATAGACCATTAAATCCATCGGATAATCCTGAAAAAAATCTTAACAAGACATATTATCGTGACCAGATCAACAAGGTGGCAAATGCAGTTAAAGAGATTATATCGGCAATAAAGAAACATAATCAGCAGGATGGAGAAGTACCAAAGGCAGTTTTTAAACCAATATCAGTACCTCAGAAAGAATATAAAACTAAAATCATCATTACTACTATTATTGTTCTTGCAATTATTTTGCTTGGTTATTTCTTAATCCCAACGCTTTCTAAACCGAAAGAACAATTTGAAAAGTCCATTGCTGTTTTACCTTTTATAAATGACAGTCCAGATCAAGGAAACACTTACTTCATCAATGGCATAATGGAAGAAGTCCTTAATAATCTGCAAAAAATAAAAGATTTCAGGGTTCTTTCACGCACATCTACAGAGCAATACAGAGGTTCAACAAAAAAGTCTCTTCCTAAAATTGCGAAAGAACTGAATGTGAATTACATCGTTGAAGGAAGCGGACAAAAATATGGCAATAAGTTCGTTCTACGAGTACAATTAATTGTTGGCAATAATGAAAAACATCTATGGGGTAAATCATACGATCGTGAAATACGGGAGACAAGTGATATTATTAGTATACAAAGTGAAATTGCACAGTCAATAGCAGCCGAACTGAAAACAAGTATAACCCCTGAAGAAAAACAACACATTAATAAAACACCTACAGCAAACCTTACAGCATATGATTTTTACCAGCAAGGAAGAGAAGAACATACAAAATATTTGAATGATAATAACAATAAAGTAGCACTGCAAAAAGCTGAAGATTTATATCATAAATCATTGAAATATGATTCTACATTTGCTCTGGCATATACAGGTCTGGCAAGAGTGTATTGGGACAAGCATTATTTAAAAGAAAAAGAATATTTCTCAAAAAATTTTATGGATTCTGTTCTGATCCTTTCAAATATTGCCCTTTCCTTTGATAATCAATTATCAGAAGCATATACTTTAAGAGGGAAATATTATAGTGAAATAGGGAAATCAGAACAGTCTATAGAAGAATTTGATAAAGCAATAAAATTCAATCCTAATTCCTGGGAGGCTTTTTATGAAAAAGGAGAATTCTATTATAGTACCGATCTTGTTAATAATATTAATTATCTTCAAAAAGCTGCATTCATTAATCGTGGAGCAGAATTACCAGCTTTATTAGGAGAAATTGGTTTCGCCTATTTAGATGCTGGATTTCCTGATAAAGCTAAGAAATATTGTCTTGACAGATTGAAATTGGATGGTGATTCATTGTCATATTATGGTGTTTTAGCTGATGTTGAATTCTGGCTTGTAAATTTCACTAAATCGATTGAATATGCAGAAAAAGGTTATGCGATAGATTCAACCAATTATAGAATACTGGTATATTTAGGAGAAAGTTACTCATTTCTTGGTCAGTATAAAGAATCGTTAAAATATTATAAAAAGTATTATGAAAGATTGAAAACTAATAGAGAATTTAATTCAGGCACTATGCACCGTATAGGATATGTTTACTGGCAAAATGGCTATAAAAAAGAGGCTGAATACTTTTTCAATGAACAAATTAAATATTGTAACAGTATCATTCAATTGAAGCGATCATGGGGAAATTTTTATGCTTGCTATGATCTGGCAGGTGTATATGCATTCAGAGGAGAGAAGGATAAAGCATATGAGAATTTAAGAATTTTTAATCAAATCCAACATGTACCATTATGGATGACAAATTTAATAAAAACCGACCCATTATTCAACAGCATCAGAAATGAACCAGAGTTTCAGCAGATTGGTAAGGATATTGAAGCAAAATACCAAGCTGAACATGAAAGAGTAAGAAAATGGCTTGAAACGCAAGGGATGCTATAACCATTTTATGGTTTAGAAAAAAGGTGGTCGTATTAATCTCTTTATATTCTTTTTAACAACTAAAACTTAAATCAAATGGAACAATATCTTCACTCTATGTTACCTTGGTTTATCCCGACAATTATTATTCTTGCAATATGGGATTCTATCTGGAAATTAATTGCATTGTGGAAAGCAGCTCGAAACAATCATCTTGCTTGGTTTATTTGCATTGCTATCTTTAATACAATTGGAATTTTGCCAATTATTTATATTCTGATGCATAGAAAGAAAAACAGCACGAATTCAGAAAAAACTTGATGATTATATATAAAAAGCCAAACATATTGACCACATTTCGCCAATCATTTTAAACTTAATATATATGGCTTAGTCACAAACTTTTACTTTCAGCCGTTGGTGGTCAATCGTGTCTGGCTTACTCTGGTCAAAGCCAACGGTTTTCTCAACTACCAAATCTTTGGACTTAATTGTTAAATATCGCATTTTACAACCAAAGGGCAAATAAATTGAATTGATAAAATAAGTGTTAATGCAGTGTACAATTTATTGAAAGAAAAATAGCAAACAATCTATTCACAATAATGTAATGCTTTTTGCATAAGATTGTAATTAGTCCATCCGAACTTTAATTAAACATTTAAAACAATAATAATTATGGAAACACATGACCATCACAAAGATGTTGCCCATCATTTTGAATTGGCAGCCGAACATCACAAAAAGGCTCATGAACATCATGTAGAGGGAAATCATGAGAAATCTGCTCATCATGCTCATTTAGCACATGGACATCACAAAATTGCAGAGCACCATGCTGCAGAGGCTGCAAAACATTATTCGGAACAGGAAGGACAAGTAGAACAAGAAGAACAAGATTGATTTATCAATTAATGGAAAAACCTCAGACTGCACTCTGAGGTTTTTCCATACTTAAAAACGATTTTATAGTATATATTAATATGAGTTTTTATCACTGATGAATTTCACTTAGTTATTTTCGGCTACTCGTTCTTTCCTCTTCTCAGAATAAAGTCAAGTATACTTCGGTTGTATCTGTATCGTCCTATTAACCAGGGAATGATTATAAATATAGGACAGAAGATGGTGTACCACCCCATTGAAGGAAATACGAACAGTAACCAGAAAGCACTAAATATCAATCCCCATTGAACTGCAGCCTTCTTAAAAAGAATTAGAACTCCTACAACCAACTCAAATACAACTACTAAGCCAGTTATTAAATAGGCATTGGGGAATGCTACACTTAATAGAAGCCTACTGTAGAAAGGAAAGAATGTTAATTCTGCAAACGACCTATATAGAACTGGATCGGGTAATGTGATAACCAAGTTAATGATGCTGCTGACAATAAAGAACATTCCCCAAAGGATACGTCCAATATTTGCTCCAGTGCTTGGGGCAGAGGCTTTTATATCTTTACCTGGAACTGTAGTATTTAAAATGCTCATTTATAAAATATTAGTCAGTGACAACAGTTGATATTCTGTCTTTAATCTTTAATTGAATCAAATATTGCATCTTAAATATATTGGATATCAACAGACCAATCTTTGTTTTCAGGTCATGTCCTTTTTTTCCTCTTTAAAAAGCAGTTCCCCGATTCATTAAATAAACTTGCAAACTACGAAACGAGGAACTGCGAAAAACCTAAACCTATTACTCTAAAATGCTCATGGCTAATTTACAAAATATTTGATTATCAGAAAATTAATTTTTAGGGAAATATTAAAAAGAAATGGCTTATTATTTTTTGCGATAAGTTATTATTATACAGTTTTAATACAGGGTTGCAAGCAACATTTTTGGCTATGTGTGGTCCTAATTTACGTGGTTTCGATTGTATCCACCCTGACGAACTTTGCCTATAGAAAATGAATTTCAAAAAACCTCTATAACTCATATTATGTGTAATCCGATGTCAGGTATTGTTGTTTTCAATTATTTGGTTATCTCTGCACTAATAATAAGATAAATGCTATTTGTTTTATCGATATTAATATTAATAAATCCAGCATTTTCAAGCATATTCAGCCATTCATATTTTGAATAAACTTTGACATCACCTGTTCTATTAAATTTCGACCTCATATATAAATTAGTAAGATATCTTAATGGTGCAGGAATCCAAAGTTCCGCAATAGTAATATGACCATTATTTTTAAGTACTCTTTTCATTTCTTCTAATGATTTTTCTGGATTGGGATAGTGATGAAATGAAAGGATACATACAATAATGTCAAAAGTATTATCGCCCCAAGGTAAATTATCAGAATCTGCTACTTTCAATTCTGCGTAATTACCTACTCTTTCCTGAGCATATTTAATCATCTCAGGTGAAATATCAGCACCATATAATTTGGATTTGGATTCTTTCAGAAGTTCAACGAAAAACCCTTGCCGCATCCTAAATCCAGAATATTATCATTCTTAAACTTTTCAATTTTTAATGCAACTTTTTTATACAAGATTCTTGATTGACTTCCGTAATAATGATTTTCATATTCAGTAGCCATTTTATCAAATGTTTTCCTTGCATCTTCTTTGTAATTTTTCACTTATCAATCCTCCTAATTATTTCAATAAAAATAAATTGCACTCTAAAACCAATTTTGTTTCAAGTGAATTCAATGGTATTTGTCCTAACATCTCAATAAAGGTGTTAAATTAAATCAAATAGCATAATTATTAAATTGTACTAATCTCGTAAACAACGAACAGAATATCCAAAATGCTTATCGCTTAGGCTACTGTAAACTTCGTTAAGAGCGTTGTAAAGACGTATATAGTAGGCATTGAAATCATATTGCTCAGTAGAACTCCACCAACAACCATTGGAGCGAAAGTAGATGGAGTTTGAGCCAGCGATATCAAATGCTCCTGCAAAGTTGCGGTAGCCACTCGGAAGTGCCGTAAAACCACTTTCATTGGTTGCCCCTGTATTAGGACTTTCCCAATGGTTTGTGCCTGTTTCTTTTAATTTGCCTCCTGCAACACTTTCGCCTCCCAAATAAGTTGTCAGTTTTGTCCATTCTGAATCGGCAGGTATATGCCAACCTTTGGGGCATAATTTATTTGTGTTTACTGTGTACCAATTATACAAAGCACCGTAAGCATTTTTATAAGCCTTTGCATCATTTTTATACCAGCAGTATGCTGGTGCGGTTAATGTTTCCCATGTTTTATCATCAGTAACTAAAGGGATTGCTTTGCCATCATTATATTTGGTTGTTTTTAAATTCTCTTTCATCCAAACCTGTTTACCAACGGTTACAGTTTTGTAAACATTGCCTTCAATGTCTTTCAAGGTTTGTGCATGTAATCCAGTTGAACCTAAACAGAACAAGGCTACTGAGAATAACATAACAATTATGCTTTTCATTTAATCTTACTTATTAATTTTTATCCTTTTGTATTCAAATTCAACGGCTTTGCAGAAATTGTTAATTGGTGAAGTTGTTAAATCGTCCTAATATCGCAGACAGCGAACAGAAAATCCACCATTCTTATTATAGTCGTACCTTCCTACACTATTGGAACTGCTGCTCAAGTTCCTAAACCAAGCATTGTTTGCATTGTACTCTTCTGAACACCACCAATAGCCAAGATATCCACAATAGAAGAATGTACCATTGAAGAAACGATAGCCACCTGAAAGAGCCGTAAAACCACTACTGTTGTCTGCTCCTGTATTAGGATTTTTCCAATGGGTTGTACCTGTTTCTTTAAGTTTGCCGCCCGAAGCATTTACATCTCCCAAATAGGTCGTCAGAGTTGTCCATTCAGCATCATTAGGTACATGCCAACCACTTGGGCATAATTTATTTGTCTTAACTGCGTACCAATTATACAAAGCACCGTAAATTTCTTTGTTTGCGATATCGTTATTATACCAACTATAGGCAGGTGTTTTTAAGGCTTTCCATGCAGTGCTATCCGTAACTAATGATATGCTTGTGCCATCATTATATTTGGTAGTTTTTAAATTCTCCGCCATCCAAACCTGTTTGCCAATGGTTACAGTTTTGTATACATTACCGTCAATATCTTTTACCGTCTGTGCTTTAAGTTCAGTTAACCCAATGCAAAAAAAGGTTACTGCGAATAATATTACATTTTTATACTGCATTTTTGTTCTCATTTTTAATTCTTGTCCTTTTGCTTCATAATTTCAGGTTTAAATTTAATAACTTTAAAACAATGAATTATGAAATTAAAAAGTAAAGTTCTTTCAGGAGTACTGACAGAACCTTTAACCAGTTTAAAGAAGTATTTAGAATTGACAAATCATCAAGAAGAAAAACTTATATTTGAAAACCAGTAGTCTAAGAATAGGAAATAGTTAATTATGTTGGTTTTAGCTATTCAACTTTTTGAAAACTAATTTATTGGGAACGGATTTTATTATTCTGACTTAGATTATAATATGGACACGTACAGAAAACACATTTACATGTCCTCTGTCTTTATTATATGCGGGATTTAGTATAAACTGGTATGTCCCTGATATGAATAAAAATTTTGTTATTTCCATTGAATAATATATTTCTGTAAGTTGTTCCAATGCATAATTTAGATTGCCATCACCCAGTTCAAAACCCATGCCACCTGCTTTTAAATAATTACGATGTGGAGTAGAAAGACCAGAAACAACATATGCTAATCCAATGTTGTCATTTTGCCTGTTCCAGTGATTACCATTTGTTGATAAACCAAAACTTGCTGAGCGGTCAATTTCAGTAAATTCCCATGTTTCATTGTTCCCGTCATTCCAACTGGTACGAAAAAATGCGCCAATGTCATTATTTATCTGTTGTTCACAATTTATTCCAAATCCATATTTTGTACGACCATATTTTTCAGTAGTATGGATATCTGGTGATTCAGGATTGAGTGCTATACTCTGATTATAATTTCCCATGTTGGCTGTCGTGAAAAACGACAATAAACGTAATGCTCCCTTTTTTCCTGTAATGCTGTAATTATATGTATACTCCAAAGTATGAGAACCTGCTTTATTAATATTCCAATTCATTATCATCCCATTAGGAGTTGTTGAGACTAATGAAAATCCGTAACGTAATTCATGTTTCGGAGTTACATACTCTAATACTATACTCGGAGTATAACCTCTTGTATTTGCGGGAAAATCCCAAGCACCATTACTCATTAATGCCCAACTCATAAATTGGGTACGAGGGTCATGGCTGTAACTGTTGATGTCGAAGAAATCTGAGATACAGATTTTCCCTATTGTAAAGGAAAAATAATTGGATGGCATTGTTCCCCCCAGCCTGTTTATGTCACTTTCATTATATTTTGTTCTTTGGTCAAGCGGAATAATCTGTCTGAAAAAGAACCTTGCTAATTCAAATGCTGGAGCAGAATTATCAATTCGGTAAGTTTCCCCATTTGTAGAAGCACCAACTCCTAATGAACCTGAGAGTCCTGAACCACCCCCAATTTCTGGATTTATAAATATACTTGCACCCTGCCATAACTTAGCACCCAGGAAAAGTGTGGAAGTAATTGAACGTTTGGTTTCCTCTTTAGTAATTAAACTATTTTGACCAGAATATTTTGCAGTAAAAGCAGGTTTATACTGGGTAATAACCGTTGTTTGAGCATGAATTGAAAATTTATCTTCTTTCAGCGTATCAGCTTGCTGTCCAAATCCTTTCAATGCTATTAAACTGAAAACAAAAAAAGTAATAGAGTTTTTGGTTTGGTATAATTTTTTATTGAGCATTATAGGATTTTTAATATTGCTTTTCAGAGTAAATTTATCGGCAAATTACCTTACCCTTAGCCTTTTCAAAGGCTTCTTTGCTTTCCGATATGGAGAAGTAAATAAGACCAACAGCACCGATGATATCAGCATAAGCAAAACCTGTGAGTTCGTAAACAAGACTTGATGCGAGTAGAACCAATGACATATATACACAAATCTTGGTGCAATTGGCATCGGCAATGATGGGTTCAGAATGTAACTTTTTGCCAATGTTTTTTTTTGCATTCATAAGCCATACCATTACTGCAATTGAAACCAATGATATTATTATCCCCCAAAGTGTGGTTTCTGGCTTGTGATGGTTAATGATATTTAAAATTATACCTACTAATAAACCTGCCGATAACAGATAAAATGCTGTACCTGTTATTTTTAAGGCTTTTGTCTCAAATGTACTTTTGGGGTTGTCTGGATTTTGTTTGATATGTAATATCATCATGGCAATGCCAATACCCGACATTACTTCTATAAAACTATCTACCCCAAAACCAAATAAGGTAAGTGTTTCATCTTCATAACCTAAAATCATTGATATTATTCCTTCGATAATGTTGTAAAAGATAGTAAACAGGCTTAACCAGTATGCCTGTCTGTAGAATTTTTGTTCTGAATCCATCATTTTGGAAATTGTTTTTATTTTAACAACAAATATATAGGCAAACTGCTTTTCAAAGTTGCTTTTTGCTATATGCTATAAAGTAATTAATGCAAATATGTTTCCCTTCTAATCTTTTACCATAAATCTGAAAATGAAAATGGAAAGGCAGTAAATCATAATATCGCTGAATTTCAAGCGTCTTTCTGGGTTTTGATATATTCTGCCTCATTCATCATATTGCCTGCCGTAAATGGCTTAAAATTGGCATCTAACACTGATGATTAATTTATAACAATAATACTTTTCAATTTGATAATTCTGGCAATAAATCATGGGTTGCTTTTTATAAAGATAGTTCCTCCTGAGCATCCATATTTTAAAAAAATCTCATACTACCCAAAGGTGTTTTAATAAAATCAAATATCAAAATAGCCAAAAAATCTATTAATTCTTCAAACAGCGAATTGACAAGCCAGACGGTTTTCTTGAACCTAACCTATTTATTGATCTGATAGCGTATTGCAATTCAAAGCACCAAGCGTTTGCCTCACCTTCCTCCGTAGAAGACCACCAGTAACCCTTGCTGCCAAGGTCGTAGAATTTCCCATCTTCGTGCCGACCACCTCCTGCACGAGCAGTAAAACCGCTACTTTTGGTTGCGCCCGTATTTGGTTTTTTCCAATGGGTTGTGCCTGTTTCTTTTAATTTACCGCCAGCAACACCTTCGCCTCCCAAATAGATTGTCAGTGTTGCCCATTCTGCATCGGTAGGGACATGCCAACCTTTTGGGCATAATTTATTTGTATTAACCGTGTACCAATTATACAGAGCACCGTAAACTTCCTTGTTTGCAATATCGTTATTATACCAACAGTATTCAGGCGTAGATAAGTCTGTCCATTCAGTATTATTAGTGACCAAGGGTATTTTTTTACCATCATTGTATTTGGTGGTTTTTAAATTCACCGCCATCCAAACCTGTTTGCCAATGATTATAGTTTTGTATACATTGCCCTCAATATCTTTTACGGTCTGTGCTTGAAGTCCAGATAAACCAATGCAAAACAAGATTACTGTGGATATTATTACAATTCTGTGTTGCATTTTTGCAATCCTCTTTAATTATTATCCTTTTGCCTCACAATTCACTGGTATAAAGTTAAAAAATGTAAACTTAACCAATGGTCTTGAAGTCTAATAGTATTATAATTCAACCTTGTTGATTTGTTAATGTATCGTCTCACTGTTTTAATAATCCTAACCATAAAATTTAAAAGAAGGCGACACTTTTTTGAAATGTGAAAGTCAGTGAATGCAATACAATCCTGATGGGCAGGTAATGTGAAGTGTCGCCTTGGATTATTAAATTTTTTAATATTAACACGTTAATTGCAACAAATCAAATTTATACTATTAATTCACTTTTTACAAATATTTTTTTGACCATCTTTATAAAAGTCTGATTCTATTGCTTCAATATCATTGGAATCAAACATCATTAGTTGGTTTTTATAAAGACCCAGTTCTTGTTTGTATTTTTTTGTTGATAAAGTGCTTGAGGTATCAAACCTAATTGCTTCTCCTTTTCGAGATGCTTTAGAAAATTCCGAAGTGGTAGACCAGCCTGAGAATTTGATTTGAATATGCCCTTCTTAACGAATAATGGCATTAATCCTTTGGCTTCAATTATTATTTGGTTATGAGTATCGAAAAACTCTTTAACACATCTTTTTATCCTGAAAGCCATTTGTATTTCATTGTCGGTAATAGCCATATTCAAAACAATTAAAAAACCATTCTAACTATAGATATAACACTAATAAATGATTTGGGACTTCACTGTGACAGTAGTGTAATGACAACTATTTTGAGTCCAAGTTTTTTCTTGACTAATGACCATTAGTGAATTATACTCCGACTGATTCTTGTTTACTTTCTTTCCACATTTTTGAACTCTGCAAAAAAACATCAATAACCTGAGTATAATTAAGAGTCTTTCTTTCTACCAAGGCTTCTGCTATAGCAGTAATATGTAACCAATTAATTTTTAATTCCAATACTTCCTTGGTGTAGTCAAGTAAAAAAAATTGATATTTTAAACTTAACTTATCTGGAAGACCAAGAAGTGAGACATTTATCCATTTCTCAAAATCTTCAACAGCACCTATTGTTTTTGTGCCAGTATAAATCTGTTCTGCCACAAGTCCTGCAACCTTAATAAAGTCGTTTTTAAAATATTTAATAAATTCAATTGGGTTGAAGAATGAGGGAATTTCCCATTGATTGTTTATTTCAGATGGAATTCCTCTTACATATTTTGATGGTTCAATCCCATATCCATAATTTCTATTTTCTGAAACTATTGTAACATATTTAAACCCTCTATTTGTTAATAACAAAGCCAAAACATGTCCTGCTTCATGATATGCAGCATTAATTTTTTCTTCATTCATAGGTTCATATATTAAAAACTGACAAAGGAACTTGATTCAAATTCTATACGTAGGTGTTTGCAGGTGTTTCACTCTATTTCATTGTCCAGTTCATCTCTAACCCAGCGCATAAAAAAAGCCGAACAAAGCTAAGTCCACTAATTCCGATTAACGTTACACAATTGCAGAAAGAAATTACATTATTCACACATATTTAAGATGATACTATTGATTCTAGATAGTAGTCATTCAATACTACAATTTCTGAAAAATAGGATGTCGTTTTGGTAGTCAAATTGTTCTGACAAATAGAGAATTTAAAAGAAAGGCGACACTAAATGACGTAACCTACGTTTGCAATACAATCCTGTTGGGCAGGAAATAGATAGTGCCGCCTTGTGAAAATATTTTAAAATTGTCTTTTCTTTAAAACAGTCCCTCGATTCCTTAAATAAACTCATAATCTGCAAAACGAGGAACTGTGTTAAACCTAAACCCTATTACTTTCTGAAGATAATGGCTAATTTACAAAATATTTGATCATCAGAAAATTATTTTTAGAGAAGTATCTAAAGATATGACATGTAATGTTTCGCTGCATTTCTACCTTGTCTTCTGGTTATGGTATGTACTGCTCAATCGTCATGTTTTCTGACCGCAAATGGCTTAAAAAACATATTTAAAAGCAATTCTCCTGTGCTATTAAAAACATGCTGGTGTAAATATCACTACTTGCGCAGCGAATTAATTTTGCTTTGTAATTTTCTCCGTAAAAAAAACGCTTTAATCACGGAAAATGAATAAAGAATTTTATTATTAATTTTTTAAAATGACCTTTTTTAACATATTTGAAAACCAGTGCTCGTATAATCGGGAATTATTAAAATGATGTTCATTATTAATCTATCTTTGTTAAATCATTTACTTGATTAAGAGACGATAATATGGAAACTATACAATGGAGTGAAAGCATCAGTGTAGACAATTATGAAATTGATAATCAACATAAATATTTAATTCAATTAACAAATAATTTAATATTAAATTCCAATGCAAAAGTCAATTCTGAAATAATTGGTGATACATTACAAAAGTTATTAAAATATATTAAGGAACACTTTAAGGATGAAGAAGAATTGCTTGAAAAATGTAATTATCCGAAACTTGAAGAGCATAAAAAAGAGCATAAAAAGTTTATTTTAAATATAGTAGGCTTTTGTAATGATGTTTTGTGTGGAAAATCGAATGTAACTGAAGAAATGATAAGTTTTCTTGTCGATTGGCTTTTAAACCATACGAGTGTTGACGACCAAGATTATAAAAACTATATTTAGACTTTAAAACCTGTGCCAATTTTGACAAGATGTAGAGTTGTGCAACACTAAGCAAAATGCACCAATATTTTCCTGATGCATTAGAAAATCTTTTTTACAAAAAAAAATTATATTATTAACAGATATTTAAGTGGACACTAATGATTTAAGAAAGTTACTGAAATCTTCAGACTGATTTCTTTTTGAATTAGTCTCATCCATTATTCATTTCTATGTTGGGTGCGTTTTTCATTTTATCTATCAATTATTTATAGATTTTGCCTGTTCAACTGATATTGGCAAGGTAAATTTAAAATCACAGCCTTTCCCTACTTCACTTTCAACCCAAATTTTACCACCGTGTTTTTTCACAAATTCTTTACAAATTAATAATCCCAGACCTGTTCCAGTTTCTTTTGCCGTACCTGTTGTTGAAAGAACTTCAGATATATCAAACAGTTTTACCAGATTATCTGGTTTTATTCCAATTCCATTGTCCGAAATGGATATTGTTACATTTGAATCCGTTTGTGTAGCATTAATATTAATAGTGCCCTTTTTGTTGGTAAATTTTATAGCATTCGAAACAAGATTTCGCAATACCACTTTTAACATATCACCATCCGCAAAAACAGTTATATGTTCTGTTGCAGAATAGCTGATTGTGATGTTTTTTGCTTTAGCATTAGGGTTAAGAATTTCAAGTATATTCTCGCAAGTCGCTGAAAGACTCAAATTTTGTGGTTTGAAAGGGATACTGCCTTGCTGAGTTCTCGCCCACATCAATATATCTTCCAGTAAATTATTTGTAATTCTTGCCGATTTATTAATATTACCTGCGATTTCTTTGATTTCGTCTGAATTGAGACTGTTAATCTCGGCTGTTAAGACTTCTGAGAATCCAAGCAGGTTATTGAAAGGATTTTTTAAATCGTGCCCAAGAATTGATATAAAACGGTCTTTGTCAACATTTAGTTGATGTAATTTTTTCTCATTTTCTTTAAGTACCAGTTCTGTGTACTTGCGGTCGGTAATGTCGATAATTACACCTTTTAATTTGACAAGTTTATCATCTTCAATAACTGGAGATATATTGTTTTGAATCCATTTAAATTTGCCATCAGGTTGAATTAACCGTAATTCAAGACTGGAAGGTGTTTTATCCTTCATCATGGCAGCAAAATTTTCATCAAGAAAATGAACATCATCAGGGTGAATTCTGCTTCTGAATAATTCGAAGGTTGGTTCAACCTCGGTTGACTTAAATCCATGAATAGTAAAATAATTATCTGACCAATTGGTTTTTTGTGTAACCATGTCCCATTCCCAACTACCCATTTTGGCAATTTCCTGAGCATTCCGTAATGAAGATTCACTTTCTTTAACTACTTGTTCTGCTTTATGTAATTGAGTACCAATAATTGTTGACAATCTAAGTACAATAAAAATAGTAATCACAACAACTGTCAATAAAATTAATGCCGTTGTTACTGGTGGATTTATATCATTGAAAGAAAGAGTAGTATCTAAAAATCCTTGTATAATAACGATGAAAACAACAATGGGTAAAAATGATTTTAATAGTTGACGTGTAACTTTATTATCACTTATCAGCTTATACGTCCAAAATTGTAATTCGTATATCCGTAGCAACGTAATGTTGAATAAGAAGAAGCAAATAACCGCAGGTAATGCAATAGGAATAATTTTACTACCATACAGAAGCGGTGCTTGATAAAGGTAACCTATTAATAAAACAGAAGATAAGAAACATGCCAACAATGATAAATTGCCACCTATATACTTGATTATTCTGGAGTTATTTTGCCTAATTGATAAAACACTTATGCAGATAAAAACAAACAACAACGAGGCTATTGGCGACATGTGCCCCGTTAAACTATTCCCAAACCTATCGATATTTTTGACAAAAATACTTTCAATATCCAGTGTGAAATTGAAGAAGAAACCAAGAAAAATTATACTATATAAAAACGCAATAATAATTATAAAAAATGTTACTAAGGATTTTATTAATCTTGATTTTTCGAAATTAATATTTATATAGAAAAGAATACATAAAGCAATAAAAGTCAATGCTACTACTGGTGAGATTGGTTTGTATTTCAAAGAAAATGAGGCTAAAGCAATATTATCAAAAAGCCAACCACATAAACTTATTCCTATAATAATAAGTACAAGGAAGAGAAGCGATTCTTTTCTTTTGATGATTTGAAAAAACGTTGATTTTACAGTATTCATAATTTTTGTTATATGTTTAATGGTGAATCTTTTCGTTTTTCTGTAATTGAAACTAAGCTGTATTTTGGCGACTTGTGTTCGTCTTCCATTTATTGAATTTAATTATTTCTTTAATATCATAGCTGGGATAAATAAATCAATAGAAAAACAGACAGACAAATCTCTGGTTTAGTATTCATTCATCTTCTAATCTCTTTCGGGGTTAGTTCCCCGCAGCTTGCTGCGAGATTTGCCTTGTACGGTTGGTTTTTTGATACCCCGTAGCTTGCTGCGGGGAGCTTCATTTATTATTAAAATGTTTTTTGATTAACTCAAACAATAAGGTCATTTTAATTGGTTTTGTAATATAATCGTTGCATCCCGCTTCTATAGCTTTTTCGCTGTCATTTGAAAGTACAAAGGCTGTTTGTGCGATGATAATTACATCTTTGTTAAATTGACGGATTTGACGTGTGGCTTCATATCCATCCATATCGGGCATTTTAATGTCCATCAATACCAAATCAAGGTCAGGATACTTACGGCAAGCCAAAACTGCTTCTAATCCTGTTTTTGCATGTAAAACTTCTTTACTGATTTTTTGGAGTGTTCTGGTTAATAGTGAAACCGATATTTCATCATCTTCGGCTACCAATATTTTCAGTTTTTTTAACTGAACTTCTTTATCTTTTTCAGAAACATCATTTTCGATTGCGCTCTTTTCTTCCGACACAGCATTGTAAGGAATAGTGAAATAAAATATTGAGCCTTTTCTTTCTTCGCTTTCCACCCATATCTTCCCGCCAAGCATTTCAACATAAGATTTAGATATTGATAAACCTAAACCACTGCCTTCATACATTCGGTCAAACGATTCACTACCTTGTCTGAATCTCTCAAAAATTATTTGCTGTTGTTTTTGTGGAATGCCAACCCCTGTATCTTTTACAAAGAATTCAAGATATTCACCCTTTCTTTCATATCCAAATTCAATTGAGCCTTCATTAGTGAACTTAATGGCATTTTTAATAAGGTTAGTCAGGATTGTTTGAATTTTTTCAATGTCTGTTTTAATGACGGCTTCTTTTGATGACAAACTGGTTTTAATTAAAAACGGCAAACCTTTACGTTCAACTTCTGGTTTAAAGAACTTATAAATGAATTCTATTTGTCCATTTATGTTTGACTCCTTATTAGCAACTTTCGTAAGTCCAGATTCAATTTTCGAAAAATCAAGAATATCGTTAAGCGTATTTTGCATGCGTTCTCCACATAACTCGATTGTTCTAATATAATCTTGTTGCTCCTCATTTGTCAAGTTAGGTTCTTTCAATAGTTGGGTAAAACCAAGAATACCATTCATGGGGGTACGTACTTCATGACTCATATTAGCAAGGAAGGCAGATTTGAGTCGGTCGCTTTCTTCAGCCTTAACTTTGGCTTTAATTAGTTCTATTTCAGCTTGTTTTAGCTTGGTGATGTCATTGATACTGGTTATAACGCAGAATTTGTTATTGAGTTTAATGATTTTGGCTGAAAACAAACCCATAATGATCTCCCCATTCTTTTTTTTGAATAAGAATTCCTTTCCTGTTACATCCTTGCCATCAAGAAGGGTTGACATTACCCACTCTCGATCTTCTATATCTACCCATATGTTAAGTCCAACCCCTGTATTGACTAATGCCTCTTCTCTGGTGAAACCCGACATCGAGGTAAAGGCATCGTTTACTTCGATGAATTTTCCATCTATCAAACTTGTTATAGCTATTAAATAAGGGGATGACAGGAAAGCCTTGGAATACTTCTCTTCGCTTTCATGCAAGGCATCCTCTACCTTCTTACGCTCACTGATATCATCTATGGTTACAAGGCATTCTTTGGTATTTTTGGTAACAATACCACTAAGGTAAACATACATCGGTAAGTCGATTTCTGTTAACAGCATCACATCACATAATTGTTTGGTTTTGCTTTTAAATATTTGCTCAAGAAACTGATTGAAGATTGGTTTTGTATCATCTGAAACAAAATTGCTAAACCAACTGCCTTTTAAAAAAGAGTATTCTTTACCAAGAATCTTCGAAGCAAACTGGTTTAACTCTATGATTCTACCTTCTGTGGTAAGTGTAAGATAACCCGTTGGTGCAAAATTATATAATTCAATATATTTTTCTTTAGCAAGTTTTTCATTATCTTTTGCCAGTACGAATTCTTTGTTAGCAATGATTAACTCTGCTTCCCGTTTTTTTATCTCTTTATTTTGAGTGGCAATTAATTTGTTAGCAGTGCTTAATGCTAAGGCATTTTTTTTGTTAGTCGTGATTAACTCGTCCACTTTTTCTCTTTTAACCATATTCTGTCTTGATAAAGTTGTTTTGAAATTCGAGTATATCAATATAAAAGTTAAAGAAATAATATGTTTTTTGAAGTAAAATTATTAACTAAAGATAAAATCCTTGGTTTAGAGATATTTAATTCATAAAGATATGGTATATTCTCCGTATGAAGATAATTTTGTGGATAAAGGAAAGTGCTGTGAATTTATTATACTACTACCCGAATTCAAGACCACTGGTCAAGTTAAAATCTTATAACTTTA
>OCZT010001650.1_pt1 | contig 23092 bp, 14 predicted proteins | sample 1539031 | NCBI WGS metagenome assembly OCZT01 (sample SAMEA3539308, study PRJEB22396) | soil metagenome | biome: tundra; feature: field; material: soil | place: USA | collected 2010-05 | depth 0.15 m | reverse complement strand
TGCGGGTGATGTCTCCAATTCCGATGACGAGCCAGTTCAGCATTTCAGAAGTAAAACATATTCAAGTGGGCGGCGTGCGTTCCACCGTTCGCAAGTGCGCGAAGGATGGGGCTCCCGAGCAGTTGTGGCGCGGGTGGTTGAGAGCGTGGCGATAGAACCGCGCCGATCATGGGGCACCCGGCTAGTAGCCAAGGCTGGAGGGTGGCGTGGGGTTGGCGATTTCGCGGGCGTAGACCTGGTAGGAGATGCGCGGCGGGTTGGTGTCCTGGTGCAGCGCCCCGACGCGCTGGCGAATGCGTTCGTCGGATGCGGTGACGCGCTCGCGGGAGCGCAGGTAGTCCAGCCACGACTCCATGATGAAGGTCTCGTTGAGCAGCGTGGGATCGGCGGCGTCTCGATAAATGCCCCAGCGCAGCGCGCCATCGCGCAGGCGGACGCGGCGGAGCTGGTGAATTGCGCGGGTGAATCCGGCGTAGTTCTCAATCGGAACGCGGTAGAAGATGGAGATGCGGACGGGGCCTGCCTGGGCTGGATCGTTGGCCTCGGGATCGGCTTCGGGAAAGGGCGCAAGCTCGGGCGCGGCACGTTTGTCCTGGTGCTGGGTGGTGTCCGGAATGCCGCCCCGCAGTATGCGGAAGCGACGGACAAACGGGTATGTGCCGGCAAAGCCTCCCGCGGCGCATAGCAGCGCGATGGGCGTGCCTGAGCGCTCTGCGATCGATCCCCACAGCACAGAGCCGAGGGCAAGGCCGCCCTGAAAGGTCATCATGTAGGCGCCGAGCGCGCGCGCCTGAACCCAGGCCGGCACGGACATTTGTACCGACGTGTTGAGCGAGGCCATGCTGCTGGTCCAGCAAAAGCCGGAAACGATAAGCGTGGCGATGACGATCGACGGCCGGTGAACGCGGGCGAGGATGATCAGCGTGAATACGTTGTAGAACGTTGAGGCGGCGATGATGCGGTCGGTGGAGACGTGACGCCGGATGCGAGCCAGGCTGAACGCTGCCGCCACAGCGCCAAGGCCCAGTGAGCCGTTGAGAATGCCGTATCCGAGCGCGCCCTGGTGCAGGTCGTTGCGGGCGACCACAGCGAGAAGCGACCAGATGGCGGAGAAGAAGAAGGTGAACGTGAAGGCGCGCAGAAGCGAGGCCTGCAGGTTGGGGGCGTAGCGCACGTAGCGCAGACCGGAGCGAATGGACGCGGCCATGCGCTCGGACGGAAGCGCGGATTTGAAGAGCGGGATGCGCTTCCAATTGACCAGCACCCAGATGACGGCCGCGAAGGAGAGCGAGTTGAGCAGGAAGACGTAGGCCGCGCCGGTGTCGTTGCGTTTGAAGGCTGCGACCATGAGGCCGCCCAGCGCCGGACCGACGGCGCGGGCGAGGTTGTTCGAGGCAGCGTTGAGCGAGACGCTGTCGGGGATGAGTTCGCGGGGAACCAGTTCGGGAACGATGGCCTGCCACGCCGGGTTGTTCATCGCCGAGCCGATATTCAGCAGGAAGGTAAACGCAAGCAGCGACCACGGGGATATGTGGCCGAGAAACGTGAGTACGGCGAGTACGGCGACCGAGCCCAGCATCCAGCTCTGCCAGAAGATGAGCAGGCGGCGGCGGTCGAATAGGTCGGCGGTGGCGCCGGCGAGCAGCCCCAGGGCAAGCACAGGCAGGCTGGCGGCGGTCTGCATCAGCGCGATGAGAAGCGGCGACGCGGTGAGCGACGTCATCAGCCAGGTGCCGGCGGTGTCCTGCATCCACGTGCCGACGCTGGAGACCGTGGAGGCGATCCAGCGGTCGCGGAAGACCGGGATGCGCAGTGGGGCGAACCCGCTCAGTGTTCTCTGGGGCACCGCGTCCCGGGCCGCGAATGGAGTTTCGAGGGGCACTGTCTCTAGTGTAGCGATGCGGAAACAAGCTTGGGCGTGGCCCGCGGTTCGGGCGGTGGTGGCTGCTGGTTAAGGGGCGACTCCCACTACGCCCATCATTCGGCCTGCGAACCCGCTCTCGCCGCGATGGGAGAAGTATTTCAAGTGCGCGCCAATTCGGGTGCAGGCGGTACATTCTCCGACGACGGTGATGCGTTTCGCTTTTACTCCGGCATCGAGCAACTGGCGCCGGTTCGCCTCCCACAGATCGAGATGGATCTGCGGGCCGATATTCGAGTGGCCCGGGGCGCGTGCTGTCAGAAACAGCAGCGGATACTTGTCGCGTATCCGGTCCGAATCGTACACCTCTGAAAAAAGCTTGGGAGCATAGGCGAACTGGGACTCGAATTCGAAGCGCACCTCCTCGCCCACTGAGTAGCAGCAGGCGCCAATCGAAGGCCCGACGACCGCGACCAGGTCTTCGGGCCGCGAACCGTAGCGGAGTTGCATCCTGCCAATGCCACGCTCGACGATTCTGGCCAGCGTTCCCCTCCACCCGGCGTGGAAGGCCGCCACCGCACGCCTTCGCACGTCGGCCACGAGCACCGGAACGCAGTCGGCTACCTGGATTCCAAGCATTAGTCCGGGCACATCCGTCATCGCGCCGTCGCCGCGCAGGACTGCACGCCCATCGGCGGTCTCCAGCCGGCCATCCAACGCGCCATCTGCGGTCTCCACAATGCGAATCATTCCTGAGTGGAACTGGCGCAGAGTCAATAACTTACCAGGACCGCCAACGACTTCCCGCAGAAGCCGGCGGCGGTTGGCGGCCACGTTCGTCGCTTCATCTTCTTTGGTCCAACCCAAATTAAGCGAGCGTCGCCCGTAGATGGAAGACACACCTCCCGCACGCGTGCTGAAGCCATGCCGCAGCCATACGTACCTCTCCCAGCCTGGGGCATGGACAACTTCGATTTTTCGCCTGGGAACCGGTTCCTGCGGTGTCTCACGAGTCGTCCGCGATCGCCGCTCGCCCGCCTTCCACGTCCCTGCAAGCGTCTTTCGACGGCCGTGTCCCAGCCCGACAGACGCAAGCAGCTCATCTACCTCGGCGATCCGTTCCGGACTATCTGTCTTTTCCATAACTCTTTGATTCTATAGTTGCTGGTCCCGGCGAGATTTGATAGAAATGTACCGTTCCGAGTGACCTTTCACTCCGGATGAGCGTCTATGAGAATTGAATCCTGCAGATCGGCAAGTGCTCCGCCCCGTGAGAGTTGCGGTGAGCGCTTGCTCTAAAAGGCCTGAATTACGCGGAAATTTGCATCCTGGCCAACTGCTCTGTAAGATACGCGATTGCGTCTATGAGTACGAATGTTCCGAGTATCGCGCCTCAGCTTCTCCGCTCCCGGCTCACCAAGGTATGTGTCGCCATCATCGGCGCAACGCCCGCCGAGATGATCGAGAAGGCCACCTCCGTCGTCAAGGAGACGCCTTTCCTCGAATTCCGCCTTGATTATCTCGAAAAGCCGCTTCTCGCGCTGCCCAAGTTCAAGCACTTCTTCGCTGCCAACACTGCCGCGACGGCCATCGCGACCTGTCGGCGCGCCGCCGGGGGAGGAAAGTTCGCGGGTTCCGTAGCAGCCGAGGTCGAAATTCTGAGTAAAGCCGCCGAAGCGGGCTTTCACCTGGCCGATCTCGAACTCCAATCGGCCGAGGCCCTGAAGAGAGCCGATCTGCAGAAGTTGCGGGACACGGGCATCGCCCTCATCATCAGCCATCACGACTTCAACGCCACGAAGGACCTGGACGGCATCTACGCTCGGATCGCGAAGTTCGCTCCGGACTTCGTTAAGATCGTTCCAACGGCTAAGGCGCTGGTCGACAATGTCACGCTCATTCGCTTCCTTGAGCGCATGAATGACCACACCAACATCATCGGCATCTGCATGGGAGACGCCGGCGTGATCTCGCGCGTGCTCGGAGTGCGCGCCGGATCGGCCTTTACGTTCGCCGCGGCCACTATGGGAGAAGAGACTGGCCCGGGCCAGATCGCAGCCCGCACGCTGATCGAGACGTACCGCATCGACCATGTTGACGCCGCCACCAAGGTGTATGGCGTCGCCGGCAACCCTATCCGCGGCTCACTCTCGCCCATCATGATGAACACGGCCTTTCGCCGCGAGACCGTGAACGCCGTTTACCTTGCGCTGCAGACCGCGAAGCTCAGCGACCTGCTCAAACTTGTCCACGAAATTCCGATCCAGGGGCTCAGCGTTACCATGCCGCTGAAGCAGGACATCATGGCCCACCTGGAGCGCACCGACCCACTGTCGGCGAAGATCGGCGCATGCAACACTGTTCTGCGCGTTCCCTCGGGCGAGAACGCGGGCAAGCTGTTCGGCTTCAACACGGACGTCGCGGGCATCGTCGGCCCGCTCGAGAAGCGGATGTCGCTACGCGGGGCGAAGGTACTGGTGCTGGGAGCGGGCGGGGCGGGGCGTGCGGCTGTATTCGGGCTGCGCGACAAGGGTGCGGAAGTGTTCATTCTGAACCGCACCGCGGAGACGGCGCATAAGCTGGCGCGGCAGTCCGGTTCCAAGACCATAAAGAAAGACGCGGTGAGCAAGACGACCTTCGACGTGATTCTGAACGCCACCCCTGTGGGCATGGCGGGCAACAAGGCCGCGCCCCTGCTCGAAGCCAAGGATCTCAACACGAAGCTGGTCTTTGACCTGGTCTACAACCCGCTGGAGACGCCTCTGCTCCACATGGCGCGGCAGATGTCGATCCCCATCATCACCGGCGTGGAGATGTTCGTGCAGCAGGGCGCGCGCCAGTTTGAAATCTTCACGGGCAAGCCCGCCCCTGAAGAAGAGATGTTCCGCGTTGTGCTGCATGCGCTGCGGCAGCAGGCTGAAGTGGCCGCAGCCGAGGCCGCCGCAGCCCCAACACCCAAGGCGGCAAAGGCTCACCACGCCGAGCCGAAGTCAGCGGCAAAGCCCAAGGTGGCAAAGGCTCACCACGCCGCGCCGAAGTCAGCGGCAAAGCCAAAGTCAAAGCCGGCCGCAAGAGCCACTGCAAAATCCGCCGTAAAATCCGTCGCAAAAAAATCTGGCGCCAAGGCCAGGTAGACGCAGCCTTTCGCTCCAGCGTCGCCTCCCGGGTCACCGCCCTAACTGCAGCACGGGGAGCAGACTCGAATAGTCGTCCGTCCAGAGCCGCAGGTTCTGCTGCCGTGGGATGGGCGTGGTGGCAGCATCCACTCCCGGCTTCTGGAAGAAACCGGGGTCAGCGCTCACGAGCACCCAGGTTGCGCGATAGGCACCCTCGGCGGGGACAGCGAAACTCTCTACAACTCGGGCCTGCATTCCCTGGACATCCGCGAGCCGTGCGATCTCCGGGGCGAGATTCAGGTAGGAGTTCGACACGTGGAATGCGATCACGCCGCCGGGTGCGAGGTGCCTGCGATAGACGTCCATTGCCTCACGGGTCATAAGATGCAGCGGGATTGCGTCGCCTGAAAATGCGTCCACCACGAGCACGTCGAACCCCTGCGGAGGCTCGCGATTGAGCGACGCGCGGCCGTCGCCATTCACGATGGAGATCGCCGCGGGCGAGTCGGCGAGGTAGGTGAACAGGTTGCGCGCAATGGGCTCGACCAGCGGATTGATCTCGTAGAAGCGGAAACGGTCGCCGGGTCGTCCATACGCGGCCAGCGTTCCGGCGCCGAGCCCGATCACGCCGACATTTTTTGCCCGGCCTTCGCAGCAATACCGAAGCGCGACGCCGGCGCCTGAATCCTGTCCGTAGTACGTGGCCGGAGTCCGCCGGCGGTCGCTGTCCATCATCTGCATGCCGTGGCGGATTCGGCCATTCATGAGCACACGCACCGGGCCTGTTCCGGTGGATGCGCTTCCATTCGCGTTGGTGCCTTGCGCTGCGCTCTCGTCATCGAAGTCGGCCTCGGTCACGCGCAGCGAGCCGTAGAAGTTTCTGGCACGCATGAGGGCATGGCGTCCATATTCGATGTGCAGCAGCACGGTCAGGGCGAGGAGTAGAACGCTGCCTGTAGACCACAGGATGCGCTGCGCGAGGCCATCGCTCCAGGTGACGATCGCCGCCAGTACCGCCGTGACTACGAAGGCAATCGCAAGATCATAGTTCGCGCGGAAGATGAGTGGACCGGCGATGCCGACGAAGAAAGTTCCAGCCACTCCACCGGCGGAGACGAGCAGGTAGAAGACTGTGCTGCGCTCGGCGGTGGCAGGCCTGAGGCGGTAGACCTCCGCATGACAGAACCAGCATGCGACAAATATCTCCACCAGGTAGAACAGGACTGCGAGGCCTACGGGCAGTCTTGTATCCAGCCTGGATAGCGCATAGCCGAGGCTTGCGAGCATGACTACCAGCATCCGCGAAACCACCCATCGCCGGTATAGCTGGGGCATCTCAAACGCGAGGATGAAGGTGACGAGGTAGGTCGCCAGCGGCAGGATCCAGAGCAGGGGGATAGCGGCGATATCCTGGCTGAGATGGCTGGTTACCGCGGTCAACTGCATGGCAGCGCCCATGGGCAGGAGGAACCACATCCACATCTGCCGGCGACCCTCTTGCGGTATTGGACGGGTTTCCAGTCGATCGTCCTCAGGAAGGGCGTGAGCCACTCCATGGATCCGGTTGCGTTTGCTTGCAATCGCCAGCCACCCGCACACCGCTGCAAATACGGCAAACCCCGCGGCCCAATAGTCCCGCTGCATTGCCAGAGTCATGTGCGGCTCAACCAGAAGCGGATAGACCACGAGTGCCAGCAGCGACCCCGCATTCGAGAGGGCGAAGAGGCGATATGGGACCGCGCCGCTCTCGCGCCTCGCCCACCATACCTGCAGCAATGGGCTGGTCGCTCCGAGCATGAGGAAGGGCAGGCCAATCGTCGCTCCAAGCATGGTAAAGATCGTCGATACCGGATAGTCCGATGCCGACAAATTGAGATGGATCGCGACTCCCTCTGACCCGATGAAAACTCCCAGCAGCCAAGGCAGTGCGAGCGCCACGACTGCTGCAGCCAGCAGCGCGAGATGTACCCACACCCTTCCCTGCCGTACCATCCAATGCGCGTACAGATACCCGAGCAGAAGCGTGGCCTGGAAGAACACCAGACACGTGACCCACACCGCGGACGATCCTCCCAGGACGGGGAGCAGACGCTTAGCCGCCATCGGCTCCACGAGAAACAGCAGAAACGCCGACAGGAACACCACACCGCCATAGAGCACGCGCAAACGGGACATAAGAAGTTCCAACAGAATAGCGTCATCCGGCGCAAACCGAGTCTTTCCGGGCCGCTGCCGCGTCACCAGGACACACACTCTGGAGTCATGATGCCCCTCACGCACCGCCCCGCCGTTCTGTTGACAGCTGCCCTGCTCCTCACCTCCGCTATGGCGCTCGCTGGATCGGCGCCTGTCTCCGGCCCTCCCGTCACTGTCATCGACGACGGGCCTACGTACACCATGTCCAATGGATATCTGACGGTCAAGGTGGACAAGAAGACAGGTGACCTCACGTCGGTCAAGACTCCGCACACGGCTACGCCCAATATCGAATTGATGGGCTATCTATCGGGCCATCACGCGGGATATTGGGAGCAGTCGCCATCGCTCGCGCCACGCCGCGAAGCGAAGATCACGATCGACCCCGCGACTGACAACGGAGAGCGCGGTGAAGTGTCGGTCAAAGGCTATTCCGGCGGCGTGTCGATCCTTGGCCCCCATCCCACCGCGGCCGGTCAAGGTGGCGGCCTGATCGCGGACCTCGAGATCCGCTACACGCTGGAGCGGGGCGCGAAGGGTCTGTACACCTACGCGATCTACACGCACCAAAACACCTATCCCGCAGGCTCGGTTGGGGAGTCGCGCTTCGGGTTCAAGCTGTCTGGGCAGGTCTTCGACTGGCTCTCGATCGACGACCAGCGCAACGCGCTGATGCCTACCGGAAAGGACTGGGACGCCGGAACTGACCTCAATATGAAGGAGGCGCGCCGCCTCACGACGGGCATTTACAAGGGGCGCGCCGAGCACAAGTACGACTACTCCGCGGACCAGTCGAAGATTCCCGCGTTCGGATGGTCCTCGACTACGCAGCATGCGGGACTCTTCCTCATCAATCCCTCGTTCGAATATTTGTCGAGCGGGCCGTTGCACTTCGAACTCACTGGCCACATTGACGACGGGGACGGCGGCGATCCCACGCTGCTCGACTACTGGCGTGGAACCCACTACGGCGGCTCCGTGCTGAACTTCGCGGCCAATGAGCCGTGGACCAAGGTGGTCGGCCCTATCTTCATCTATGTGCCGACAGGCGCGGACCCGAAGGCGCTTTTCGCTGACGCGAAGCATCAGGCCAACGTCGAAGCCAGTCACTGGCCCTACTCGTGGGTCCAGGGCGTTGACTACGCCTCTGCCGCCGAGCGCAGCACCGTCAAAGGACACCTGAGGCTGATGGACCCACAGGCGCCGACTACGAAGTTCTCCAACCTGCTGGTCGGCCTATCCTTCCCCGACCAGGCCGCAGTCCCGCGGCCACCGCGCGCTTACGCTGCCTTGCCAAACCCCGTAGCCGCCATCAAGGAGGACGCACCACCTCCGAGCGCCGCCGCCGCCGCACCCGCCGCGCCGGCCGCAGACGGGTCTGTTGTCGACCATAGCTTGCTACCCAACGGTCAGCGCAGGAACCGCGGCACCTATGTACCACCACAGGCTGCCGGAGGCCGTGTACGTCCCGCTGGCTTCAACTTCCCGCCTCAGGCCGTCACGTGGCAGAACGATGCAAAACACTACGAGTTCTGGACGCACGGCGGTGTGGACGGCAGCTTCGCCATCGCCAACGTCCGTCCCGGCACATATCAGCTTCATGCAATTGCAGATGGCGTTCTGGGCGCATACGATGCGACGGCAAACGTCATGATCGTCGCAGGCCAGAAGCGCCTCGACCTGGGGACTATCGAGTGGCACCCCACTCACTTCGGGCAGCAGATCTTTCAGATCGGCACGCCGGACCGCTCCGCCAAGGAGTTCTACAAGGGCGACGACCACTGGCATTGGGGCATGTACATCGAGTACGCGAAGTACTTTCCCAACGATGTGGATTTCACCGTCGGCAAATCCGATCCGGCAAAGGACTGGTATATCTACCAGGTGCCTCACGACATCGACAACAAGCCCGATGGCCGCGACCAGGGCCGCGCGACTCCCTGGACGATTCATTTCGCGATGCCCAAGGGAGTTCCGACCACAGGGAAAGCCACGCTGCGCTTTGGCATCGCCGGATCGGGCACGCGCTCGCTGGGCATCTCTGTCAATGGCAAGGACGTCGGGCCGGACACCGACCTCTTCGGCGGCGGAGCGAGCATGATGCGCGACGGCATTGAAGGCACATGGGTCGAGCGTGACTTCAACTTCGACGCTGCGTTGCTGAAACCGGGCGCGAACACCATCGTCCTGACCGTGCCCGCGGGAGGCGTCGCCAACGGCATCTGCTATGACGTGGTCCGCCTGGAGGTCGCTGAATGAAACGCATCCCGGTGACCGCACTCGGTGTGATTCTCGGCTTCGCCGCGAGCGCCTTCGGGCAGACTCCAGCGCAGACTCGCCCATACACGCAGCTCTACGTGTTTGGCGACAGCTACTTCGGATACTGGGGCGGGTTACGTTGACGGATGGACTAGAAGCTGACCTTGACGCCTCCCTGGAAGACTCTGGCGGTGTTGGATGTCGAGGTGATCTGACCAAAGGTGGATGACGTGACGACTGCGTTTCCTCCCGACGTCCCTCCCAGTGATCCAGTTGTCGCTCCGGTGGGGATGTTGAAATTCGGATGGTTCAGCATGTTGAAGGCTTCCAGGCGAACGACCATGTTCAGTCTTTCGCGGATCGCAAATATACGGGAAATCTGGGAATCCAACTGGTAGGACGGAATGCCGCGGAAGGAATTTCGGCCGACATTTCCATACGTTCCATTGGCGGAGCACCCCGAGAAAGGAGCGGCGCATCCAGCCGTAATCGTGACCTGTTGGAACGCACTTTGGTTCACATAGGTGCGATTGGCAGCGCCTGCCGCGTTTCTGAACGCTACGCGGGCATAGACGGGGACTCCAGGCAGCTGGTTCGGGCGGTCATTGCCGACGGCGGTAAATGAATTGTCCTGGCCTGATGTCACCGTGAAGGGCGCCCCGCTCTGGATGTGCAGGAGCGGCGCGAACTCCCAGTTGTTGAGAATAAGGGCCTTGAATCCCGTCATGGGAAAGTTGCTCTTGGTAGTAATTACAACGTTTTCAATGTTTCGGAAATCGGAGCCGCACGGACCGTAGTCCGATGCGATATTGTTCGGGTTCTGCACCGGTGAGCCGGCGACGTCACCGGCGGCGTCCGCGATATTCAGGCACTTCGACCATGTGTGGTTGGCCAACAGGCTGAAGCTCGACGACAGGCGATGCTGGAGGGTAGTCACCAGGCCGTTATAGTTCGCTGTGGCAAAGTCGCTGACGAGGACGGACCCGCCGCCGCCGCCCTGGTACTGGTTTCCCTGGGCAGGATTGGCGATCGCCAAGGCAAAGCGTGACTTCTGATTTGCCGTCGTCGAGCACGATGTCCCGGCCGCACCTGGCGTGACCGCGGCTGGACCGGTCCTAACGATGGGGCTGCAGCCAGTGCCATTTGGCCCCCACACTCCGGGGATGAAAACTGCATCGTTCAGAGGCGAGCCGATGGGAGCGTGGCGTGTGCCGTTGCCGATGTAATCGAGTTGGAGTTCCCAGCCGCGCCCAAATTGATGCTGAATGCTGGCAGTGTACTGAATGGTGTAAGACGGGTGGAACTGTGTAGGCAGCACGATGAACTGACCCTGGGCGGGAAACACCGCAGTAGCCTTGTCCGGGATGCCAGGTTGTGGATAGGGACTGCTGGTGACACCATTGACCGTCCATGGGCTGCTGAAGCTCAATTGGCCGGTGGTATTGGGGCTGCTGGAAGTGGCAAATGGCGGGTTCTGGTTTACGCGCTGGCCGGTGAAGAAGTTGACCTCGTCATAGGCGATCTCCGCTCCGGCGCGAAGGACCGTCTTTCCATTGCCGTTAGGATCCCACGAGGCACCGAAGTTGGGGGAGAATTGCCAAGGCGAACTGCTGGTAAACTGCCTGGAAACTCCGGGGTCGCCATAGAAGAACGATCCCGCAGGTGCGGTCGGGTAGACCGAACTAACCTGGTTGGCCAAGAATGCGCTCATGTTGAATATGGATCCGCGGTTGAAGTAATCCACGGGAAAGTATTCAGGCGACCAACGCAGCCCCGCGACGATGGTCAGTTGCTTGGAGGCGTGGTAGGTGTCCTGTACATAGAGGCTTGGAATGGGCGCCCGGAGTGCGTTCTGCTGCGTCTTGCTTTGTGAGAAGCCGCTCATCGCTCCCAGCAGGAAGTCGAGGTTGGCGTCGCCAATAGCGGCCCCCCCGCCGGGTCCGTTCGCACTGTACTGACCGTTGATGGTGAAGTTTCCGTCGGCCTGAAATGCACCGACGATGTTGAGTTGGTTGCGGACGTACTCGCCGCCGAAGAGAATCTGGTGCTTGCCCCGCATCATGGTGACGTCATCGGCGATCGCGAGACTGTTGTCGTTGAAGTGTCCGGGTGCGCAGGTGCCACAGTAAGCGGAGAATCCGTGGGTGGCAGTCGAACCTACGGTGATCTGCAGGCCGCTGGGCAAGGGACACGACAGAGTGATACCGATGGTGCAGGCGTTAATCCCCGGGGCAGGTCCCCGGACATCGACCCGCCGGCTCACCGAGGCGTGGAAGGTGTTGATGGTCTGGGGGGTAATCGTGTAAACCTCACCGATGGCGCCCGTCTGCACACGTTCAATGTTTCCAGGGTTCGTGGTGAGGAGGACGTTGGTCGGGGAGAAGAAAGCCGGAGCCTGATAGCCGTCCAGGAAGTAACGGCCATACATGTCGTTCTTGGCGTTAATTGTGTAATCGACCCGGGTGACAAACTGCTTGTCATACACCTGAGACGGAATGGCATAGCCGACAAGTCCGCAGGGATCGCTGGTTGGTGGCAGGTATGCCTGCAGCTTCAGAGCTTGCGCATTCCAGGTGGGCGGGGTCGCATACTTGTTCCCGGGAAGGATTGCGCCGGTCAAGGGATCGAACATCTGAATGGTTTTTGTTGCGCAAGAGGTACTGGTTATTGTGGTTCCCGGAGCCGGGTCAGTGACGGAAAAGTCACCCGCCAGGTTCGCGGCAGTGGGAACATGTGCCGTAGTGGTGTCGGTAGCCTGGATCGCCTTGAAAAACTGGTATCCGCCGAAGACGAAGAGCTTGTCCCGGAGGATTTTACCGCCCAAGGTGCCAGCGGTTGCGTACTGATGCAACGTGTCCTTCGCGGTACAAGTGGTCGCCGGAGCAACTGGTTTGCAGGTGGCAAAGAAATTAACCGCGTCCAGGTAGTTGTTGCGAACGAACTCAGAGGCCGACCCGTGCAACTTGTTCGTACCAGAGCGAGTAACGACGTTCACAAGGCCGCCCGAATGCGCTCCACCCAGTGGTTTCCCCGCGTTTCGGAAGTTGGAGAACACTCAATGTGGGGAGTGGGCATCTCTCAGAAATGATTGACCTTGTAGATGGGGACGGTTCGACCCGGGCGGCGAGGGGGTAGTTCTACACCGCGACAGTGAACGAGTCTTCGCTGCGCGTCACCGCACGATACAGAGTGTCGCGCTCGAATGGAATCCGGCCGGCCTCGGTGATCAGGCGGACCAAATCTGCGCGCCTCATACCCTGCGGAGTGGTCGCACCGGCATCGTGGTAGATCTTCTCCTCGATCACGGTGCCGTCGATGTCATCGGCGCCAAAGCGCAGCGAAATCTGCGCCAACTCCGGCGACACCATCTGCCAGTAGCTCTTGATGTGGGGAAAATTGTCGAGCAGAAGACGGCCAATTGCAATCTGCTTGAGGTCCATCATCCCGGTCGTCTTCGGGATATGGGCCAGCGCAGTGTTGTCTGGATGGAATGCAAGCGGGATGAAGGTCTGGAAGCCGCCGGTCTCGTCCTGAACCTCGCGAAGGCGGAGCATGTGGTCGACGCGGTCTTCGTCGTTCTCGACATGCCCGTAGAGCATTGTGGCGTTGGACTTGAGCCCGATGCGATGCGCGGTCCGCGCCGTCTCCAGCCACTCGCCACCGTCGATCTTGTGGTCGCAGATGATGTGCCGGACGCGGTCGGCGAAGATCTCCGCCCCGCCACCCGGCAGCGAATCGACGCCCGCTTCCTTCATCCGCACCAGCGTCTCGGCGATGGTCATCCGGCCGCGCTTCGCCAAAAACGCGACCTCGACCATGGTGAACGCCTTGATGTGGACCTTGGGAAAGCGCACCTTGAGCCCGCGCACGAGGTCCTCGAAGTATTCGAACGGCAGATCGGGATGAAGGCCGCCGACGATGTGGAACTCGGTTACGGCCTCGGTCAGGCCAGAGCCCGCGGTCTCCCAGGCTTCATCGAGCGCCATGGTATACGTGCCGGCCTCGCCCTTCTTGCGCCCGAATGCGCACAACCGGCACGAGGCCACGCAGACGTTCGTCGGGTTGATGTGCCGGTTGACGTTGAAGTAGGCGATGTCGCCGTGCATCCGCTCGCGGACTGCGTTAGCCATCCAGCCGATGGCCAGGATGTCTCCGCTACGGTACAGCGACAGGCCATCGTCAAAGCTCAGACGCTCGCCCGCTTCGACCCTGGCCGCGATCGGCACCAAGGCTGGGTCGTCCGTCTGGAAAGAGTGGCGCGGCCTAGTGGTATTCAGTAAGCTCATCCTGCCCCTATTCTACCCCGCGGTGGAATAGAGGTCAGGGCCTCGAGTTCGTCTCGACCGGCGGCCGCGGGAGAAGAGTTGCGGAAATCAGTGCGCCATGAGTCGGCCAGCATGGGCAACGCCTTTAGTGGGACATCGCGCGCGATCAGCACGGTATCAGGGCTTGGTTACCTCCGCTGAATCGGTCATCCTCGGCTGGATGACGATCCCGTCGTAGGACGTCCCCGCCAACAGATAGTCCCCAACCTGCCGGACAAAATGCAGATCCCAACCTGTGTCCCACGCAGTCACCTGCATCGTTGGGAATTGCACTGCGAATGCCTTCGTCGCGGGCGTCGTCGAGGTCACCAGCATCCGGTTCGACGCCGCGTCGTAAAAAATGCTGTTGGGATTTCGAAGGTTCAGCTCCGGCAGATTTTTCCAGCTGGCTCCCGAATCGGATGAGTAGAACGCGCCCTCGCGCCCGCCAACCCAGAAATCTCCTTCGCCATCCACCGACACTGCCGAGATCTGCGTCACCTGCTGCGGCAGCGTCAATGTTTGCCACGTAGCGCCGCCGTCCTTCGACATCTGCGCCGCAGTCAAACTGGCGGCCAAAACATTCGATTTCGACGCCGCAAGGAAGCGATAGATGTCATGGGGAATCGAATCCACCGCGAACCACGACGTCCCGTTCGTCACACTCTGCAAGAGTCCCTGCGAACTGGCCGCATACAACGTGTCGCCGCTCAGGCTGATCCCGTAGACACTGCCGTCGAAGATTTTTGTTGCGACCGGCCGACCCTTCTTTGCAGGAAGCGATACAGGCGCGGCCTTCGCCTTTGCGGCAACCGCGGGCTGTTTGGCTGTCCCCCGGGTGGCCTTCCTTGAGGGGACAGGCTTCGCCCTTATCTCAAGTCCCACTCGCTGCCACGTTGCATTTTTCAGCCTGAATATCCCGTGCGACGTTCCTGCCAGGACCGTTCCGTCCGGCGCCTGGCCAAGGGTGAACACATCGCGCCCACCCAGACCGGTGCTCATCTGAGACCAGCTCAGCCCGCCCGTCTGGCTCACGAAGACCCCGCCCAACTCCTTGTCGTTCACCACGCCCACGTATACCGTCGCGGGGTGTTGTGGGTCGGAAGTGAAGGCGGTGACCTGGCGCGCCGAAAAGCCGCTGTTGGAAGGTGCGAAGCTGATGCCACCATCTTCGCTCGCCAGCACCCCTCCCCGGTCTGTCGCAAGCAGCACGTGCTTCGAGTCCGACGGGTTGACGTACACGTCGTTGACGATGACCTCCGGGCCGGTAGTTAGTTTCCAGGTCTTGCCGGCGTCATCCGTGCGATAGAGACCCTCCGTCGTTCCCGCATACACCTTGTCGGGCTGGTTAGGATCCTGCATCAGTACACGCGTCCTGCGCGCGCTCGATGGAATTCCGGCAGCCTTCAGAAACTTCTCGCCGGCGTCCTCACTCTTGTAGATCCCGGAGCACGCGCTCAGATACATAGTCTTGGGCTGTTTTGGATCGACGATGATGGAAAACACGTCCGAGTCTTCGATGAGCCCCTGGTTTATGCCCTTCCAGTTTGCTCCGCCGTCCGTGGTTTTCCATGGCAGATGCCATGTGCCGGCATACATCGTGTTCGGATCGACAGGATCGATCGCGATCGACTCGACTTCGTGTAGTTCCTTGCTGTCCCTGGGACTGACCTGCTGCCAGTGGGCCCCACTGTCCGTGGAGCGAAATACGCCATCCATCGTCCCCGCGACCATGATCTTCGGATCGGACGGCGCCGCGGTCAGGGCAAGGACCGACTTCCCGCTCATATCCTCGGGAGTCGTCCATGTTGCGCCGGAGTCATCGCTGACAAAGACCCCGCCATCCGGATGATTCAGATCCGCTAACTTCCACGCTCCTACAACAATGTGCTTCGGGTCAGCCGGGTCGATCAGAATGTTGTCGACGACGAGGTTATCTCGTCCCCCCATGCGCGCCAGCCGAACCCACTTTTTGCCACCGTCATGCGACTCAAAGAGCCAGCCGGCGGCGGTTCCGAGATAGATATGGCTGGGGTCCTTGGGATCGGCCGCAAAGGCTCGCGCATCGCCACCATTGGGCCCGAAGGGCAGCCAGGAAGCTGCGTGCATCCTGGTGCAGATTAAGGCAAAAGAGAAAACAATCAGAAACAGGGGTAGAAGGGGCCGTTTGCAATTCAACTTTTTGTCCGTCCTTTGCCAACTCAATATGATACACAGTCTATCGAAGCTGATTTTTAAGACGCGCACACAAGCACAAAGGCTGGCTGGGAACCAACCCAGTCAGCCTCTTGTGCTCATTCGGTTATCTTGCTGCTACATATTCTTCATCTTCTTTGCCTTAGGACGTGCCGCGGGCTTCACTTTGTTCTCGTCCACGACTGTGTCGTTAGCGACTGGGCTGGTTGCACCCGCCGGGATGAGAGTAGATGTTACCGTCTGCCCGTCGTCGGAGCCGGTGTAGACCATGATGCGCGAAGCATCAATCCCCTTCTCCGTGACCAGGTAGTCCTTGGTGTTTACGGCGCGAGTGCCAGCATAGTTGGGCTTCCTTCTGCCCTTGCCGCCCATCTCCTTGGCCGAAGCATTGCCAACCAGCGCAACCTTCGCGTCGGGAGAGCGCTGCAGTGCCAGGGCAATGTCGTCAAGGCAAGCCTTGGCTTCATTGTCCACACGCATCGGGCGCTTCGCATCACGCTCAAAGCTGATTGAGCAGAGGCTCGAAGCCTGAGGCGCTGGAGGAACCGGCGGAGCGACCGGAGCAGGGTTGATCACGGTTACGGTGGTTGTCCCTGACGCCGTGTTGCCCTTGTCATCCATTACGTTGCAGGTCACAGTAATCGACCCGGGCGCTGCACCCGCCGTCGAAAGAGTCGCCGACGAAGTGGAGCCGCTGACCGAACCGGACGTTGCACTGTAGCTATAGGTGAGAGGACGATTCTGCGGGCTCATTCCGCTCGCGGTGATCGTCGAAGAGTCGCCAATGTTGACCGACGAAGGATTCGCCGAGCAACTGATGGTGGGCGGCTGGAATGCGTTGATGGTGAATTGTCCGGTGCAGTCGGCTGACTGGCCGGGCTTTGTGCCCTCGGTCACGTGACCGGTGACAGTATAAGTTCCGGGGGCTGCGGTCGTCGTGGCGATGTTAGCCGTGCTCGATGTCCCCGAAATCGTACCGCCAGTGGAAGTCCAGCTGTAGGTCGCGGTCTTCTTCGGGTTGAGGTTCATGGCCGTGCCCGTCACTGTGATGGGGTCGCCGGGGTAGCCGCTGGTCGGCGCTACGGAGCAGCTATAGGTGACCGGAGGAGGCGGGATGATGTGTCCGAAGTGCATGACGATGCCGGTGCTCAGTTCGACGGCGTCCAGGTTGGCGCGCCCGCCGAGTATTCCGGCGGTCGGAATCGTGGTGGCGGGACCGAAATCGGCGTGGACGTAGCGGAAATCAGCCTGGAAGAGGCGAAGGCTGAAGCGGTTGTCGAAGAATGGCAGGTCGTAGTCCATACCACCGCCGGCGGTCAGAGCCGGGCCCCACCTGTAGGGCTCATGCTCGAAAGTGGCAGGAATCTCGCTGTTCGGGCCTCCCAGTCTTCCGCCGCCCACAAGGCCATGCGCAAACAGGGTGAAGTTCTCCATGGGCAAGCGAACGATCGGACCGAGCGAAGCGCCCGAGAAACCGTCATTCACGCCGTCCGGATGGTTCGAGTAGATAAACTCGCCGCCGAAATACTTATTGAAGTAATACGCGCCGCTGCCGATAGCCCCTAGGTCGATCGAGGAGTAAGGGAGACCAGCGGGTTTGACCTGGCCGTGCGCTCCGAAATAGGAGTAGCCCAGGAATACGTCCATGCGAGATGGGTTTGGCCCCATTGCTGGGGCGGTTGTTGCGGGTGTCTGTGCACCCAAACTTGCTGCACCGAGGCTAACTGCACACGCAGCCAGCAGGAACCGGCCAAGACTGCGAAACGGGCGATCAGTCATTCGACTTCCTCCACTCATATTGCTTGTTATAGATATTGCGACTCTTCGCATATAGAACTGCTGAAATCAGGTCAACCAGAGTGTACCGCAGTTGACCGCCATGTCTAGGGTAAAAATTCACCCTAATTCTCACAATAGAATGGTTTACTGCCAGATTCATCATCCCTCGCGGGAAAATAGGATTCTGCATCCAGGAAGTAACCCGCCAATTGTCGGTGAAACCTTAGGCCTTTCTTTACGACAAATTCAACGTCTTACGAACCGTACCTCGCTCCTGTTGGATCTTCTCCTGCAACAGCGTGATCGCGTACAGCAGTTGCTCGGGACGCGGAGGACACCCCGGAACATAGATGTCCACTGGAATGATCTGGTTTACTCCCTGCAGCAATGCATAATTATTGAAAACTCCGCCCGACGTCGCACACGCGCCCATCGAGATGACCCACTTGGGTTCGGGCATCTGCTCATACAGCCTGCGAATCACCGGAGCCATCTTCTGCGACACGCGGCCCGCGACAATCATCAGGTCGCTTTGCCTGGGAGACGGACGAAACACCTCTGCGCCGAACCGGGCTATGTCGTAGCGCGAGCCGCCCATCGACATCATCTCGATGGCACAGCAGGCCAAGCCAAAGGTCATTGGCCACACGGAATTCTTCCGCACCCAGTTGATCGCCGCATCCAGCGACGCCATCACAACCCCTTCCTGCTGGTCGTAACCCCAGTTCACTTCGTTCAGCTTGTCCCGGTTCTTGCCAAAGCTGTCGAGCGATCCAAAAAAATATCGATCATTCTGCTGGGGCGCCGAAGTCGGGCGGCCGCTGCTGGAATTCTGGTCGGATAGAGAAGTCATGGTGTTATGCCAGTATAAATCTATAAATCGGCGACTCACATTATTTCGCCAACCACATGCAACTATGTGCCAGCACGAGCAAACTAAATTCCTTATTCATTGTTGCGATGCAGTTACGAAGCCCTCAGTTGGCCCAATCTATTGATTTTTTTTCGCCGACCGGGCTGTATCTAGTTGGATACTGTCCCTTGTGCAAGCAGCGACTACAGCCGCGCCGGAGTGGTGTTTGCCCCCGAGCGGCTTCAGATTGGTACGAATCTTGTTCTCCCTGCCGGAACCACGCAAGTGCGTTTCACGGCCCACAGACGCTATCTAGCCTACATTCGCCTCGATCGCATGGAGAAGTTCCCTCTTCAGCTGCATCTGCTGGTTCCCATCCAGCTTTGACCCATTCCCGGTCACGTAGAAGACGTCGATGGCCGTCTCTCCTTCGGTGTCCACCAACGCTACCTCGATGTTGCATCCCAGGCCCGCAATTGCCTGACTCACCGCTCGCAGCAAACCTGGCATATCCTGTGCTACCACCTGCAGCAGGGTGCTATGCGACGACGCTTCATCGTCGAAATCCACCCGGGTCTGCACGATCACCTTGGGCGCCTTCCTGCGTCCGCGCCGCCGCCCCGCCAGCAGCTTTTCTACGGTCGCCGATCCCGCCATCACATCGTGCACGCTGGCCACGAATGCCGCGTGCTCCGAAGTATTCATCTCCAGCGTGCGATAGGTGTCCGTAAACCGGAAGTAATCGACCACGATGCCCTGCCGGTTGGAAAAGGCGTCCGCGGTAACGATATTCATTCCCCAGGCCGCCAGTGCGCCCGCCATGTCCGCGAACAAAAGCGCCCGGTCCGGCGTCACCAGCGTGATCTCGCTCGTCTCCGGCGCGTAGTGAAACTTGAGCTGCACCGGATCTTTGGCAAACCATTCCGCCATCTCGAAGTGCATTCGCACCTGGTCTGGAGTCCGCGTGCGGAGATACCGCTCCGGGAAGCCTTCCAGAAATGCCTCGACCTCCGCCCTCTTGCCGGGCAGCAGAGCCACCACGCGATGCACCAGTTCCTTGCCTACGCGCGCGCCCACGCGTTCGTCGTCCACGCTGCGGTCGAGATAATTCGCCGTAGCCAGATACAGGCGCCACAGGTTCTCAGCCTTCCAAGGCGTCAATGCGTCCGGATGCACCGCGTGGATATCCGCATAGGTGAAGAGTGTCAGCATCCGCAGCGCCTCGGGAGTCTGCACCTTGCCCGCAAAGGCACTGACCGTCTCCAGATCGAAGATGTCCCGGCGCAACGCTGCCGACATCTCCAGATGATTGCGGATGAGGCCCATCAGAAGCTCGCTCTCATACACATCCAGTTCCAGGCGCCCGGCTACGCTCTCCGCCATGCGCGCGCTCTCGCGGGCATGATCGCCAGTGCTTCTACCCTTGCCCGTATCGTGCATCAGAGCCGCCAGGTAGAGCAGCGCGCAATGCTGCACATCGCGCAGGATGCCGCCGAAGCGACCGGCCCACTCGCCCATCGGGCCGGTCTGGGGGGTGTCCAGGCCGTGCAGCGTGTCGATGACCACCATGGTGTGCTCGTCCACCGTATAGCGGTGGTAGGCATCGCGGATCACAAGGGCATCGATGCCATGAAACTCGGGAATCAGCAGATCCAGAATACCCAGCGCATGCATCGCCCGCAGCGCTTTCCCCGCATGAGGTCCGAGCAGTACCTCCTGCAGATGCCGCCACAGGGCGGGCCCTTCCTCGAGATGTGCCGACAGCAAAGGGAGAGCCTGTGACATGCGCTCCTCGCTCGCCCGATCGAGGGCACATCCGGTTCTCGACATTGCCGCAAACAGTTGCAGCACCACCTCAGGATCCTGCGCCGGATCTCCCGTGGAGCCCGACGGCTCACCCAGCACTGCTCGACCGTTCTCGATCCGATAGCCGACTGACGCAGGCTCCGGGCGTCGTCGAGCTTTCAAAAGAGCGGACGTCCCTGCCACAGACCATCGGCCGGCACGCTGCTTTAGCGGAACCGCTTCCAACATGTGGGTCAGGCTTCGCTCCACAATTCTGGCGTGGCGGAAGTAGAGACGCATCCAGTACGCCGCATCGGCATGGCCCTCGCGCGGACCACGTCTCCGTTCCAGACCCATGAACGACTTCGCTGCCGCGTCCTGGGCCTGCCAGTCCAGCGTGTTGTCGTCGCGCTCGTGCCGGTAGTGCAGAAAACATCGCACGGTGAAGAGAAACTCCACCGCCTCGCGGAACTCTTCGCGATCCCCAGCCACCAATCCGCTGCCACCGGTGCCCGCCTGGGCTCTCCCCTGCTTCGTTTCGACAGCGGCAAGGGTCGTCAACCACGCGCACACATGCACGTCACGCAGGCCGCCTGGACAATCCTTGATGCTCGGCTCCAGGTGGAACAGCGTATCTCCATACTTCTTGTGCCGCTCCGCCGTCAGCTCCACCAGACCATCGGCGATAGCCTTGTTTTCCCGCTCCAGCAATTTCGGCAACCCCACCCCGGCAAAGCGCTCGTAGACCGCTGCATCTCCCGCGAGAAACCTATGGTCCAGCGAGGACAATGCGAATTCCACATTGTCCGGGTCGAAGCGTTCCGCCTCGTTACGCTTGCGGGTCAACGGCGAAAGCCGAATCCCGCAGTCCCAAAGTTCCTGGCTGATCCGCCGGATCGGCTGCTTCACGTCCTGCTCGGAGACCTTCCCGTCCAGCAGATACATCAGGTCGACATCCGAGTAGGGAAACAGTTCGCTGCGGCCGTATCCTCCCAGCGCGGCGAGGGCAATGCCCGACCGCAGCCCCGGCGTCTTTCCTACACCCTCGGCCCACAGGCCCACAATCAGTTCGTCCATTGCCTTGGCGCGTGCCGCGATCGTCGCTGCACCGGTAGCGCCGGTTTCGAACGCACCACGAATCGCCAGCATCCGACGCTGGTACTCGCCGCGAATTTCAATGGCTGGGGTCTCTTTTTCCTGCATGGCTGTGTTTTTGAAGTAGAACTTACAGCATACAGCCATCACGGTCATGCGCAACCCTGCGGCGCTCTAGCTTCGTCCGCAAAGTCTCACACAGTCGCGGCAACTGCAGCCTCGACAGGAACCGGCCGCAGGCAACGCAAACCCCGCAACGCCACAATGCTCGCAAACAGATACATCGGGATCGCCAACACTCCCACAGATCCGGCAAACACCCGGTCGGGAACATTTGCATCCATCGACAGCGCGCGGAACATCGGCCCGTAGTGCGCCAGATTCACCGCCATCCCCAGCAGCGCAATCCCCATGGCCCACAGCCCCCACCCTCTCAGCACAAACGTGAGCCTCCGCCCCGGGGCCACCACCAGCATCCTCATCATCGGCGCAAGAGAAGCGATCATCACCACCGGGCCCGCAATCAGCAGACAGATCATTGCGTCACACACACAGACATCGCTTCCAGCCATCGCAATCGCGTACAGAGTCACGCTCGCCAACAGCCCCGCGCCGGCTACCCCGGCCAACCCGGCCAGCCACCTGTAGCCGTTTCGGCTCAGCCGCACCAACTGCGGCACAAAAGGGTCCTCCGCAAGCTGCGATTTAACTTCACTCCACAGCAGTGTTGTGTCCTGTTCGCGCTCGGGATTGTAGTGGACCAGACACGCGCGACCGCTCAACGCGTCTTTCGCATGCTCCGCCTCCAGCTTGGTCGGGAAGCCATGATGCCAAAGTTCGATCCCTTGGCCACTCTCAAACGCGTCATAGGTCAACTCGAGCCGCCATCGCCCATCCGCCAGCCTCACCGACCCGCCGCGCACCTGTCCCGGAGTCGCCGGCCATTCCGCCGCAATCCGCTCCCGCTCCGCATCCTTGCGCCGCGTCTGGAATCCCCGCCCCAACCGCCACACCAGGAAAACCGTCCACGCAACCCACAGCAGACCAAAGTACCCGTGCCGCATTCCTGCCTCCGGAGTTCCTGCAGTTACAGTGCTACTTCCCCCCGCTCGTCGTTGCGGATGCGGATCGCCTCGTCCACCCTGGTCACGAAGATTTTGCCGTCCCCGATGGTCCCGGTCCGCGCCACCGTGATAATTGCCTGGATCGCCTTCTCCACCATGTCGTCGGCGACCACCGTCTCCAGCTTTACCTTCGGCAGCAGGTCAACGGAATACTCCCGCCCGCGATAAAACTCGGTATGCCCCTTCTGTCGCCCATGTCCGCGCGCCTCCGTGATCGTCATCCCCTGCACTCCAAGCTCCACCAGCGCATCCTTTACCGCGTCCAGCTTAGAAGGCTGGATCACCGCTTCGATCTTCTGCATTTAATTCATCCTCTCGCTCACGCCTTGCGGCAAGCTCTAGCATAGTACGCTTCGTGAATCAGCAGCCGCTATGTGAGATACAGGGCAGACCCAAGCCGTGCACCTCCGCGAATACCTGTAGCAACCCGACTAGTGCGCCCAGTCGTAGCCCTCTTCCCCATGCTGCGAAAGATCCAGGCCTGTCGCCTCATCCTCTGCACTCACCCTAAGCCCAATCGTCTT
>OCZT010001649.1_pt1 | contig 23094 bp, 24 predicted proteins | sample 1539031 | NCBI WGS metagenome assembly OCZT01 (sample SAMEA3539308, study PRJEB22396) | soil metagenome | biome: tundra; feature: field; material: soil | place: USA | collected 2010-05 | depth 0.15 m | reverse complement strand
CTTCGTAGAGCGTCATGACGCGGGCGTCACGCATGTACTTCTGGACCGGGTACTCATCAACGTAGCCGTACCCACCAAAGGCCTGGATGGCAAGGTTTGCCGCCTTGACCGCGGCCTCGGACGCGAAGTACTTGGCCTTCGAGGCCTCGACCCCAAACGGCTCACCGCGCTCGATCAGGTCGGCGGCCCGCCATACGAGCAGGCGGGCGGCATCCGCGTCGATCGACATCTCGGCGATCATGTCCTGGATCATCTGGAAGGACGCCAGCGGCCGGCCGAACTGCTGGCGCTCTTTCGAATAGGCAACGGTGGCCTCGAGGCAGCCCTGGATGATGCCGACGCACCCGGCGCCCACCGACACCCGGCCCTTGTCGAGCGAGTGCATGGCGATGGTGAATCCCTGCCCTTCCTCGCCGAGCCGGGCCGAGACCGGGACCCGCACCCCGGTAAGGAAGATCTCGGACGTGGCCTGACCGCGCAGCCCCAGCTTGCCGTGGATCTCGCGGCGCTCGAACCCCGGTGTGCTGGTCGGCACCAGGAACGCGGAGACGCCCTTGGGACCCGGCCCGCCGGTCCGGGCGAAGAGGAGGCAGACGTCGGCCCAGGTGCCGTTCGTGATGAAGATCTTCTGGCCGTCGATGACGTAGTCGTCACCGTCGCGCACGGCCTTGGTCCTGAGGTTCCCGGCATCCGACCCGGTGTCGGGCTCGGTCAGCCCGAAACAGCCCAGCGACTCACCCGTGGCGATCTTGCGCAGCCAGTCCTGCTTCTGCTCCTCCGTGCCGTAGCCGAGGATCGACTTGCCGACCAGGCCCATCGACACCGAGACGATGCCGCGCACCGACGAGTCGGCCCGGCCGAGCTCCTCCATGCCAAGGCAGTAGGTGATGTAGTCGCCACCTACGCCGCCGTACTCCTCGGGGATCGTCAGGCCGAAGAAACCCAGCTCGGCCAGCTTCGGCAGGAGCGTGGTGTCCACCTGCTCGGCACGATCCCAGGCCGCGCGATGGGGCACGACCTCTTTGTCGAGGAATTCGCGGGCCAGCGCCCGGAACGCCTGCTGCTCCTCGTTCAGGGACAGGTCCATCAGATCTCCTCAGCCATGTTGTCAGCCTTCACAGTGTCGTGTTCCGTCGTGTTGTCGAGTTCTTCCTTGCTGCCGTGCTCGTCGTAGCGGTACCAGCCGTGACCGGTCTTGCGGCCGAGGCGCCCGGATTCCACCAGCTCGGCGAGGCTGCGCTGGGGTTGGTCGCGCGGGTCGCCGGTGAGCTCGAAGCGCTCCCGCTTCACGTAGTAACCGATGTCGAGGCCGGTGAGGTCCATGAGCTCGAACGGCCCCATCGGATAGCCGAGGGCGGTTCGGCAGGCCCGGTCGATGTCGGCGATATCGGCCACGCCGCCCTCGAACAGGGAGATCGCCTCGTCGCGCACCGCGTTGAGGATGCGGTTGGCGACGAACCCCGGGATCTCCTTCTTGAGCACGACCGGCTCCTTGCCGACCCGTTGCACGAACGCCACCGCCGCGGCCTGTGTCTGGTCGCTCGTCTCCGGCCCGCGCACGACCTCCACGCAGCGCATGATCAGCGCCGGGTTGAAGAAGTGCAGGTTCACGACCCGGTCGGGGCGCCCAGTCGCACCGGCCAGTTGCGAGGGCATCAGGCTCGAGGAGTTGCTGGCCAGGATCGTACGCGGCGGGCAGAGCCCGTCGAGGTCGCTAAACAGCGCCCGCTTCACGTCGAGCTTCTCGACGACCGCCTCAATGACAAGGTCGGCGTCGGGCGCAGCGGGCGCCAGCTCGGTCGAGAACGTGAGACGGTCGAACGCCGACGCCCGCTCGCCCTCCGTGAGCTTGCCCTTGTCGACGGAGCGCTGGGTGAACTGTTCGAGAGAGGTGCGGGCACGGCGCAGGGCGTCGGCGCTGAGGTCAACGAGCGTGACACGGCATCCGGCGAGCGCGCAGACCATGCCAATGTGCGCGCCCATGGCGCCAGATCCGATAACCACGACGGTCTGTATGTCGGCCATCGTCATCGCCCCCGGAACTGTGCGGGACGCTTCTCGAGGAAGGCGTTCGTGCCCTCGACCTTGTCGTCGGTCTGGTACAGGACCGTCTGCGCGAGCCGCTCGATGAGCTGGCCGGTGCGCAGGTCGGTGTCCATGCCGGCCCGGATGACGAGCTTCGCCAGTCGTACGGCCACCGGCCCCTTTGTCAGGATGGAGGCCGCCGTCGCCCGTGCCTGGTCGAGCAGCTCGCCGGGCTCGACCACCGCGGTGACCAGGCCGTACCGCTCTGCGTCGACTGCCGAGACGAGCCGCCCGGTGAGCACCATCTCAACCGCACGGCCGACCCCGACGAGGCGGGCGAGCCGCTGTGTGCCACCCGCGCCGGGCAGCACCGAGAGGTTGGTCTCGGGCAGGCCGAACCGCGCGGTCGAGGACGCGATGCGGATGTCGCACGCCATCGCGAGCTCGCAGCCGCCCCCGAGCGCGAACCCGTTCACGGCGGCGATGGTGGGTTTCTCGAAGGCCTCGACCTCGTCGAAAGCGCGCTGCATCGCACCCTCGAGGCCGGTGGCCATCGTGTAGCTGCGCACCTGGCTGATGTCCGCGCCGGCGATGAAGGCCTTCTCCCCGGCGCCCGTGAACACGACCGCGCCGACGGCATCGTCGTCACGGAGGTCGGCGAGAGCATGGTGCAGGTCGGCGAGGACCTGCCGGCTCAGGGCGTTGCGCACGTCGGGGCGGTTGATGGTCACCAGGGCGATGCCGTCCGATGTGTCGACCAGGAGGGTCTCGTACGTGGTTTCCGCAATGCTCATGCCTGATTCCTTCCGGTCACGGGGCTTCGAGGAGCATGGCGACGCCCTGACCGACCCCGACGCACATGGTCACGACCGCTCTGCGAAGTTCGCGGTCGGCCAGCTCGATGGCGGCGGTGAGTGCGAGGCGGGCTCCACTGGCCCCGAGCGGGTGCCCGAGGGCGATGGCTCCGCCGTGGGGGTTGACGTGTTCGGCGTCGTCGGGCAGGCCCAGGGCTCGCAATACGGCCAGCGACTGCGAGGCGAACGCCTCGTTGAGCTCGATGAGGTCGATGTCGGCCAGCGTCAGGCCGGTGCGGTCGAGCAGCGCGCGGGTGGCCGGCTCTGGGCCCATCCCCATGGTGCGCGGCGGGACGCCCACCGATACGGCAGACACCACGCGCGCCATCGGCGTGAGGCCATACAGCTCGACGGCGGCCTCGGACGCGACGAGCAGAGCCACCGCACCGTCGTTGACCCCCGATGCGTTACCCGCCGTGACGCTGCCGCCGGAGAACAGCGGCTTGAGCCTGGCCAGGCTCTCGGGTGTCACCGGGCGTGGGTGCTCGTCGACGTCGACGACAGTCTCACCCTGACGTCCGGGAATCTTCACGGGGACGATCTCCCTCACCATCCGGCCGGAGGCGATCGCTTGAGCCGTGCGCTCCTGCGAACGCAACGCGAAGGCGTCCTGGTCCTCCCGACTCACGCCGTACTCATCGGCGACGATCTGCGCGGTCTCGGGCATCGAATGGGTGCCGTGGGCGGCCTCCATGCGCGGGTTGACCAGCCGCCACCCGATCGTCGTGTCGAACATCTGCGCCGAACGGGCAAATGCAGCGGTCGCCTTGGGCACGACGAACGGCGCGCGAGTCATCGACTCGACGCCGTCGGCGACCATCAGGTCGGCATCCCCTGCGCGGATGGCGCGGGCCGCGGCGGACACCGCGTCGAGCCCGGAGCCGCAGAGCCGGTTGACGGTGAGTCCGGGAACGCTCACCGGGAGATCGGCCAGGAGTACCGCCATCCGGGCGCCGTTGCGGTTGTCCTCGCCGGACTGGTTGGCGCAGCCCAGGATCACGTCGTCGAGGCGCTCCCAGTCGACCGACGGGTGGCTCTCAACCACTGAGCGCACCACGTGGGCGGCCAGGTCGTCGGTGCGCACCGAGGCCAGCGCTCCCCCGTAGCGACCGAAGGGGGTGCGCACTCCCGAGACGAGGTAGGCGTGGCTCACGCCTGGTTCCCGACGATGGCACGCAGGGCGAACTTCTGGATCTTGCCCGACGGGGTGCTCGGCAACGCATCCAGCACCTCGAGGCGCTCGGGCCAGTACTGCTTGGCCAATCCCTTCGCGCGCAGGAACTCCTGCATCTCCTCGAAGGTGAACTCGGTGACCCCCGGGGCCAGGGTCACGCAGGCGCAGGCACGCTCCTGCACGCGCGGGTCGGGGATGCCGACGACCGCGACCGAGGCGAGCTTCGGGTTCTCGTAGAGCGTGTTCTCGACGTAGACCACCGGGATGTTCTCGCCACCGCGGATGATGATGTCCTTCGTCCGCCCGGACAGGCTGACATAGCCGTCGGCGTCGATCCTGGCCAGGTCGCCGGTGTCGAACCAGCCGTCGTGGAACTGCTCCCTGGTCGCCTCCAGCCGCTTGGCGTAGCCCACGAAAAGCGAGGGACCGCGCACCTGCAGGCGGCCTTCCTGCCCCGACTCCAACGCCGCGCCCTGCATGTCGACCACGCGGATGTGCATACCCGGCCAGGGGAAGCCGTCGGTCTTGGTGATCTTGTCGAGCGGGTCGCCAGGGATGCCGAGGGTAACCAGGGCGTTCTCAGTCTGCCCCCACCCGCCGAGCACGACGAGGTCCGGCAGCAGCTCATGGGCCTCGGTGACCATGACGCGCAGCCTGCCTGAATTAGCCCAGAACATCGACAGTGCCGGCACCATCGACGAATGTGACCGAGTCCCGGGGCCGAGCCAGAGCAGGACCGTGGTCGGGATGTCGGATTGTCGGATTCCGCGGTCAGCTCTGCGAATGTCGATCAGTCCGCGGGTCGTTGGTTCGAGTCCGAAGGGATCCAGCGATGTCTGCGCATGTCAGCGCTGCGTGTCCCCTCTTGGCGGGAAGCCATCGGTGCCCACTGGTCACGCGAGACGAGCACCTCGCGCAAGACGTCGGGTCGGTCTGTGATGATCGCATCCACCCCGGCATCCAGCAGCCGCCGCATGACAACGGGCTCGTCCACGGTCCACGTGACAACTCGGATGCCGATGTCGTGCGACATCGCAACGAGCCGCTCGACGAAGATCGGGACGCCACCGAGCTTGACCGGCACGTGCGCGAAGGGTGCGGTGGCCAAGGCTCGGGGCGGCCGTACCCCCGTACGCGCGCACATCAACAGGGCAGTCAACGATCGCCAGCCCAGCGCCGTCCTGACCTCAGGCACCTCCCGGTGAACCTGAGCGAGCAAACCGTCCCAGGCGCCGGCGATACAGACTCGTTCGGCAACTCCCTTGCGCTGCAAGGACCTCACCAGTGGCGCAAGCCCCGCCTGGTCCTTGGGGTCGACCGTGAAGCATTGGCCGGGAAAGGCGTCCAGAGCCTCATCGAACGTCGGTATCGGTTCGATCCCGTTGATCCGCAGAGCGCGTAGCTCGCGCAGTGACTTCGACCGCACTGGCCCCGTGGCGTCCGTGACGCGCTCGAGCGTTTCGTCGTGGAAGCACACCAGGTGGCCGTCGCTGGTCACCCGGACATCGGTCTCGAGATAACGCAAGCCGAGCCCCGACGCCAGCCCGAAGGCATTAAGCGAGTTCTCCTGAGCGAGCGCCGCGCCCCCGCGGTGAGCGATCGCCAACGGTCCGGATTCCTCGCCATAACTCATGTGTCAACAGTGAGCCACTCGGTGGGGTCGACCTAGCCGAAAAGGCTGTCACCGAAGAACGTTCACTCAGCCTTCACCTCCTGCCCGCCGCTTACTCACTGGGCGTCGGCCTGAAGATCGACCAGCCTCCCCAGGCCGCCCACGCCTGGTCGTGGTCCGGACTTTTGTGACCCGGTGAGGCCGTGCAGAGCAAGCATCGCGTCCGTCGTCCGTGACCACGGGAACGACTCCGCCCGCGCCCGTGCCGCCTGCCGCCGCAGGGCTTCGGGAACAGCAAGCAATGACGCCACTGCTGCGGCGAGCGCGGCAGGCTCGGGTCTTGCGCTACGTCCAGCGTCCCCTCCCACGAGTTCGGCCACAGCAGACGTGCTCGCCGCCACGACGGGTGTGCCACAGGCCAGCGCCTCCAGCGCCGCGAGCCCAAACGTCTCAACCGGGCCTGGGGCCAGGACGACGTCCGCAGACCCGAGCAGTCCGGCGACCGAGGATCGCTCCGCCAGGTGCCCGACCATTTCCACTGGCAGTCCTCGAGCCCGCCGCCGCAGCGAGGCGGCGAGGGGGCCGGATCCGGCCACCACGAGTCTGGCCGGGCAGCCGGCGAGGTGCAGCACGCGAAGCGCCTCGACGGCGAGGTCCGGCCGCTTCTCTCGCGACAACCGGCTGCACAGCACGAGCAGAGGAACTCCATCTGTGCGAGGACAGGGTGCCGGCCGGAACCGTTCGAGGTCCACCCCCAGCGGCACGTGGTCAGTGGGTATCCCGATGCGCGCGAACTCTTGGGCGGCGAAGCGGGTTGTGGTCACGACGCGGTCGAAGCGTTGTGCCGTCGTCGCGTTATGCCGATCGGCCGCCAGCTGTGCGCCCCGCGCGCCCAGTGGCGAGAAGGCGCGAAGGACGCCGTCCACGCGTTCATGGGCGATGACCGTGGACGGCACCCCTGCCGCGCTGGCCCACAGGCCAAGCCCGCGCAAGGTCAGTCGGTCGGATATCTCGAGTCGGTCCGGTTCAAGCCGGTCCAGGACGGAACGTACCCTGCGAAGGTCGGCCAGGACGCGGTATCCGCCTGACCCGGGGACCAGCGGCCCGGACACGGTGACGCGCCGACCCCATGGCAGATCTTCATCGCCGGTTCTCTGGCCCGGGACCACGAGCACGAATTCGTGGCCCGCAGCCCGGTATCCCTGCCCCAGGGCGTGAACGGTGGTGCGGATCCCTCCGCTGAGCGGGGTGTATGCATTCGCGACATGAACGACGCGCACTCAGGACCCGCCGACAACCACACTGCTCGCGGCCTCGTCGTAGTGGCGCAGGAGTCGGTCACAGACGACCGGCCAGGTGCGCGCCCGCACCTTGTCGTGGGCGGCCGCACCCATCGCCCGCCGCTTCCACTTGTCGCCGGCCAGGTCGGCGACGTGGGACCGCAGGGCCCGCAGGTCCCCTGGCGGATAGAGCCACCCGGTCCGGCTGCTGTCAACGAGGTCGAGCAGCCCGCCCGCCCCAACGGCAACGACTGGCAGACCGCTGGCCATCGCTTCCTGGGCGACCTGGCAGAAGGTCTCGTAAGGGCCGGGATGGACGACGATGTCCAGGCTTGCGAGCTCCTGCGAGAGGTCTGTGCCCGTGAGCACCCCGGTGAAGTGCGCGCCGGGCAGACGCCGTGCCAGCCGTTCGCGTTCGGGTCCGTCACCGATGATGACAAGCCGGATGCCGGGCAGGTCGTTCAGGACGGCGAGGTCCTCGACCTGCTTCTCGGCGGCCAGTCGGCCGACGAACCCCACCAGGACTTCCCCCGAGGGTGCCAGCCGAGCCCGGAGGTCCGCGTTGCGGTGCGCGGGCGAGAAGGCGGCGGTATCGACCCCCCGCGGCCAGACCTCAATCCGGGGGATGCCGTGGTGCTCCAGGTCGTGGGCTGCGGTGGGTGACGGCGCCAAGGTGATGTGTGCCCGTTCATGGATGGATCGGATCCGTCTCCATGCAGCATTCGAGACTGCGGTGAGCCCGTAGCGCAGGGCGAATCCGGCAACGTCGGTCTGGTAGACAGCGACGACCGGGATGCGGAGCGACGCCGCTGCTCGCATCACCGGCCCACCCAGAACGAACGGCGAGGCGAGGTGGATGACGTCGGGCGCGAACCGCTCGAACTCCCGGACGAGCCTATGCGCGACAACCATCGGAACACGGACCTGCGGATAGCCGGGGAAGCCGACCGACGGGAGCGCCACCACCTCGAAACCCTCGCAGGTGCCGGGTGAGTCCGTGGGAGCAATGACCTTGGCCTTATGACCGGTTCTGTTCAAGTGCTTCAGCACCTGGAGCACCGAACCGGTCACACCATTGATCTGCGGAAGGAAGGACTCGGAAACCACTGCGACCTTCATGTTGGCAGTACAGCAGCGTCACCGGCGTTGGAAAGTGAGCCCCTGGTGTCGTGTGCCAGGCGTGTGAGTGAACAGTCAGTGATGGCGAACTGAGGGCGGCGGGCGACCTGGCCGGCAAGAACGGAATGCGCGGCGACCACATCTTGCGCAATCGACCCCGGCGATGACACCGTTGAACATGGCCGACTCTTGGCAGGTTGACTCTCGCCCAAATCAGCCCGAAATCGACTCGGAGCTCCACGCCGTCGCGCAGTACGTCCACGAGGAGTTCGACGGCCAGGTCGATCCGCAGGTGGTCGAAGAGTGCCTGAATAGGGTGACCGCTCGGTTCGTTGGCGCCCCGGTTCGTGTTTTTGTCCCTTTGCTGGTAAGGCGGTACACCCGCGAGGAGCTCATTACCCACCTTCGACAAACCGGGTAGGACTTCCCGCCGGTTGAGCGCCGGCTCTCGGTTTCAGGACGGCTTGTTGGCCCTGATGAACGCACTCGTCACGACGCCGTCCAACTCATCGATGGTGGCTGCCACGTCAATGCCGGGCGGAATGAGGGCGGGGTCGAGCTGGCTGGCCATGGACTCGAGATCCGCACGGTTTATGACGTTGGTGGGCTCGATGTCGACATGGAAGCCGGCTTTCAACAGTGCGTCACGGCACACTGCTTCGGGCAAAGCGCCGGCGATGCAGCTGGTCCACAGTCCCATGATCTCGGCGACTCGAGGCAGGAGGGGCCGGGTCAGGACGATGTCGGAGATGGCCACGCGGCCGCCAGGGCGCAGCACGCGGAATGCCTCGGCGAAGACCGCGGTCTTGTCGGCGGCCAGGTTCACCACGCAGTTGGAGATGATCACGTCAACCGCGCCGTCGGGCAGCGGGATGTCCTCGATCGTGCCCAGCAGGAACTCGGCGTTGGTGACCCCGGCCTCGACCTGGTTTCGCCGGGCCAGCTGGTGCATCTCAGAGGTCATGTCCAGGCCGTAGGCCTTGCCCGTCGGGGCGACCCTGCGGGCCGAGAGCAGCACATCGATCCCACCGCCCGACCCGAGGTCGAGCACGACCTCGCCGGGACGCAGCTCGGCACGCACCGTGGGGTTGCCACAGCCCAGTGAGGCGACCAGTGCCGCCTCAGGCAGCACCTCCTGGTCTCCGGCGTCAGAGGCCGAGCGACCGAACGCGCCCGGACCCGTGCCTGGGTCGCCGCAGCAGTCCGCGGGTACTGGCTTCGCGAGCCGCCTGGGCATAGTGCTCCCGCAACGCTGTGCGGAGGTGGTCTGCATCGGCGATCGTCATGTCATTGTCCCACCATCGAGGAGGTAGTCGGTTCTTTCGTGAGAGCAGCAAGTAGCTCGAGCGGCTCGGCGACTGCAGCGCAGCACAATGAGTAGATGTTGCTGCGGCCCTGAGCCGTGACCGTGACGAGCCCGTTGTCGCGCAGGCTCTTCAGGTGATGGCTGACCAGAGTCTGGGCAAGCCCGTCGTGACCGTGAGCTCGGTGACCGAGAGGTCTCGCCCCGCAATAGCGAGCAGGATCGCCAGCCGTTTCTCGTCAGAGAGGGCCTTCAGGACAGGGGCGAGGCGCCGCGCCAGCTCGATCGGCGCCTCACCTGCTCCCAATAAACACTAATGAACACTGCTGTCAACAATATCTACTGTTGTAATGTTCGACGTGCGGACTGGGTGCCACCGGGTGAAAGCCGCTCACGGCGCTGCCTATTGGGTCAGTGGGACTCGCGTCCTGCTGAGCGTTTCCAATGCTGGGATGCCGACAGGTTCGGCGGGGAGCATCGGCACCACCGCGAGTCGGGTGGCGTGCTCATTCTTGACTTCGTCAATCAGCGGCAGTTCCCCGATGGCCCGTAGCCGAAGGAGTGCTGAGGTCGGATCCGCTGCCGCGAGGGAGTTGTTGACCACCCATGCCCAGGGGTGAATTTGGGCGCGCTCGAGATCGGCCTGTAGTTCGGTCGCCTCCAGGACCGGGGTGGTCTCGGCGAGGGTGACGAGAATGACCTTGGTCTCCTGGGGGTTCTGCAGGCGCATGAGTGGAGTGGTGAAGTGCATGTTCTCGCCCATGTTGCGGGCGACGTCGCGGTGGTAGGAGCCGGTGGCGTCGAGCAGGAGCAGCGTGTGACCGGTGGGTGCGGTGTCGACCACGACGAACGTTGCTTGTGATTGGCTGATAACGCGTGAGAACGCCTGGAAGACGGCGACCTCCTCGGTGCAGGGTGAGAGCAGGTCCTCGGAGAGCATGGCGCGGCCCTGCTCGTCGAGCCTGGCACCCTTGGTGGCCATGACATGGTCGCGGTAACTGCGAGTTGCCTCGGCTGGGTCGATGCAGGAGACCTGCAGGTTCTCCAAGGTGCCGCCCAGCGTCTCGCTCAGGTGCCCGGCGGGGTCCGTCGTTGTCAGGTGCACCTGGTGGCCCCGGCCGGCGAGGGCGACCGCAATGGCCGCAGCGATGACGCTCTTGCCGACGCCTCCCTTGCCCATGCACATGATCAACCCGTGGTCCTGCATCGCCAGCTCTTCGATGAGGTCGGCCAGTGGGGCGTCGGTGAAGCTCTCGAGTGGTGCCGCCACCGCCGCGAGCGGCGTGGGCTCGTTGGTGGTGAACAAGGACCCCAGGGCGTCGATGCCGACCATGTTGGTGGCCTTGAGCTCGACCCGATCGAGGGGGAGATTCCTCAGCTCGGCAGGCAGGGACGCGATCGCAGCTTGCTCACGAAGGTGAATCGAGGTCGCGAGCGGGTCGATGTCATCAAGCGGGGCGGGCAGGACGGCGTTGATGACCACGTGCTGGCGGGTCAGGCCGATCGCGGCGAGCTCGCGATGGGTGCGGGTGATCTCGGCGAGGGCGGACCCCTGGGCGCGGGTGACCAGGACCAGCCGGGTGCGGCGGCTGTCGGCAAGGGCCGTCACCGCGCCGGCGTAAGTGGCACGCTGTTTCTCCAGCCCAGCAAGGGGTCCCAGGCACGAGGCATCTCCCTTGCCGTCGTTGAGGTAATCGGTCCAAGAACCAGGCAGCTGCAACAGCCGGATCGTGTGCCCGGTCGGCGCGGTGTCGAACAGGATGTGATCGAACTGCCCGGTGGTGCCGCCCGCGTCCGTGAGCAGTGCGGTGAACTCGTTGAAGGAGGCGATCTCGGTTGTGCACGATCCCGACAGCTGCTCTTCGATCGAGCGGACGTCTGCGGCGGGTAGCAAAGAACGGACCGGGCCGACGATGCGTTCTCGGTAGGCCTCCGCGGCTTGCTCGGGATCGATTTCCAGGGCTGAGAGTCCTTGAACGGCCAGAACCTCGGTGATGGCGTTGCCGATGCTCAGCCCAAAGACCTGCCCGACGTTGGAGGCCGGGTCGGTACTGACCAGCAAGACCTTCTTGCCCGCCTTGGTCAAGGTGAGCGCGGTGGCGCACGCGATCGAGGTCTTACCCACCCCACCCTTTCCGGTGAAGAAGAGGAATCGGGGAGCGTTGTCCAGGAACTTCATATCCTCGGCCGTTCTCAGCAGCAACCGGCGGTCTGGGAGCTGGTGGAGTTGGAGCAGCAGCCATCTGTCTCGGAGCCGGAACAGCAAGCGCCGTCGTTAGGTGCCGCCGCGGTGAGGCCGAGCATCGTGGCCCCCGCCGGCGTTGGGACAGCTCCTGCGGCGACGGGCGCGGCCAAGCCTGCCCACTCGGCCAGCTGGGCTCGATCGGGGTAGCCCCCGGTCATTGCGATGACGCCGTCGACCAGGACCAGTGGCAGCCCCTTAGACCCAACGACCTGAAGGAACCCCTTGACGACCTCGGTCTCGGCGAAGACAAGCGGTTCACTGGCCAGGTTGTATCGACTCACGTCGCCGCCCTGACTGCGGACAAAGTCCTTGTCGGCGGAGAACGTGACCAACCCCTGGTCGACGTCCTCGCCACAGATGCCGGTCGCGCAACACAGGGCGGGCTCGAATACCTGGATTCTGTTCATTTCAATGACCTCCTGAGGGGATGGTGCAGGGTGGCTTTCGCTTCGTTCGGTCAGCGGGAGGCGCGAATGAGCGCGGCCTGGGCGTGGGTGTGCACCCGGTGGGTGGGGCGAATCTCGATATCGGTGAACCCCGCGCTGGTGAGTGCCTGGGTGAACTCGGCGTCTGTGAGGGCGCCTGCGATGCACCCGGTCCACTCGGCCATGTCGGCCTTGGTCATTTCGTCCATGTCCTCGTCAGCGATGACGTCGGAGAACGCGAGTCGCCCACCCAGACGCAATACTCTGGCGGCTTCGGCGAGGACGACGTTCTTGTCTGCGGCGAGGTTGATGACGCAGTTGGAGATCACGACGTCGACGCTTCCGTCGGGCAGTGGGATGTCCTCCAGGTAGCCCTTGAGGAACTCCACGTTGTCCACCCCGGCCTCGGTTGCGTTGCGCCGGGCGAGCTCGAGCATCTCGTCCGTCATGTCCAAACCGATCGCACGCCCTCCCGGTGCGACCCGGCGAGCGGAGATGAGGACATCCGCGCCGGCGCCTGAACCCAGATCGAGGACCACCTCACCGGGGTGCAGGTCCGCGACTGCGGTCGGCACGCCGCAGCCCAGCGAGGCGGCGACGGCGTCTTCGGGAGCACCCTGGGCCTCGGGACCGTAGAGCTCGGCACCAAACACGACCCGATCCTGCTTATCGGTCAGGGCCACCGGTGTAGGACCGCAGCACGAAGTCCCGACCGCAGGGGGCTGCAGGTCGGTCGTGGCTGCCGGCGCGGCACCACAACACGAGGTTTCGACCACGCGGGCTTGCTCATGGTCCCCGGCCGCGGATCGGGTCGCGGCCTCGGCATAACGCCGGCGGACGATCTCCCGGATGTCCTCAGGTGCGCTCATGATGTGTCTCCTCCTCGGTACGACGAATGGTGCCTGACGGTTGGCTGCCCGTGCGGGGTCCTGATCCGGCAGCAGCTCTGTCAGCAGCGTCTGCACCCGGGCGTGGATCTCGTCGCGAATGGGGCCCACGGCCTCGACGCCCTGTCCCGCGGGGTCCTCAAGGTCCCAGTCGAGGTAACGCTTGCCTGGGAAGATCGGGCAGGCGTCTCCGCAGCCCATAGTGATCACCACGTCAGAGGACTGCACGGCATCGGTCGTCAGAACCTTCGGGGTCTGGTGTGAGATGTCGATGCCCACCTCGGCCATTGCCGCGACCGCCGACGGGTTCACCCGATCGCCCGGGATGCTGCCGGCTGAGCGAACCTCGACCTGCCCGCCGGCGAGGTGAGTCAGGAAGCCGGCGGCCATCTGGGATCGGCCGGCGTTGTGCACGCAGACGAACAGGACGCTGGGTTTAATGGCCATGGGGGTGAGTACCTTTCGAAGTGAGGCGATCCTTGCTGCTCAGGAGTAGTGCAAGACTTCGCCGAGCAGGGTCGTGACACGGGCCTGGATGTCGTCGCGGATCATCCGTACCGTCTGCATGGGCTGGCCGGCGGGGTCGGCGACATCCCAGTCTTCGTACCGTTTGCCGGGGAAGACAGGGCATGCGTCGCCGCAACCCATGGTGATGATGACGTCGGCGGCGCGTACGACGTCGTCGGTCACTGGTTTGGGGAAGGCTTCGGTAATCTCGATTCCCCGTTCGGCCAAGGCCTGAATGGTCAGGGCGTGAATCGGCTGGTCGGGCTGTGAACCTGCGGAGCGGACATGGACCTTGCCCGCGGACAGATGCTTGGCCAAGGCGGCGGCCATCTGGGAACGGCCGGCGTTGTGGACGCAGACGAAGAGGATCTCCGGGACGCTAGTTGCGATCTTGCCGTCAGCCTGGGCGGCGGCCAGGAGCTGATCGCGGGCGAAGCGCTCGGTCAGGATCGGCAGGAAGTTGGGGAACTTGGCGACCGGTCCCAGGGTGTCGCGGGCCCGCTCGACTGCTCCCTGGACGATCTCACGGCTGAAGACTCCGTCGTAGTGGTAGGTCAGGTCATCTACGATCCGGACGTACTCCGCAGTCAGCGGCACCTTCGCGTGGGTAGGGGACACGGTCTACTCCTTGTCAGGTTGTGATCAGCGAGCTTGTCGGGGCGAACCGCTTGCGCAGGGCGAGGCTGACGTAGACCAGTCCCACCAGGACCGGCACCTCGATGAGCGGGCCGACGACCCCCGCCAGGGCCTGCCCGGAAGTCACCCCGAACGTCGCAATCGCGACGGCAATGGCCAGCTCGAAGTTGTTTCCGGCGGCGGTGAACGCCAAGGTCGTGGTCCGCTCGTATCCCAGTCCAAGACCTGCACCGAGGGCGTACCCGCCGCCCCACATCACCGCGAAGTAGGCAAGCAGAGGTAGTGCGATCCGCGCCACATCCAGGGGGTTGCTGGTGATCGCCTTACCCTGCAGGGCAAACAGCACCACGATCGTGAACAGCAGCCCATACAGGGCGAACGGTCCGACTCGGGGGATGAAGCGCTGCTCATACCAGGTGCGGCCCTTGGCCTTCTCACCGATGCGGCGGGACAGGAACCCGGCAAGCAGGGGTATGCCGAGGAAGATCAACACGCTGCGGGCGATGTCCCAGGTGGACGCGTTGATGCCGGTCTGGTCAAGGCCCAGCCAGCCCGGCAGCACGGACAGGTAGAACCAGCCGAGGCCGGCGAAGGCGACCACCTGGAACACCGAGTTCATCGCTACCAGCACGGCGGCCGCCTCGCGGTCACCGCAGGCAAGGTCGTTCCAGATGATGACCATGGCGATGCAGCGGGCCAGGCCGACGATGATCAGGCCGGTGCGGTATGCCGGCAGATCGGGCAGGAAGACCCAGGCGAGGGCGAACATCAGCGCGGGGCCGATCACCCAGTTCAGAAGCAGCGAGCTGACCAGCAGCCGCCGGTCCCCGGTAACCGAGTCAAGCCGGTCGTAGCGGACCTTGGCCAGCACCGGGTACATCATGACCAGCAGGCCAACCGCTATCGGCAGGCTGATGCCGTCGACCTGCACAGCCTGCAGTACCGTTCCCAGGCCGGGCACACCCCGGCCCATCAAGAGCCCCACCAGCATGGCGACGCCAATCCACACCGGCAGGAACCGGTCGAGCGTGGATAACTTGCCGACCACGGCTTCAGCCGGGGCGGCCGGAGTACTCGCTGGAAGGGTCATGCCAGCCCGACCGGGGCGAGCTCGGCAGCAGTGACTTCGTTCGAGCCGAGCACGGCGGACAGCTGGGCCAGCGCCGCCGGCACCACCCAGTAGTAGACCCAAGTGCCGCGCCGCTCACACTGCAGCAGCCCACTCTCGCGCAGCACCTTCAGGTGATGGGAGATGGTCGGCTGGGTCAGGTCGAAGCCGGTGGAGAGGTCGCACACACAGGCCTCTCCACCTTGATGACTAGCAACCCGGCTCAGCAACCGCAGGCGCACCGGGTCACCCAGGGCCTTGAACATCCGGGCGAGGTCACCGGCCCAGTCGTCGGTCAGCGGCTCACGCACCAACGGCGTACAACACGGCTCGGCCTGCTCAGCCGGAAATGCTTGCTTCGACATGCATCAATATTGACACATATCGAAACAGAGACGCAAGCCGACCTGTTGTGCCGGATCGGTAGGTCGACCACCTGCCACTGCCATTAACGTTGCTGGCGTCTGAGTGGATGCTCATACCTCACCGCCCCCGGTGCGCCTGCGACCGCAGGCGCACGTGGGACCGACAGTGCTACGGGTCGTCCCAGGAGGTCCCAAGGAGGGGTCAGATGCGTCGATTCTCGGGTGTCCGTCTTGCGGCAGTTGGTTCTGTGCTGGCTTGTGTGCTTGCGCTAATTCCAGCGCTTCCGGCCTCAGTCACCAGTGAGAGAAACTCCGATCCCAACAATTACCTGGCGCTGGGTGACTCGGTGACGTTCGGCTACAACCCTCTTCTGCTGGCCGAGCCCGGTGTCAACCCCAGCAGTTTTGTGGGCTACCCACAGCTGGCATCCAACCTGTTCAGGCCGAAGCTGAAGGTGTTCAACGCCAGCTGCCCCGGTGAGACCAGCACCAGCCTGATCACCGGGAGTCTGCCGGACAACGGCTGCCAGGGCTTCCGTGCGGCCATCGGGCTGCATGTGTCTTACCAGGGCAGCCAACTGAAGTACGCCAAGAGCTTCGTAGCGGCCAACCCCCGCATCAAGTTCGTCTCCCTGATGATCGGAGCGAACGACCTGTTCCGGCTCCAGGACAACTGCACGACAGCAGCGCCACAGAACGTCGATGGCTGCATCGTCTTAGGGTTGCCAGGCCTTCTGTCCACGCTGGGAAAGAACCTCAACACCATCTACTCGGGGCTGAGGGCTGCCGGTTACAAAGGTGGCTTCGTGGCCGTGACCTACTACTCGACCAACTACCGCGACCCCATCGTCACCGGCGCAGTCGCCTCTGTCGACGGCGTTCTCGCCAGCGTGACAAAAGCCTACCGGGGCAAGGTCGCCGATGGCTTCGGGAGGTTCTATCAGGCGGCGGCTGGTTCCGGGGGCGACACGTGCGCGGCAGGGCTGCTGATCCACCTGCCATCAGGGTCGTGTGATGTCCACCCTTCTCCGGCAGGTGCAGCCCTTCTGGCATCGGCTCTGTATGCGGCAGAAGGGCACTGATCGTCCGGCCAGTCGACGGCGGGCGGGCGTGTCAGCAGTGATGCCCGGCCAGCATTAGTAGGTCAGGCCGTCCTCGTCGTCGACGTAGCGGCAGCGGAACAGGTACGTCGTTGCGCGCTCGTGGTCATGGTTCCGCTGCTGCTGGACCTGCGAGCCGAGGTGCTTAAGCGGGCACGGGCGACGGGGCGGGAACCGTCCTGTGCGCCATGGCGGATCTTCTCTAACGCGCGAGGCCCACTGGCAGCTCGGTCCGCTCTTTCGATCATGAGGACGGAGGCGATATGTCGGCCGGTGCCACGTTGTAGCGCACACCTCCCGGCGACATGCTGAAGTCCAGATAGCTCAGCGGGCCCTGCGGCAGGTTCCAGATCGCACTGCCGCGGGTGAAGATGAACCGGTCACCGTCAGGGCGCCAGCCGTCGATGGGCGTGGTCCATTGCGCCCGGACCAGGCCGCCTGGAAGGTCTGCGTATCTGTCAGTGGTGCTGAAGTTGACCGGACGCCCGTCGTCGTTCAGGTACACGCGCGCGGTAACTGTCTGGCCGGCATCGACGAGGGTGACGTCGAAAGAATCGTCGTCCACGGCCGCGAACGAGGTATTCGGCGCAAGGAGCATAGACGGCGCCATGAGCACCGCATCGTTCAGGTAGGTGACCAACTCACTCATGTCTGTCTCCGGGCCCTCCGTGTGCGCCACGGTGACCAGACCGAGCAGCTTGCCGTGCATGATCCCCCTGCCTCCGAGGTAGGTGTCACGGCCCACCATCGGCACCACCGAGGCGAAGTCGATGCGCATGTGAAAGATGCGGGCGACCTGCACCGTGCTGTTGTACTGCCAGACCTCGGCTGGCATCCAGGATCCCTGGCCCCGCAACCGAAACCGACCGGTGATGTGCGCCTGGAACGACCAGTCACGAGGCCTGTTCATCACCCCCATGCCGTGCAGGTATCGACGCACAGTCGCGGGCAGCCCGGCAAGGTCCTCCTCGGTCACCGGCTGCGAGTCGGCATCTCCAGCACCCACTCCCGCCGCACAGACCTCCTCGGACAGCCGCCGGTACATCTGATTGCCATGCCAGAACATTGCCTGCTCCCTCAGTCGCCTTCGGCGATCGTTGCACAGTCCGTAAGGTGGTCATCATGGACACCATCAAGAAAGCCGCCGCGGAGTTCCTGGCCACCAAAAGGGTTGCGGTTACAGGAGTTTCCAGGAAAGCGGAGGGACACGGCAGCAACGTCGTGTACAAGCGCCTTCGGGAAAGGGGCTATGAGGTCTTCGCCGTCAACCCGAATACCGAGACCGTGGAAGGGGACACTGCCTTTCCAGACCTGAAGTCGATCCCCGGCGGCGTCGGAGCCGTGGTGATCGGGACCAGACCCGAGACAGCCGATGCCACCATGGCCGAATGCGTTGAGCTCGGGATCAGCCAGGTGTGGATGCACCGGGCCATGGGCGCTGGAAGCGTCTCGGCATCGGCCACCGAGTACGGCCGCAAGAACGCCATCACGGTGATCGACGGCGGCTGCCCCCTGATGTTCGACCCCACTGCGGACTTCGGGCACAAGTGCATGAAGTTCTTTCTCAGCGCGTCCGGGGCAGTTCCCAAGCGCGTCGGCTGAGGTTCGGGGCAACGGGCGGCTCACGATGTCGCCACGGCGCCCAGCTCTGGAGTGAGGTACGGCTGCAGCACCACCCTTAGCAGCCGAGTGCCGTGCTCGACGTCCGGGTAGCTGTCGTCAAACTCACCGAAGGCCAGCCACGTTTCCGCGATAACCCACAAAGCACGCACCAGATCGGCAACGGTTGCGTCGTCCAGCGGACGGATCAGCCCCCGCGCCCGCCATGCGCCGGCCAGGTCCGTGAACTCGGCGATGCGACGCTCGCGGACGGCCCGATACTCGGCCGCCAGCACTGGGTCTCCATGCAGCATGCCAAGTAGGTCACGTGCCAGGAAGGCATATCTGCGAGAGAGTGCAGCTCCGTCGCCAAGACGGGCCAACACCTCATCAGGACTCAGGCGCAAGGGATCACCCTGGCCCGCGCCCCACAGCCGCTCGTACTCCGCGACGAACTGCGCGTAAAGCTCGCGAACGATCTCATTCTTGTCGCTGAACCAGTAGTAGAGATTTCCCGGGCTGATGCCAGCTCGCGCGGCCACATGATTTGTCGTAACGGAGGCGCTGCCGCGTTCATTGAACAAGTCAAGAGCGGCATTCAGGACCCGATCACGTGTCCTGCGGGCTCCATTCGTTGTCGGTATCCGGGACATATTTAGAGCATACACTCTAAATAGCCTGCAGCAGCGGCACCCCGTCAGCACAGTCGTTCCCAAGAACCCTGAAGGTGTATTTGGCACACCCCTGACGGCATAAAACGTTCCCCCACGTATTCTCCTGGGTCGCCATAAGTTCTCGCCAGCGCCGCCCGAGGAACCTCATGCCGCTGACCGAGAAGACCACGCCTTCTGCCACGAGGAACCCAGGCAAATGAGACGAGGATTGCCGTGAGCCTTCGTCGCTCCCGCCTAAAGGGTGTAGAAAACAGCCACGACCACGGCGAGATGAATGGCGATGTAGATAGCCGTCCCCACGCTTTCTTGGTTCTGACGCGCCTTTGCCTTTGGTTCAGGCCAGCGTAACCTCCTGGGCCGGCCGGCGCGGGCTGCGCAGGGCGTCGGTGGTTGGGTACCCGGTGCGGAACGTCATGATCGCGTGCCGACCCGCAGGCAGCATCGCCGCCACAGCAGTGCTGAAGTCCGCGGGCAGGCCGGCCGACTGCTCCCGGTCGATGCGCTCCAGGACCTGACACAGCGGCTGCATGCCCAATCCGTGCGTGGTCGCCGACAGATGCATCCGCTGCCAGATGCGCCCCACGTTCAGGCGCTGGACTTGATCGAGAGGGTCTGGGACCACGAGCGCTCCGAAGGCGGCCGCGGTGGGGATCTGGGTCTGCCGGGTCCCGCTCAGCCAACCGTCGTTGTTCTGTTTGCGCGAGACTGGCACAACCTTGGCGAGGTCCCGGATGAGCAGCGATTGCCCCGAGGGATCGATCGTGATGCCATCCTTCCTCGCCTGGATCTCATGCCAGTCCGTTCGGTACCAGGCGAAGTCATCGGCAGCTTGGCGGGGGTCGGCAATGATCGCCTCGGTGGCTCGCGTCGTGAGGTCGCCGAAGGTGCGCTTGTCGGCGGCCTTGGTGAACCAGACGAGCTCGATCTCGGGAACATCGATCAGGGCGCTGAACGCGTCAAGCTGGAGTTGGGTCAACGGTCGCGCGATGTCGAAGGCCGCTCGGTTGGTGTGTCTATTCGGGATCGCCCCGAACAGCGCCGACGCCGACCGCTGCGTGGGCACGAGGTCCACCCGCGCGATATGCGCGCGATCAGCCGGGTCGGGCAGCAGGCTCACGGTCGGTGCCATGCCGTTCGCCGGACCGGCGATGGCCAGGTTCTCCAGGGCACACCCCAAGGAGATGTGCATCTCGCGGCCGAGTGGATCCATCGCGCCGAGGCCGCGTGAAGTATCCGCGAACAGTTCGATCCGATCCGTGGCAACGCTGAAGTGCCACGGCTGCGCATTGTGCGCATTCGCGGCCAGCACGGCTGCACGCACCAGGCCCACAGAGCTGTGGACCTGGGTCCCGACTCGTCCCATGCGGCATAGGCCGGCCCGGTTCCGGTGGCGAACACCCCACCGTCCGCGGCCCGCCAGGTCAGGCCGCCGGCCCCGGTGACCGCGAGAGTGCCCACACCGAGCCCCACGATTCTCAGAAACTTACGTCGGTCCATCGGAGTCGAAAGATTTTTAGAGCTCATGCACTAATTAGAGCAATATCTCTAACGTCGATCCACCTAGGCCGGCACCAGGCCAACCATCGTCGCCAGCTGTCGGACCTCGTGGTCAAAGAACGCCTCGGGATCGGCGATGACGTTGTGGCGGTGGCCGAAGACCTCGAACGACACGGCGCCGAACACGTATGTCCAGGCCATCAGGCCCCGCACGATCAGGTCGGACGGGACGCCTTCGGGCATCATGGCCCGCACCGGGTCTATCGCGCCCCGCACGGCGATAGACGGCTCAGGGTGGCCTGCAGCGTCGTAGGAGTTCTCCGACATGAGGTCACCCAGCAGGTCGCCGAGCAGCAGCGGAACCCGGGAGGCGGGCGCGACCGTCCCGGCAGGAGCCGCGTAACCCGGGATCGGCGACCCGAAGATGAGCGCGTACTCGTGTGGGTGTGCGACGGCCCAGTTGCGCACGCCGTGGCAGATCGCCACCCAGCGGTCTTGGATCGACTTGTGGTGAACCCGCGCCTCCGCGGTTTCGGCCGCCTCCGCCAGCGAGCTGTAGCTGTCGATGATCAGTGCGGTCAGAAGCGCATCGCGGTTACGGAAGTAGCGAAAGAGCGCGGACGACGCCATACCCATCTCTCGAGCGATCGCGCGCAGGGACAACGCCGCACCCCCGCCGGAGGCCAGCTGGGCGAGCGCAACCTGCTTGATCTCACTGGTCAGCTCGAGCCGGACGCGCTCACGGGCCGTTCGGGGAGCTGACTTGGCGACTGCGGGCGCCAGCGACGAGGCGGTGGACGGTTCGGCTGGCTGGGCGAATGACTCGGGCATACGTCACATCTTCCAGCATTTTCAGAGCGGTGACAACAAACGAGAGTGGTGCTCTTGACGTTGTTTACCATGTCTGGCTAGCGTTAAGCACGAGAGCAGCACTCTTGAATCAGACCATCGATCACATACTGAGGAACTTTCCATGTCAAAGCACATCGTCGTCGGCGCGGGCCCTATCGGCACCGCCACCGCTGTCCGGCTCGCAGCCCAGGGGGAAGAAGTCGTCGTCGTGACCAGGTCGGGCTCGGGTCCCGACCACCCGGCCATCACCCGGACTGCAGCAGACGCCTCATCTTCGGCCGCCATGGCCGAACTAGCCGCCGGCGCCGTCGCGATCTACAACTGCGCCAATCCCGCCTATCACCGCTGGCCGACCGACTGGCCGCCCATCGCCCAGGCACTGCTCACGGCCGCCGAGCGCTCGAACGCGGTTCTGGTCACCGTCAGCAACCTCTACGGCTACGGTCCGGTCTCGGGCCCGATGACGGAGAGCCTTCCACTGCCCGCCCAGGGCCCGAAAGCACTCACCCGCGTCCAGATGTGGCGAGATGCCCTCGCCGCCCATGACGCCGGCCGGGTGCGCGCCACCGAGGTGCGCGGATCGGACTACGTCGTAAGTGGAGCGCAGAGCCACCTGGGTGACCGCGTCGTACCGCGACTTCTCGCCGGGCGCGGCGTCAGGGTAATGAAGAGTGCGGACACCTTGCACACGTGGACCGCGACCGACGACGTTGCGCGCCTGCTGGTCACTGTGGCGGTCGACGAACGTGCCTGGGGTCGCCCCTGGCACGTACCGAGCAACCCGCCGCGGACCCAGCGCGAGGCTGTGGGCGACCTGTGCCGTGTCGCCGGAGTCCAGCCGGTGAAGGTGAAGGAGTACCCAGGCATGCTAATTCGCGCGATGGGCCTGTTCGACCCGATGATGCGGGAGCTCCCTGAGGTGGCGTACCAGCTCAGGGAGCCGTTCGTACTCGACTCCTCGGCCGCGCAGCGCACCTTCGCCCTGGCGCCGACGCCGTGGGACGACGTGTTGACGGGCGTCATCGCGGCCTACCGATGAGGGCAGACGGCGGCGGGCTTGGACTGGCCGGGACCTGCTCCGGCGGTGGGACTACATTCGTGGACATGGCAAGTTCGACCGTGTTTGACCCCCGCCAAGAACAACCCAAGATCAACCCGGATCTGAAGGACCTCGCTCACCAGGTCCACGAGGAGTTCGACGAACAGCTGGATCCGCTGGCGGTGGACGAATGCCTAAACCGGGTGGCAGCCCAGTTCGACGAAGCCAAAGTGCGCTCCTTCGTCCCCCTGTTGGTTCGGCGCTACGTCAACGACGAGCTACACGACCTCCTCGATCACGCCTGAACCTTCCCGGACCGTCCCAGGCCCACAGTCAAGATCCGCCGCACGTTCGACCTCACGTCATCGGACGTCGACGTCCACCCAGCGCTGGCAGGTTCGCAGGAGGTTGTCCCCGTCGCCGTCCGCAGCGTCCTCGTAGAAGGCGCTCAGCTCGTGCAGTGGTATGCCGGCCTGGCGCATCGCGGTCTGAACCGCGGCGACGGTCGGATGAAAGCCGCCAGAGGCGCTCATCATCGCCACCTTAACGAGTGGGTACTTCGGTCCGTTCTCGATAGTGATCGCGCTGCTCTTCGCCATTGGCCGCATCCTTTCGTCGCTTCGTTGCCAATGCCCACACAGTGTCTGCATACCAACGTTGCAGGTGCACCGTGAACACAGACAAAAGCTCCGATCACCACGGGGTGAACGACAGACATCCATCGATGGTTTCTGGACGTCACGCCGGGCACACCTCTGCCCACAGCTGCTCGTAGCATTGCGCCGCCCTGCTG
>OCZT010001648.1_pt1 | contig 23097 bp, 19 predicted proteins | sample 1539031 | NCBI WGS metagenome assembly OCZT01 (sample SAMEA3539308, study PRJEB22396) | soil metagenome | biome: tundra; feature: field; material: soil | place: USA | collected 2010-05 | depth 0.15 m | reverse complement strand
CGCCGCTCGCCAACCCGTTCTGGGATTACTCGCAGAACAAGATCGCCTGCGAGGAACGCCTGATGCGGGCCTACCGCGAGGATGGCTTCCCCGTCACTATCGTCCGGCCGTCGCTCACCTACGGCGACACGCAGGTGCCGCTCGTAGTCAACAGCTGGGAGCTGCCCTTCACGGCGATCGCGCGGATGCGCGCGGGCAAGCCGCTCATCGTTCCCGGCGACGGCACGTCGCTCTGGACGATCACCCACAACAGCGATTTCGCGAAGGGTTTCGTGGGCCTGCTTGGTCGCCGCACCGCGATCGGCCACGCATTCCACATCATGTCCGACGAGGTCCTCACCTGGGACGAGATCTACCGCCAGACCGCTGCCGCGGCGGGCGTCGGCGCGGACCTGCGCATCGTCCACATCGCGTCCGACTTCATCGCCGCCTGCATGCCGGACATGACCGGGACGCTGCTCGGCGACAAGGCCGTGAGCGCCGTCTTCGACACCAGCAAGATCAAGCGCTTCGTGCCCGACTTCCGCGCCACCACTACGTACGCGGAGGGGATTCGGCGGACGGTCGCCTGGTTCGACGCGGACCCGGCTCGGCAGCAGGTCGACGCCGAGATGGACGCGCAATGGGACCGTCTGATCGCCGCCTACGAGCAAGGCCTGGCGAACGCGGTCGCGGCCTTCGGGCAGGGCTCCTGACCCTCGAGCTCGATCGGATGGTGAACCGGCAGCGAAGTCGCCTCCTCTATCATCGCTGCCGATGGCAACTCCTCACGAACGCATCGGCATGTCACGAACCCAGGTGGATCGGAACCAGGACCTCGAGATCGTTCTGGTCGGTGCCGACTCGCTGGACACAATCAGGAAGACCCACGGCCACTACTTCACGAAGGCAGGGGCGGTCACCCTGCCGGAGCTGGCCGCCTCTTGACCCGACGGTTGGCAACGGGGCCTCCGCAAGTCACTCCTCCAGCGTCGAGATGTCGCCTTCGGGCAGGCCCTGGGCGCGGGCCTTCAGGACGCGGCGCATGATCTTGCCCGATCGCGTCTTTGGCAGCTGATCGACGAACTTCACGTCTTCCGGCTTGGCGATCGGGCCCATCTCGCTGCCGACGTGGTTGCGCAGCTCAGCCGCCAGCTCGGGCGATGGGTTGTAGTCCTGGCGCAGCAGCACGAAGGCGTGGATCGCCTGGCCCTTCAGCTCGTGCGGCAGCCCGATCACGGCCGCTTCGGCGACGGCGGGGTGGCTGACGAGCGCCGACTCGACTTCGGCCGTGCCCAATCGATAGCCGGAGACTTTGATCACGTCGTCGACGCGGCCGATGATCCAGTAGTAGCCGTCCTTGTCGCGCTTGGCCGAGTCGCCCGTCAGGTACACGCCCGGAAACTTGCTCCAGTACTGCTGGACGTACCGGTCGGGATCGCCGTAGATCGTGCGCAGCATCGCCGGCCACGGCCGCTTCAAGACGAGGAAGCCCTCCTCGCCGTCGGCGACGGGGTTGCCCGCTTCGTCGTAGATGTCCGCCTCGACGCCGAAGAAGGGTCGCGTTCCGGAGCCCGGCTTCAGGTCCACGCACGGCAGCGGCGTGATCATGAACATGCCGGTTTCCGTCTGCCACCACGTGTCCATGATCGGGCAGCGTTCCTTGCCGATGTTCTTGAAATACCAGCGCCACGCCTCCGGGTTGATGGGTTCGCCAACCGATCCGAGCAGGCGCAGCGTCGAGAGATCGCGCCGATTCGGCCAGGCCTCCCCGAATCGCATCAGGCCGCGGATCGCGGTCGGAGCGGTGTAGAGCACGTTGATGCCGTACCGCTCGACCATCGCCCACCAGCGGTCGGGGTACGGGTACGTCGGCGCGCCTTCATACATGAAGCCGGTGACGCCGAGGATCAGCGGCCCGTAGACGATGTACGAATGGCCGGTCACCCAGCCGGGATCGGCCGCGCACCACCAGCGATCGTCGTCCTTCAGGTCGAACACGTACTTCAGCGTCGTCGCCACACCCACCTGGTAGCCGCCGTGGGTGTGGACGATCGCCTTCGGCTTGCCCGTCGTGCCCGACGTGTAGAGCATGTAGAGCGGATCCTCGGCATCGAGAATCTCGGTCTTGCAGCGCCAGTCCGCGATCGGCAGCGCCATGAGGTCGTGCCACCACATGTCCCGGCCCTGCTCCATCGGCACATCGTGGCCGGTGCGCTTGACCACGACCACGTGCTCGACGATCGGCGCACGCTTGATGGCCTCGTCGGCGATGCGCTTCAGCTCCACGGTCTTGCCGTTGAGGAACGCTCCGTCGCACGTGACGACGACACGCGACTGCGAATCCTCGATCCGGCCGTGCAGCGCTTCGGTCGAAAAGCCGCCGTACACGACCGAATGGACGGCCCCGATCTTGGCGCAAGCCAGCATCGCGATCGGAAGCTCCGGGACGCGGCCCATGTAGATCGTGACGCGATCGCCCTTCTTGACGCCGAGGGCCTTCAGGACGCTCGCGAACTTGCTGACTTCGCGGTTGAGGGCGTGATAGGAAAACGATCGCTGCTCGCCGTTCTCACCTTCCCAGATGATGGCGAGCTTGTTCCGGCGATGCGTCTTGAGATGTCGATCGATGGCGTTGTAGACGATGTTCGTCTTCGCGCCGACGAACCACTTATAGAACGGCTTGTTCGAGTCGTCGAGGACCTTGGTCCACGGCTCGTGCCAGTCGATCAGCTCTTTGGCGCGCGCTTCCCAGAAGCCGGCGAGGTCTTCGTCGGCGGCGCGCGCCATAGCGTCCCAGTCCTTGATGTGCGCCTGCTCCAGGACGCCGGGCGAGGGTTTGTACCACTCATCGCGTTGGGTGGCGTCGGCCGTCTGCATGGCGAACAGCGTAAGCGGACAGTGGCACGGGTCTGCTCGGGGCCGGGTTCGTCTCGGCCCGCACTACGCCCGCGGCCGGCAAGCGCGAGATGAACCTTCCGAGCGAGTTCCGTGTCGATAGGATCGGCAAGTAGCAGAGGCCGAGTCATGGGTGCACGGGGGACGGTGGATGTCGGGCAGCGCGAGCGCTCCGGAGGCCGGGTCTGGGCTCGACGGTTCGAGTTCGGCGGAGACCTTCGTTCGGCTCGCCTCGGCGGAAGTAGCGGCTGCCTACCGAGTCGCCGGCTTTCTCCTCCGCGACTCGTCGGAGGCCGAGGACGCAACCCAGGAGGCGCTGCTGAAGGCCTGGCGAGCCTGGCCGCAACTCCGCGAACGCGATCGTTTCGGCGCCTGGTTCGGCCGGATAGTCGTCAATACCTGCCGGAACAGGCTCCGAGATCGCCACGGCGTGCGCTGGGTGCCGCTCGATGAGGCGACGCCAGGCGGCCCAGCATCGGCCGATCCGTTCCGCGCCGCCATCGCCCGCGACGAGTTGGGCAGGCTCGTGACCCGGCTTAGCCGCGACCAGCAGCTCGTCATCGCGCTGCGGTTCTGGGGCGACTACTCGCTCCAGGAGATCGCGGATCGGCTCGACGTGCCTCTGGGCACGGTCAAGTCGCGACTCCACAACGCAATCGAAGCTCTTCGCCAAGAGCACGAGTCCCAGTCGAAGGGGCGACCACGATGAATGAACCGCCGCTCACCCACGAGCAGATCGAACAGCGACTTGGCGCAATGGCCACGCCTCCCCCGCCGATTCCTAGCTCTCTCTACGGCTACGTGGGCGGACTGCCGGGGGAATATCCCATGTCCTATTCCGAACGCCGAATTCCGCTCTGGCGCCGTCCCCGCAGGCGGCTCATAGCCGCGGCCGGCTCGATCGCCGCGGTGTTGGTGATCGCGCTCGGCGGGAACTTGCTCATCCAGGCTCGGAAGAACCCGCCTGCCGTGCTCCCGTCCGGCTCCGCGAGCGCGACATCGACCGGAACGCCCACCCCCACGGCTTCAGCAACGGTGGCCAGGACAGAGGTCGTCTGGAACACCGCCTTCGATACGGGCAGCCAGCCCAATCAGCTCCAGGCCGAGACCGACTTCGTGAACAACTACAACGCCACGAACACAGACAACATCCACCTCGCCTTGCGGTGGTCGTTGCCCGACTGCGCCGATTGCAGCTTCGATACGTTCCTCGCCGGGGGCGGCGCCTCCGACATCATCGGACCGATTGGCATTCAGAGCCATGTTGGGCTCGAGGAGTACGTGCTCGGCCTGAACGACCTCATCGCCAGGAACCATACAGATCTCAACGCCTATCCGGCGGCGCTGCTGAGGACCTTCAGGAACTCAGCCGGCCAGTACGACGGCCTGCCGTACGACCAATACCCCGCGTTCATCTTCTACAACAAGGACCTCTTCAAGGCAGCTGGGCTGCCTGACCTTCCGACCCAGGTCGGTCAGAAGTACATGGGTCAGGAGTGGACCTGGGACGAGCTCGCGACGATCGCCAGGCAGCTGACCGTGGACACTTCGGGCAGGAGATCGACTAACCCGAGCTTCGACCCGTCGAAGACTCAGAGCTACGGCTTCGACACGCAATACATCGGCGACCTCCGCAGGTTCGCGACCTCATTCGGCCCCGGCTCGTACGTCAGGCCCGACGGCAAGACCGCACAGATCCCACCCGCGTGGGAGCAAGCTTCGAACTGGTACTACGACGCCATGTGGACCGAGCACTTCGCTCCGACCAACGCTGAGCGCACCGCCGCTGGCATGGGCGCCGGCGACACCATTCCCACCGGCCGCGTCGCCATGGACCTGGCCTGGGCCTGGACAATCAATTCGTTCGGCCCCAAAGATGCCAGCGGCTACCCGACCTCCCCCCCGTACAAGCACTGGGACATGGGCGTCCTGCCGTCCAACAACGGCATCACGACCGCCCCGATCGACACCGACACTTTCGTCATCAACAAGTACTCCAAGAATCCGGACGCCGCCTACAAGGCCATGCTCGCCATCAGGGCCGACCCGAGCCTGATGCCGATCTACGGCGGCATGCCGGTCGACGTGTCGCAGCAAGCCGCCTACTTCAAGACAACCCAGGCCAGTGTCGACAAGCAGTTCGCCAACAACCCGGTCACGTGGTCGGTGCTGACGGAGATGGTCAAGTACGCAGCCTCACCGACTCACCTGGATCCGATGCCCAACTACGACAGGGCCGTAACGGCCGACCAGGCCTTCTACGCCAGGCTGCAGAGCAAGGGCGGGCTCAGCCCCGACGCCGAGATCGCCAAGTTCAAGGCAACGCTCCAGGCCGATTTCAACGCCGCCCCGTAGCCAAACCCGATGCAGGCCACGTCCCGAGGCGCGGCCGGATATCATCGACCACGACCGCGCCACTGGCGCACTGACACATTCCGTTCTTCGGCCAACCGGGTCCGGGGAGCGTGACGAACTCGAACGCGTGGACCGTCGGGCTAGATTCCTGCCCTGAGGACGGCGCGACCCAGGGAGGCTCGACAGATGGACCAGCAGTGGGAATGCCTCGACGGTAACGAAGCGGCCGCCCGCGTCGCGTACGCGGTGAGCGAAGTAGTTTCGATCTTCCCGATCACCCCCGCGTCGCCCATGGCGGAGCACGCCGACGACTGGGCGGCAGCGGGTCGTCCGAACCTGTGGGGCAAGATACCGGACGTGGTGGAGATGCAGTCTGAGGGAGGCGCTGCCGGTGCCATGCACGGCGCCCTCCAGATGGGAGCGCTGGCGACGACGTTCACGGCGTCCCAGGGACTCCTCCTCATGATCCCGAACATGTTCAAGATCGCCGGCGAGCTGACACCCGCGGTCATCCACGTGGCGGCCCGCACGCTCGCCACCCATGCGCTATCGATCTTCGGCGACCACAGTGACGTGATGCATGCCCGTGCCACGGGGTGGGCGATGCTAGCGGCCGGCTCCGTCCAGGAGGCGCACGACTTCGCGCTGGTGTCTCACGCGGCCACTCTCCGCGCCCGCGTCCCGTTCCTCCACTTCTTCGACGGCTTCCGCACGTCGCACGAGGTGAACAAGATCGTCGTTCTGGCGGACGATGACATCCGAGCCCTCGTGCGCGATGAGGACATCCTCGCGTTCCGCCAGCGCGGCCTCACGCCGGACGCCCCGGTGGTGCGAGGCACCGCGCAGAACCCCGACGTGTTCTTCCAGGCTCGCGAAGCGGCGAACCCCTACTACCTGGCCGTGCCCGGGATCGTCCAGGACGTCATGAACGAGCTGGCCGAGCGGACCGGCCGGCGTTACGGACTGGTCGACTACCACGGCGCCCCCGACGCGGAGCGTGTCGTCGTCGTGATGGGGTCGGCGATCGGCGCGGTCGAGGAGACTGTCGATGCGCTGGTCGCGGCGGGCGAAAAGGTCGGAGTGCTCAAGGTTCGGCTGTTCCAGCCGTTCCCGACCGCAGAACTGCTCGCCGCACTGCCGTCGACGGTCCGCGCGATTGCCGTCCTCGATCGGACCAAGGAGCCGGGCGCCGTGGGCGAGCCGCTCTACCTCGAAGTGGTCGCGGCTACCGCCGAGGCAATGGACAGCGACACGCCGCCGTTCGCGACAGTGCCGCGGATCCTCGGCGGGCGATACGGGCTTTCGTCGAAGGAAGTCACGCCGTCGATGATCAAGCCGATCTTCGATGAGCTCGCCACCGAGCGGCCCAAGAAGCACTTCACGGTTGGCATCTACGACGATGTCACTCACCTGAGCCTGCCGATCGACACGGAATTCCGCCACGCCCGCCCGGCCGGCGAGGTCCAGGCCATGTTCTTCGGGCTCGGCTCGGACGGCACCGTGGGCGCGAACAAGTCGTCGGTCAAGATCATCGGCGAGGGAACGGACCTGTACGCGCAGGGCTACTTCGTATACGACTCCAAGAAGTCGGGGTCGGTCACCGTCTCCCACCTGCGGTTCGGCCCCGAGCCTATCCGCTCGGCTTACCTGGTCGAGGGGGCGGACTTCGTCGCCTGCCATCAGTTCGGCCTGCTCGAGCGGACCAAGATCGTCGAGTACGCCAAGCACGGGGCGACGATCCTGCTCAACTCGCCATACGGGCCCGACGAGGTCTGGGACCAGCTGCCTCGAAACGTCCAGCAGCAACTCGTGGACAAGGCGATCGACCTGTGGGTCATCGATGCCTTCGCCGTGGCCGAAGAAGTGGGAATGGGCAACCGGATCAACACGGTCATGCAGCCCTGCTTCTTCCACCTCGCCGGCGTGCTACCGCCGGCCGACGCCATCGCCCGCATCAAGGGTTTCGTGGAGAAGACGTACGCGAAGCGTGGCCAGGCCGTCGTCGAGCGCAACTTCGCCGCCATCGACCTATCGATCGGCCGGCTGGCTCACGTGACGCTCGGCAAGGCCACCAGCAACCGCTCGCTCATGTTCGCGGTGCCGGACGACGCGCCCGACTTCGTCAAGCAGGTGACCGCAGTGCTGATGGTCGGCGACGGCGACCAGCTACCGGTGAGCGCGTTCCCGGTCGACGGGACGTTCCCCACGGGCACGACGAAATACGAGAAGCGGGCCATCGCCCAGACGATCCCGATCTGGGATCCCTCGATCTGCATCGATTGCGGCAAATGCGCGATGGTTTGCCCGCACGCCACCATCCGGATGAAGGTCTTCCCGACGGCCGCGGTCGCGAGCGCCCCGGCGGGCTTCGTGACCAAGGAATTCCGCTCGAGGGAGCTGCCCGACCACCTGCTCACCATTCAAGTCGCCCCCGACGACTGCACCGGCTGCGGCGTCTGCGTCGACGTGTGCCCGGCCAAGAGCAAGACCGAGGCGCGCCACAAGGCGATCAACATGGAACCGGTGGCCGACCATGCGGACGTGGAGCGAGGGCGCTGGGACTTCTTCCAGTCGATCCCGCCGCTCGACCGGAGCCTGCTGCCGCACGACACCGTCAAGGGATCCCAGGTGCTGGAGCCGCTCTTCGAGTTCTCCGGTGCCTGTGCCGGTTGCGGCGAGACGCCCTACCTGCGCCTCATCAGCCAGCTCTTCGGCGACCGGATGATCGTGGCCAACGCCACCGGCTGCTCGTCGATCTACGGCGCAAACCTGCCGACGACACCGTGGACCGTGAATGCCGCGGGCCGGGGGCCGGCCTGGAACAACTCGCTATTCGAGGACAACGCCGAGTTCGGGCTCGGCATGCGCCTCGCCCTCGACGCGCAATCCGACCACGCCCGCCAGCTCGTGAAGAGCCTCGCTCCGGCGATCGGCGAGGAGCTCGTTCGCGGGTTGCTCGACAGCACGCAGGACACGGAGCCGGAGATCGAGCTCCAGCGCGGCCGCGTCACCCAGCTCCGCGAAAAGCTCGCCAGCGTCGAGGGCGCGCAGGGAGGCGACGCCCAGCGCCTGCTCGCGCTCGCGGGCGACCTCGTGCGCCAGGGGATCTGGATCATCGGCGGCGACGGCTGGGCCTACGACATCGGCTTCGGTGGTCTCGACCAGGTCCTGAGTTCCGGGCGAAACGTCAACATCCTCGTGCTCGACACGGAGGTGTACTCGAACACCGGCGGCCAGGCTTCCAAGTCCACCCCGCGCGGCGCCGTGGCGAAGTTCGCGGCCGCCGGGAAGTCGACCGGAAAGAAGGACCTCGGCGCCATCGCCCGCGCCTATGGCAACGTCTACGTCGCGCAGATCGCGATGGGAGCCAACGACCTGCACACGACCAAAGCGCTCCTCGAAGCGGACGCCTGGCCGGGAGTGTCGCTCGTCATCGCCTACAGCACGTGCATCGCCCATGGCATCGACATGACCAAGTCGATGTCCCACCAGAAGGACGCGGTGAAGAGCGGCTACTGGCCGCTGTACCGGTTCCAGCCCAGCGAAATCGAAGGCGGGAAGCCGTTCAAGCTCGACTCGAACGCGCCATCGATCCCCATCAAGGACTTCGTGGCGACGGAGACGCGCTTCGCGATCCTCCAGCGCACGAACCCCGAGCGGGCAACGGAACTCGCGGCGCTGGCCCAGGCCGACGCGGACGAGCGCTGGCGATATTACGAGCAGCTGGCGGGCATGCACCGGAGCATCCCGCACATCGAGGGAGACCAGGCATGAGCATCGACCTGCGCACCCGTTATCTCGGTCTCGAGCTGCGGTCCCCGATCGTGGCTTCGGCATCCCCGGCAACCGGCGAGCTCGACACGGCCCGGCTCCTCGACGAGGCCGGCGTCGGCGCCATCGTTCTGCCGTCGCTGTTCGAGGAAGAGATCCTCAACGACGAGATCCAGCTCAACCGCTCCCTCGAAGCCGGCTCCGGGCAGTTCGCGGAGGCCCTCGAATACTTCCCCACCATCGACTCGTTCGCCAGTGTCGGGGAGCGCTACCTGGCCCGCCTCGGGCAGATCAAGGCGCAGTCGACGGTGCCGGTGATCGCCAGTCTCAACGCCTCGACCAGCGGCGGGTGGGTTCGCTACGCCAAGCTCATGCAGGACGCGGGCGCCGACGCGCTCGAGCTCAACCTCTACCGCGTCGCCGCCGATCCGGGCCGGACTGCCGCAGACATGGACGCGGCGGATCTCGACCTGATTGCCGAGGTTCGCGCCTCGATAACCATTCCGCTGGCCGTCAAGCTCAGCCCGTATTACTCGGCACTCGCCAACTTTGCCGGCCACGCCATCGGCCGCGGCGCGAATGGCCTGGTCCTGTTCAACCGCTTCTACCAGCCGGACCTCGACCTCGAGACGCTCGACGTGGTCGCCCGGGTGGAGCTGAGCCGGCCGGCCGAACTGCGGCTCCCGCTACGCTGGATCGCGATTTTGCGGCCCCAGCTCGGCCACGATGTGTCGCTGGCGGCCAGCTCCGGCGTACATTCGGGCACGGACGTCGTCAAGGAGCTAATCGTGGGCGCCGACGTTGCCATGATGACCTCGGCCCTGCTGCGCCATGGCCCCGGCCACGTCCGAGTCGTCGAAGCCCAACTTCGAGCGTGGATGACCGATCACGAGTACGACTCGGTCGCCCAGCTTCGAGGCAGCGCGAGCCAAGCCACGGCCGAGGACCCCTCGGCCTTCGAGCGGGCCAACTACATGAAGACACTCCAGTCGTGGTCGGCTCCGCCGGACCTGGCCCCGACCGCTTCCTAGAGCGCCTTGCCGATGGTGCTGAGGATCGTCTTGATATTGCCGCCCATGAAGAGGAGGACGGCGATTACGACGATCGCGATGAGCGACAAGATCAGAGCGTACTCCGCGAGGCCCTGTCCTTCTTGGCGCCGGAGATTGGGAAAGAACGCCATTGATAGCCTCTGTTCAATGATCTCCCAGGGGTTCAGATAAATGCCCGGTTACAAATGATGGAGAGATGGTACGCCGTGCGGGTCGCGCCGCCCTTGGTCATTTGGTGCCATCTCGCACATAACAAGTACCTGGTCGCCTACCCCCGCTAACCGAGGGCCTCGATCCGCCCCAGGTCCCCGGCGCGAAATGCGTCGGCGGTGCGTCGGTATGCGGCCGCGTTCGGGTGCTCTTCGTTCGAGGCTGCCATCGCGGTGGCCTAGCCCTTGACGCGCAGGATTGCGAAGCCGTCGTAGCCCTTGAGGCCGACCGTCTGCAAAGCCGTCGCTTCTAGCCTTGGCTCCCGTGCAACGAGCTCGAGCATACGGCGGACGCCCCGGATACTCCGGTCGCGGGTAGTCGGGTCGATGACGGCGCCCCCGCGGACCACGTTGTCGACGACGATGACGGTCCCCGGCCGCGACAGCCGAAGCGCCCCGGCGACGTACTCCGGGTTGTGCTCCTTGTCGGCGTCGATGAACACGAGGTCGAAAGGCCCGCCAGCCTCTTCGGCTAGCTCGGCCAGCGAGTCCACGGCCGAGCCGACGCGCACCTCTGCGATCGAGTCGAGCCCCGCCCGCCGCAGATTCGCTCTGGCCACGTCGGCGTGGTTTGGGCTCAGCTCGAGGCTGACCAGCCGACCGTCGGGCGGAAGCGCCCGGGCGAGCCAGATCGTGCTGTAGCCGGCCAGCGTGCCGATCTCGAGGATCCGCTTTGCGCCCTGAATTTGCGCGAGGAGATAGAGGAACTTGCCCTGCGCCGGGGAGACCTGGATCTGCGGCATGCGCGCGTCTATGCCGGCCTGGACTGCGGCGTCGAGGATCGCGTCGGGCGGCGTGAGCAACCCGCTCAGATACTCGTCCACCTGCGTAGGAAGTACGTCGGCCATGCTCGGACACTAACACGGTGCAGGCCGCGGCGGCCGGCGTCCCGCTTGGCGTTCTGTAGCCGCGGCTCCCGCATCCCGCCGCGCAGACTTCGTGCCGAATGTCAGTTCGGTCGTTGCCGGGTGGGGCCGATCAGGCAGGGCGCTAGTACAAATGGCCTACCACCGGCCCTCACCGGATGTTTCGAGCGGGACTAAGGTCCGCCGGTCGGCGCGTGCTTGCGCGACGAGAAAAGGGGGCTCTGTCGGCCCGGAATCAGCCCGGGAGCGCACCCCGTGAGCGCATCTCGGCCTCTCCGCTGTTGTAACCTGTCGGCCCAGGCACACCGGCCTTGTGGCGATAGGAGCACGGCGCAGCGAGCCGGTTAGCGATCGTCGAGGGCTGCAAGGAGACGCGTCCCACAGCCATGCTAGACATCCCTCTGACTAACCCGATACGCGGCGACCTCTTCCCCGACACGTCGCATTCGCCGTCGCTGGCCGAGCTTGTGGGCTACGAACGCGCGGCCGACATCGTCGACTTCTGCTTCATAGCCAACCCGTACTACCCCACGCCCGAGATGATCGAGGCTCTACAGGAGGGCCTCCCAAAGCTCATCAAGTGCTACCCATCCAGTAACCCGGCCACAAGCCAGCGGGCCCTGGCCGAGGTGCTGAGCGTGGACCCTGAGGACCTCATCGTCGGCAACGGCGCCACGGAGCTGATCGTCCTGATCAACGAGGTCCTGGTCGATCGGATTGGCGTCTCGGTCCCCACGTTTGGGGAGTACATCGAGAAGCTGCGTGACCCCGCGGCGGCCGAACTCTTCGTGCTAGGTCGCGATCAGGAATATCGGCTCGATTTGAACGAGTACCTGGCCTGGGGTCGGGAGCGTGGCGTCAAAGCTCTCCTCATCATCAACCCGGGCAATCCAACCGGCCAGCTTCATTCGCTCGACCAGATGGTCGACTTCCTAGAGCGGGCTCGCGACATGGACCTGATCGTCGTCGACGAGTCGTTCATTGACTTCGCCGGCGACCCAAGCCCAAGCTTGATGCCGGTGGCAGCTCGGTTCAACAACCTCCTGATCGTGCGCAGTATGAGCAAGCACTACGGCGTGCCGGGATTGAGGCTGGGCTTCTGCTACAGCCGCAACCGCCCCCTGCTCCAGCGGCTTCGGCGGCTGGTTCCCACCTGGCACCTCAACATCCTGGCTGAGTACTTCCTCACGCTCCTGCCCTCCACCGACTCCGCCTATCGGGAGTCACTCCAGCGCGTCTCGGCCGATGCGCGAAGACTCCAGGATGAGCTGTCAACGATCCCGGGCCTGTTCGTCTACCCGACGGGATCGAACTTCGTGCTCATCCGGATCGAAGGCGAGATGACGGCGGCCAATCTGCAGGGCCATCTGCTGGCCGATCATCTGATGTACGTCCGAGACTGCTCGAACAAGGTGGGAATGGACGACCGTCACGTCCGCGTGGCATCGCAGGGACGTGAGGCGGACGAGCGACTCGTGAGGGCACTGCGCGATCTGATGGGCCGGCCCGAGGCTGCTTCTAGCTAACCCTCGGGGACGTCATCGTACCAACGGGAACTCCGGACACCTGGCTGTCTCGGGGCGAGAGGATTTGCCCCGACACTATACGGGTGAAGGTTCGGTGGGGGGCGTATAGGGCCAACGAGCGCGAGATCGCCGACTTCCTGCAGTATCGACTGAACCCCTATGGCGTCGGCGTCGTGATCGAGGCGGAGCACCTGTGTCTGGCGATGCGTGGCGTCCAGAAGGGTGGGGCCGCGATGGTCACGAGCAGCGTCCTCGGCACGTTCCGGACGACGAAAGAGACGCGGCACGAGTTCATGTCGCACCTGCCCTGTGCGGTGACGTGCCGCCGTTGCCCTCTGCATTCCGCCTCAGTACGGGGTGTACCATCGCCTCATACTCGAGTTGGACAACCGCTCCGAACGATGAAGACGTAAGGCGTCGCCACCATGGACGAATCCAAGACATCGGCACCCGACAAGCATCAACCGCACCCTTTCGAGCCCACCCCCGAGGTCCCCATCGTCTATCCGAGGACCGGGACCATCGGCCAGCAGGGTCTGGCTACTGGGGTCATCGGCATTGCGAGCAGGCCCGACTGCGCGCTCTGCGGCGCTCCTCGAGGTGACCGAATTCACATCGAGGGTAAGGCCGAGGCCGACGCCGAATCGCCCAAGTGGGGCCTGTAGCCCACGACCGGTAGTGACCGGTAGTGCTCACGCCTGACCGGCGTCCTAGTCCCCAGGCGGGCAAGGACTCCGCACGCAGACCACTAGCTCAAGAGGCGTTCAGGCGTCGGCGACTGGCAGGGGTCGACCCAACAGGTAGCCCTGGCCCAGCTCGATGGCAAGGCCGCGCAAGACAGCGAGCTCACTGTCGGTCTCGATACCCTCGACGATCAGTCGGCAGCCGGTCACGCTCGCGAAGTGACACAGGCCGACGATCATCGCCTGGCGTGCCTCGTCAGACTCGAGGCCGGCCATGAGTGACCGATCGAGCTTCACGAAAGTCGGGCGCAGCTCGACGATATGGCGCAGGCTGGCGAACCCGGTACCCGCGTCATCGACGGCGAACTCCACATTCGGTCCCAGCGCGGCCATCGCCGTGCGGAACGCCGGGTAGTCGGTGATGGCGGTGTGTTCGGTCACCTCGAGCACGATGTGCCGGCGACTTCCGCTGAGGAGGGTACGCAGCGGTTCTCCCGCGAGGATGAGTTCGGGCGAGGAGTTCAGGTTGAGCCAGGCCGACTGTGGCAAGGACTCAGCGGCCTCGAGGGCAGCATGGAGCGTAGCGGTCTCCAGCTCGTGCCCGAGGCCGACCGCGGCCGCCTCGGCGAATAGGACCTCTGGATTGGCACCGTCGGCGAAGCGCGTGAGCGCCTCATAGCCGACGATCGCATTGCTCGCGAGCTCGACGATCGGCTGGAAGACGGGCCCGAAGGCGCGGCGAGCGATGACGTCCGCGATGTGGTCGCGGCCCCGTCCTGCCTCGGTCCGCTCGGCCACGTCACGGCCAATGACTGCCCCGGCGAGGTCAGCGAACTCGGCGAGAGCCGACAGCACCTCGGTTACGGCGACCTCCTGGACGGACACTTCCGCGTAGACGGAGAGCAGCCCGATGAGCAGCTGGCCGTATCGCACTGGCGCACACGCAACTGAGTGGACATTGAGGCCCTTCAAAAGCTCGTTGTACGAGCGCGAGGGTTGGCTCGCCCACGGCTCGATCCAGGGGCCTTCGGCGGCCCGCTCGCGGACCTGCTGAGTGCGTTGGGATGCGAACCGCTGCAGCGGCGGGTCCGATTGACCGGCGACGACGAAGCCAATCGACTGCGCTCGTCCATCCAGCTCGAAGAGGTAGAAGTGTGCGGCCACGACTCCAGTGAACGCGACGACCTGACGGCAGATGGCTTGGGCGGTGGCCTCCGGAGTATCGCCGGCGCGCAGGTCGCGGATCGTCCCCGCGATGAGGGCGCGCTGCCGGAGGAGCTGGGTCGAGCGCTCGTCGAGTGCTCGCTCATGGGTCAGGTCACGCTGCACCGCCACATAGCTCGTGATCGCGCCCGATGGGTCGCGAATTGGCGAGATGACGGTCTCCTCGGTGAAGAGAGAACCGTCTTTGCGCCGGTTGATGAAGTCGGCAGACCAGGGCAAGCCGTTGGTGAGCGCGGCCCACATTCCGTCGTAGAACCAGGGCGTCTGGAGGCCGCTCTTGAGGAAGCGCGCGTTCTTGCCCATGACCTCGTCGCGGCCATAGCCGGTCACTCGCTCGAAGGCGGGATTGACGTAGGTGATCCGTGCGTCGAGGTCGGTGATCATGACCGACTCGGTCACCTGCTCGATGGCAGCGGTGAGCCGATCGTGGTGGGCGTCTGTCTTCGCCTGGTGGGTGACGTCGACGCCGATGCCACCCACTCCGATGCGACCGTCGCCGGTCGGCAGGGGGAACTCTATGAGCAGGACGGCGTGCGGCCCATCCTCGAAGGCGATCACGTGCGAGAAGACCTGCGACTCACCCCGGAGGATTGCCTCGTCGTGCGCGGAGATCATCATGGCGACTTCGGGAGGCCACATATCGGCATCTGTCTTGCCATACCAATCGGACCCCATCCGCTTGCCCAGGGCGCCGAGAAGGTACGGGTTGGCGTAGACGTAGCGACCATCAGGGTCCTTAACGAAGGCGGCCACCTGGGCTTCTGCTGTTAGGGAGCGAAGGCGATCCACGACGGGCTCTGAGGGAATCGGGTCTGCAGCCTCATAGAACAACGCCGGGACCTGCGCCCGGCGTTGTGGTCCGGGCTTGGGTGTCCTGTAGCTCGGCGTGAGCGGGTCGCGATGCCGAATGGCCTTGGGCTCCAAGTCTCCCATCACGCGATCCCACGAGCGCGCCCTTCCGGAGGTTCCGAACTTGCCGGCCGGTCGACGTGGCCCGGACACACTACGCCATCGACGCGCACTTGACCACCCATCGCATTCAACATCAGGTCATCGTGATGGCCTACTCGCCCTGTTCTGGACAGGCAGAGAACTGGCGCAGGACATGCGGCGAGGGCTTCTTGATTGCGTCGTTCTCGAGCTTGCTCAGATAGGCTGGTGAGAAGCTGGCAGCCCGGGCCGTCGCATGACGTCGCTCCGGCTGGGACCGCCTCGACTCCGGGCGAGCGGGAGGGTTCTCATCCTCGCGGTCGGCGCCAGATCCGGTATAGAGTGACTGAAGAGCATCGGCTGAAGCGTGTCCCGGTTGTGGCCTTGAGGTCCTCCGTTTCCCTGGATGCCTGGGCGCAAGGGAGGAAGCCATGGCAATCGATTACGTCGACCGGACAGTTGGTACCCACGAGCCCAGGGTGGTCGCCGGTCAGGAACGGGTACGGACGGACAGTTCTCGCATGAGGGAGATGGCAGGATGAAGAGACGGATCCATGGTGCCAAGTTGCTGTTTTCGGCTGGTATCTCTGTCACTCTCGCGATGGGCATGCTCGCCGGCGGGCAGATGGCAAATGCCGCAGGCCCCACGGCGGTCGACCTCGGGACTGCCGAGAGCTTCGCCGTCCTTGCCGGTACCGGCATCACCAACACCGGCGCGACGACGATCAATGGCGATGTCGGGTCCTACCCGACGACCTCCCAGACCGGATTCGGGACCGTCAAACTGGTGACCGGGACGAACCACCATGGCGACGCGATCACGGCAGGTGCCAAAAGCGCCCTGACGACGGCATACCTCGACGCCGCAGGACGAACAGCGCCTATAGCCGTGACCGGGGACCTCGGCGGGAAGACCCTCGTCGGTGGCGTCTACAACGCCGCCTCCACGCTCAATCTCACAGGGACGCTCACCCTCGACGGAGGGAACGTTCCGAGCTCCGTCTGGATCTTCCAGGCACCGTCCGACCTCATCACGGCCTCGGCGAGTCGCGTGCTCTTCATCAACGGCGGCAATCCCTGCAACGTCTTCTGGCAGGTCACCAGTTCGGCGACTCTCGGCTCGGGCTCTACGTTCGCCGGGACCATCCTTGCCCTGACATCCATCACCATGAACAGCGGCGTAACGGTGAACGGTCGAGCGCTGGCGCGGAACGGCAACGTGACCTTGATAAACGACACGATCACGAGGGCGACGTGCTCGACACCCACATCGGGCGCCAGCTCGGGCGCCAGCTCGTCGGCCAGCTCGGGCGCCAGCTCGTCGGCCAGCTCGTCGGCCAGCTCGGGCGGCAGCTCGCCGGCCACGCCGGCTACAACCAGCACGGCGAGCGGCCCCTCGAGTGGAGACTCGACACCGCTCCTGGCGCTCTTGATCTGCCTCGCCTTTGGCGGTCTGGGTGTAGCGGCAGTCGAGGCGCAGCGACGGAGGATCCGCAGCTAAGCCAATCCGAGGTCGCCTCGAGCCCGATCAGGCCGGGAAGCCCTCAGGTCAGCGTCGCGACGATGCTCCCGGCCTGGTCCACTCGATCCGCTAGCCGCACCGAACGCGGATCGATCGCGGCGAGCGGCAGCTCGGGCTGGAGACCGATCCGCGTGGACGCGTGGGTGTCACCGCCGCCGTCGTCACTACGCAGCCATAGCGTGGGGCTCCCGAGCGCGCAGCAGGAGCGCTTTCAGGCGGGATGATCGACGATCAGTGCGAGGGTCCTGAGCGGCCCCGCCGCGAGCGCGAACCGCACCGCGGCAGACCTGGCGCCCGCCTATGGGCGGACCGTCAGTGACCCCAGAGGAGGCGCCACAAGCCGGAGCGGGCCATAGCGCGACCGACGATCTTGTTCTTCGCCCGTCGAGCGATCCGGTTCGGGTTGCCCGAGGTGAGGACGGAGACGTCGTTGCTGAGGCGCGCGGCCCGATAGAGGTTCGACACGAGTCCGCGCCGCCTCATGCGAGGGCCTCCTCGATGAACGCTGCCGCGTCCTCCACGAGGGCGGTTCGCTCGGACTCGTCGGCCTCGATCAACTCCAAGAGCTCCCGAGCCTGGTGCGGACGCTCCAAGCCGATCGTGAGCCCGACGCTGATCCAGTAGTCGGCCACCTCGAGGGCCTGCGGCCGGACCTCGTCGGGAAACTCGAGCAGGACCTCGGCCATCGCCCGCGTGAGCGTGCCGCCATAGCGCTCCCATCCGTCCTGGGTCATCGTCATCGCTGGGACCTCCTGCGTGTCAGTCACACGATAGCCTCGATCGCGTCGCGTCGATCGGGAACCGCCTCAGGACTCGATCGCCTCGATAGTCACCCGGATGCGCGTCGGGTTGCCGAGCCGCTTGCTGGCCGCCTTCTTGACATACAGCATCCCGACCTTGGGGTCCTCGTCGGGGTCCTGCTCCTGGAACCGGATCGTGCCGGGCGTCTCCTTCTCCCGCGTCAGCATGATCACCAGCTTCTCCGTCATCCCTGATCTCCTTCCCACCCGTTTGCCCGTTCCAGGCGCTGTGTCCACGGACGCTGTGGTCGTCCAGAGCCTCATGACCTCGTCAATCTGCGGTTGCAGCGGCCGCTCCACAAGAGTGATGAACGGAACGCTGCCCGCCCGGGACCCCACTCTATGGCTGCGTCGTGGCTGTACGGCCTCCTGAGCGGACCCAAGCTATCTGTGTCTGAAGTGTCCGAAAGAACTCGGCGCGGCTGATCTCCCCGAATGCGACCAGCTTCGCCTTCGTGATCCAAGTCCACACTAGTGTCGACGGCATTCTGCGGCAGCCATGGGACCCTGACCGCAGAGGCGTAGATGGCCCACCGAAGCTCTGATCTGGACAGCCGACGAGAATTGCCGACGCGGCGGGCTCAGCTCGGCAGAGTCCGTCTGGCCGGCGATCCGGCGAAGGTGCGGATTCGGGCGAGCAACTGGCGGTCCGTGATAGGACCGCTCTTCTCGACCTGGATCCGTCGCTGGCGGCCGTGGTTGGCATCGTCGCTGCGAATGTGGTCCGCGAAGTGCTCGACCACCTCGCCGTCCCCTACCAGCAGCAGGTCGTCGTCGACCGGCACCGTGTGGGCGACCTGATCGAAGAACGTCCGCATGTGTTCATCGCGATGGCCCTCGCCGCCCGGGTGATCCTCGGTGGGTGGTCGTCCGGTTGAGCGGTGCCGGCCAGGGACCGTGGAGTCGATGCGGTGGCGCACGCTGAACTCGGGGCTCCAGCGAAACATAGTCGCCGAGTCCGCGGAGATCCAGACACCTGTGGTGCGGGGACTGGTCATTGCAGTCCCTCCTTTCTCGATGGGGAGCTGCACCGGCAGCGCCTCGCCGACGGGTTATGCCCGGAGCGACGGGCCATGCTCATTGTGACTCTGTGGGCGGCAATTGATCATGCTCTTGCCTGCCTGCGACTCGGGAGCCCACAGTCTTGCCCGTCGGAAGACGCCAACTCTATGACCTGATAGCAAGACTTCGGTTGGGCGAGAGGATCGTCAGCTCAGCCTGACAGACGGGGCCGCCATCGTCCTCGGGCGGAATGGCAGCTACTCCTTCTCGACAACGCCGCCAGGCTGAGGCGAACCTGGAAGACACGTTACATGGCGATTGCCGCCCTCTCTCTTGGCCAGGTACATGGCGTAGTCGGCGGCCCTGAGCAAGGTGTCCGGGTCCGCACCATTCTCGGGATAGAAGCTGAGGCCAATGCTCACGGTGGCCTTCACTCTGTGTCTCTCCAGGTTGAAGGACGTGGCCAGAGCGCGCTGGACTCTCAGGGTGACTGTCTCGGCGTCTTGGATCTCGTGAGCCGTTTCGAGGATGACCACGAACTCGTCGCCGCCGATGCGCGCGACTGTGTCGCTCTGGCGCACGCTCTTGGTGAGCCTCTTGGCAACGGCCCGGAGCAACAGATCGCCGAACTCGTGGCCGTGGGAGTCGTTGACCTCCTTGAAATGGTCGATGTCCATGTACAGGATGGCAAAGCTCGTACCCGATCGTTTGGCGCGGGCCAGGAGCTGGTTCAACCGGTCGAGCATCAGAAAGCGATTCGGGAGATCGGTGAGCGTGTCGTGGGTGGCGAGGTGCTGGAGGACCACCTCAGTCTCCCTTATCTCGTTTATCTCGCGGGTGATGCCTACCAGACCTATGACAGCGCCGGACTCGTCGACGAGCGGCAGCTTGGTGGTGAGCGTCCAGTTCGTCCGGCCGTTGTCCAGCTGGCGGCTCTCGATCAGGCCGATGATGGGTCGGCGCATCTCCATGATCCTGATGTCGTCGAGCCGGGTTCCCTGGCCGAACGCCTCTCCAAACAGATCGATGTCGGTCTTGCCGATCAACTCCGATGGATCCGAGAAGCCGAGGTCCTGAGCCATCTTTCGGCTGACACGAAGCAGACGGCAATCTCGATCCTTGAAATAGATGCTATCTGCCGTGCTCTCCATCAGGGCGTGGAAGAGGAACGAATCGCTCGGGGGATTGGGTAGTGACATGCTCACCACGAGGGGACCTTTCGTTGGCTTAGCTGCGAAGTCTCCGTCGCTGCGCCTCGATCCCCGCCATTGCCTTTGCACTGACTCTAGGGCGCGCCCGGCGATGCCCGCGAGGATGAAACCCCTCCCGCTCGCGTGGAGTCGAGGCGGGTCCATCACCTGCTCGTGTGGCTCGCGAGGTCTGTGCTACCGCTCCCAAGAGACGTCATTGCGGGCGGAGCGCCCTTCGTGACCAAGTGGCATTGACGCGGCAGCAGCGGTGTCCCTCATCACACTCTCGCGTAGGCTCGTAGCGCCCGCCCCATATCGCCGGCGTCGGAGCGGTGAGGGACTTCCAATGCGCCGTACGCCAGTGTTTGGTTCTTCCCCACGTCAGGTCAATTGCTTGCCTTGGGCGTTCCGGTACCGCATCGCCGCGAAGCTGCCAGCGATGGCAACGGCTCGTCCGACGATAGCTGGGATCCAGGTCGAGCCCGGGATCTGCCAGCCAGAGCAGGACGACTTCTCGGGAGCGACGTCGAGGCGATCATCCCGCGTATCTTTCGCGGCAAGATGGTTGGCCTCGCCGTGCTTCTCAAGACGCCTCGGAAGTAGGCCACGTCGTCGGTGGGATCGCCGAGGGCCGCTTGGTCCCCCTATTGATCGGCCACCACTGGCCGCTGACCCTTTGCGAAGATCTGCCTGTACAGGTCCTCGCCGTAGCTCGTCGGCAGCGGCTCCGCCTCCACGACCTTGAAGGTCCGCCGCGCGTCGTCCTCTCGTTCGGCCCGGAGGAAGAGCGCCGAGTCCAGGTTCTGGACGAAGAAGCTATCTGCCAAATCGAAGAGGTGAGTTACGTACAGGACCCTGACTCCCGATTCCGTCAGAGCGCGGACGATCTGGCGGGCGATCTCGGAGCCCTCGCGCTCGTTCGTCGAGGCGAAGGATTCGTTGGCGAGGACCATGCTGTCAGGTCTTGCTGCGTTCACGATCTCGCTCATCCGGCCCAGCTCCTCGTCGAGCCGGCCGCTTCTCATGGTTGAGTCTTCCTCTCTCTTGAAGTGGGTGAACAGGCCATCGCACGCGCTCGCCCGATACCCCCTGGCGGCTACGAACATTCCGCATTGCATCATGAGCTGAGCCTGACCGACGCTGCGCAGGAAGGTCGACTTGCCGCCTCGATTGGCGCCGGTGATCATCACCAGCGTCTTCCCGTCGGCATCGAAGTCGTTCGGAACGACCCTCGCTCTCATGCTCAGGCTGAGACAGACGTCATAGAGGCCTTGCCCCCGCAGCTTAGGGTCGCTGGCAGGCAGGGGTTCCGGTGTGCATACGGGCTGGCCCATTCCCGCCAGCTGCTCGTGGAGATTGAGACAACCGATGTAGAAGGCGACCTCGAATCTCAGGCTCCGCAGGAAGGCAAGGATGTTGTCGGCCGCCTGGGCGAGCGAGATGGCGACGGAGCTGATGCCCCTGCCCGTCAGATCGGACAGGGCCTTCGAGCGGTCTTCCTCCGTGCTGGTTTCCAGCCTGTCGCCAGGCCGCCGTGCCAGCAACGGCATCAAGGCCAGCGCCGGTGACAGAGATGACCCAGGCAGCCCCTTGTGGTCTTGATGGGGCGACGTGTTGACCGTGCGAACGTCATCGATCCGATCCACGACGAACCGGTACCAGGTCGCCGGGCGCGGTTCGAGCAGGACATACGAGGGGCTCTCATTGGCCTGACCCAGCACGGCGCTCATCGACGCGCCATCCTTGAAGGTCAGGTCCCTCAGGTGCCCATCGAGAGACTTCAGGAAGTCGTCGTCGAGCTCACGGGAAAGCATGCTGAAGAGTGCCGAGAAGCCCTCGGAGCGGAACTTGCCCGCTTGCCGATCGGCGATACGGCGCAGCTTCTTGAGAGACTCGGACAGCAGTTCGAGCACTGCCACCGATCTGTGGAGCAGACCCTCGGCATAGTCGTCCAAGAGTCCGCCCCAGATCCTTCGTTCAGCTGCGAGAGTCTTTCCGGCCAGCCCATACAGCTCTCGGACTGTGGCTGCGTGCTCCGTGCAGTCTCTGAGGACTCGCTGTCGATAGAGAATCTCGTTCGGGTTGACCAGACTGCAGAGCACCACCGTCCGAACGGTCTCCAGTACGAACTCGTCACCCTGAGCCATCGACCGAAACAGCAGTTCGAGACCCAGGTCCTCCGTCAGTCCTGTACGGTTGGGCGGCAGCGCACCTTGCGGATCGAAGTCGTGATCGGCATAGAGAAGCAGCGCCTTCATGCCTGGATCCGTCGCTTCACGCTCTCGTACGAAAGCTGGTACTTCTCCGCAATCGCAGCTGCGTAGGCGAGCCCGTTGGCCGGACGACGAACCACCTTGTACGTTCGCACGGCCGGGTCGTCAGGGTCGACGGAGCCGACCATGCTCACCGTCTTCTCATTCAGAGTCGACAGCTCGTCCAGGAAGGTGACGCAGACACACAGGGCATCGAGGTCGCTAACTCGGGCCAGCACTGCCCTGTTCAGAAACACCGCATCGTTCAGCGACGTGGAGCTGAAGACCTCATTCAGGATGATCAAGCTGTTGGCGGTCGCGCGTTCGAGGATCTTGTGGACGTGCAGGAGGCCGATCTCGAGCTCGCTTCGCTGGTTCTCAACCCTTTCCTGACGCTGGAAATGCGTGAGGATGTTGTCCGTGAGACGCAGCCTTGCGTCACGGCCAGGCACGGGCAAACCCAGGCTCGCCAGAAAGTGCATCTGGCCGAACATGCGGGCGAACGTCGTCTTGCCCCCCTGGTTCGGGCCGGTGATCACGAGGATGCGTTCGGGATCCTCCAGGAAGAAGTCGTTGGTCACGATCGCGGCAGAGTCGTGCAGGCGGCGGGCGAGCGCCAGGTCGAACGCGGCGTGGCCAGAGATCGCCTTCGGTTTGGCGCTCACGACCGGGTAGCAAAAGGCCAATCCACAAGCCCGCAGGTCTGCGATGTGATCGAGGTACTCCAGGTAGAAGTGGATCTCGCGATCGAAGGCGGCGATCGTCGCATCCAGGTAGCCGGCTTGTCGGTCGGCGTATCTCTCCAATCCGGCGAAGACTCGCGGGTAGATCTGCGCCA
>OCZT010001647.1_pt1 | contig 23100 bp, 18 predicted proteins | sample 1539031 | NCBI WGS metagenome assembly OCZT01 (sample SAMEA3539308, study PRJEB22396) | soil metagenome | biome: tundra; feature: field; material: soil | place: USA | collected 2010-05 | depth 0.15 m | reverse complement strand
CAAATCCTGCTCCCTATATCGCATCTTGGTCGATTTCAACACAAATGGGAGATCCAACGCGACGAAAACACTTGCATATATCACCCCGAATTAAAGGATTTGATGATTATATTGCCAAACCTATCATTAAAGAAGATCTGTTTGCTCTGATAGCGAAAAACCTGCAGAAATATAAAGAACTGAAACAGTGATCAGTATTACAAATGATCAATTGTTAGACAGGAAATTTGTTTTTTAATATTTCTTATATATATTAGTCCTAGTTCTTAAAAATATTGGTCGTGAATTTAAAGCGAATTGCAGCGACATAAAATAAATAGCTAAACAGCCTTTGAAAATTGATTACCCGCTGTTTGGCGGGTTTTTTGCTTTAAATACATACCGTCGCGATTTGTGACATATTGCAGCGACGTAAATCAATACTAAAAAGTCTGTGGTAATTATTTTAACCCCTGCTTTTGGCAGGGGTTTTTTTGTATAAAAAATAATATTAACAAAATAAAGGATACTATAATGAATGAATTAACAGCTATACTTGAATCAATTCCTATCGATCCGCTTACCGGTGCCTTAGCTGTACCTATTTATCAGACTTCCACTTATCGTCAGGAGGCTCCTGGTGTTAATAAAGGTTTCGATTATACCCGCACTAACAACCCCACAAGAAAAATTCTTGAGGATGTAATTGCTAAACTCGAAAATGGGAAAAATGGACTTGCTTTCGCTAGCGGTCTCGCAGCTATCGACTGTGTTGTTAAACTCCTTGAAACCGGCGATGAAGTCCTCGCTGTTGATGATATTTATGGCGGAGCTTATAGGCTTTTCACAACCATCTATAATAAATTCGGCATAACCATAAAATTTGTCGATACTACCAATCCTGAAAATGTCAGCAAAGCAATAACTCCTAAAACAAAACTTATCTGGCTCGAAAGTCCGACCAATCCTTTGCTCAAGATTTCAGATATTCAAAAGATTTCTGAGATTGCAAAGAAACATAATATCCTTGTCTGCGTCGACAATACATTTGCATCCCCTATATTCCAGAAGCCGCTCAATCTGGGCGCTGATATTGTCCTGCATAGCGCTACTAAATATCTCGGAGGTCATACCGATGTTCTGGCAGGTCTTGTTGTAACCAATTCTGATGAGCTGGGAGAAAAATTAAAGTATATTCAAAACGCTACCGGAGGCGTACTTGCTCCGTTCGATAGCTGGCTTATAATCAGAAGTATCGAAACCTTAAAAATCAGAGTTGAACAGCATGCTGCTAATGCGCAGAAGGTTGCTGAGTTCCTTGAAACCAGACCCGAAATAAAAAAACTATATTACCCTGGATTAAAAAGCCATCCCAATTATGAAGTCGCCCGCAGGCAGCAGAAGCTCCCGGGTAGTATAATATCCTTTTCACTAAAAGAAGATACTGAAGATAGTGCTGTTCGGTTTGTTACTTCAACTAAAATATTCAAGCTCGCCGAAAGCCTTGGTGGTGCTAAAAGCTTATTGTGCCATCCCGCCACTATGACTCATAAATCCATTCCAAGGGAAAGAAGATTAAGCTCTGGTGTTACCGATAGCCTTATTAGATTGTCTGTTGGACTTGAAGATGCAGAGGATCAGATCAACGATCTTAAGCAAGCCCTCGATGGGCTTAGTGTGTCTGTAACTGATAAAAAACTTGTCAACTATGAACTTTATGTTTAAGAATAGGAAATCAACCTAATGAGTAGAAATAAAATCAAACTTGGCGTATTCGGTTTCGGATGCGTGGGTGAAGGACTATTCGATGTCCTTGAGAATAATCTTGGCTTTAAAGCCGAAATCCTTAAAATATGCGTGAAGAACAAAGAAAAGAAAAGAAGAGTTAACGGCGGTCGCATTACTTATGATAAAAAAGATATTCTTGATAACCCTGATATAAATGTAATTGTGGAAGTGATCGACAATGCTGAGGATGCATTTGAAATTGCCGTCGAAGCTCTTACTAAAGGAAAAGCTGTGGTTTCTGCAAATAAAAAGATGATTGCCGAGAATCTTCCTGAACTCCTTTTATTACAGGAAAAGTACAATACTCCGCTTCTATACGAAGCCGCATGTTGTGCTAGCATCCCTCTGGTAAGAAATTTTGAAGAGTATTATGATAATGATCTTTTGAATTCCTTCAGCGGAATTATGAACGGTACCACAAATTATATCCTCACTGAGATTTTCACCCATAATAAAACTTATCAGGAGGCACTCAGCCTTGCCCAAAGCAAGGGTTATGTGGAAAGCAATCCCGCACTCGATCTTGAGGGATATGATTCAAAGTTTAAACTCACTATTCTGCTAACCCACGCCTTTGGTGTAACTGTAAAACCGGACGAGATTTTTAATGCTGGTATAAGTCGGCTTAATAATTTCGATTCTAAATTCGCCTTTGAACGGAAATGCAAAATAAAACTTATTGCACGTGCTCAGAAACTAAATAGCGGTGGCATTGCAGCCTTTGTAATGCCTGAATTAGTTAATGAAACTAATGAATTGTATGCTGTAGATGATGTCTTTAATGGCATTGTTACTGAAAGTAGTTTCGCTGATAAGAATATTTTTATCGGCAAAGGAGCTGGAGCTTTTCCAACTGCCTCTGCTGTTCTGTCTGATATCTCGGCGCTAAGCTACAACTATCGGTATGAATACAAGAAAAAAAACCAGATTGCCAATGAATTTATTGATAATAATTTTTTCGTTGATGTATATGTAAGATTCGCCGATCCCGCTAAAATTGACGTCAAGGCATTCGAAGAGGTTTATGAAAGGTATTATTCAAAAGAAGACAATTACTTGACCGGTAAAATAAATTTCGGAAAACTTATAAAATCTGGTCTGGTAAATAACTCGGAAGTGAATATAATTCTGCTTAATAATAAAATAACAATGTTATGATAATGCTTTAACCTTCGTCTCGATTATATTTACTATATCCTTTATTCCTATTGGTTTGGTCAAATATGATGATGATTTTATCAACCTTACTTGATCTCTCACATCCTCATTTTGATAACCGCTCATAAATATAAAATGCGCATCACTAAATGATTGGATTTCCAGTGCAGTCTGTAGGCCATCCAGCTTTCCGGTTAAACCTATATCCATTAAAATTATATTTGGATGCTCTTTCTGTGCCGTTTGGATGGCAATATCCCCGGAACTAATCGGTTTTAATACATCATAAGACAATTTCTTCAGCCGCATATGCAGATACATTGCAGTTATTGCCTCATCTTCCACTATCATTATCTTAATTTGTTGTGCCATTGTAACAGCAATATAATTAAAAATTAAAATACACTCAATTACGAAATATTTAATTATTGAAAAAATGATCTCCAAATGTCAAAAGGTGTAGATTTATACGTCAGTTTCCATTTTTTTAGATATATATTTGCACAAAAATAATTCAGAAATTCATCATCAAAAATAATTTAATGGGAAAATAAATGTCAGAAGCCCCATGATGTTACCCATGGATTAAAAGCCACAGTTAAATCCAAAATGCTATTAACTATGATTAAATAATATAAGAAAAGCCTTGAAAACAAGGCTTTATGAGATATGTACCGGAGGCCGGACTCGAACCGGCACCTGGTGTAAGCCAGACTGGATTTTGAGTCCAGCGCGTCTACCAATTCCGCCACTTCGGCATTATTTATTCAAAAATTAAGAAACAATATTACCGTAATTTACTCTCATATTCAAATAACTCATCACTGCTTTTTCTCTATTTTAGCCCATGAGTCACGCAATGGAACTGTCCTGTTAAAAATTATCAACTTCTCTGTTGACAACGGATCAACACAGAAATATCCCTGTCTCTCAAACTGAAACTTTCCCCCCGCTTTAACATTCGCAAGGCTTGGTTCAATCTGGCAATTGCTCAATATTTCTAACGAGTTTGGGTTAATAAGATCCTTAAAATCTTTTTCTTTATCTCCCAATGGGTCTTCTGTTAAAAAGAACCGGTCATATATCCTTGCCTCTGCTTTAATTGCATGTCTTGCCGATACCCAGTGAATTGTTCCCTTTACACTGCGCGTACTGCCTGTTCCGCTTTTTGTTTCAGGATCATATGTGCAGTGAATTTCTGTTACTTCTCCTGCTTCATTCTTAATTACTTCATTGCATTTTATAATAAATGCATATCTTAAACGGACTTCATTACCCGGATAAAGACGGTAAAATTTCTTGGGAGGAACTTCACGAAAATCATCCTGCTCAATATAAACTTCTTTCGAGAAGGGGAGTATCCTTTTACCCATGGATGGATCCTCAGGATTATTAATCGCATCAAGTTCTTCTATTTTTCCATCGGGATAATTAGTAATGATAACCTTTAATGGTTTAAGTACTGCCATAACTCGGGGAGCACGTTTATTTAGATCCTCTCTGATTGTATGCTCCAGTAGTGCCACGTCAATCATGCCATCCCGCTTTGCTACTCCTATTTTATCAGCGAAACTGCGGATCGACTCAGGTGTATAACCGCGCCTTCTCAGCCCAGATATGGTTGGCATACGTGGATCATCCCACCCCGATACATAACCTTCCTGAACTAATTCCAGTAGCTTCCTCTTGCTCATTACTGTATAGCTTAGATTTAGTCTCGCAAATTCTATCTGCTGAGGACGGTTTTCAAGATGAAGTTCTCTCAGGAACCAATCATATAGGGGGCGGTGAATTTCAAACTCTAATGTACAGATTGAGTGCGTTATCCCTTCAATCCAGTCTGATATAGGGTGAGCATAGTCGTACATTGGATAAATACACCACTTGTCACCAGTACGGTGATGTGTTGCTCTCTTAATCCTGTACATTACAGGATCGCGCATATGCATATTTGGTGATGACATGTCTATCTTGGCACGCAAAATATGTGCTCCGTCCTCGAATTCTCCATCCTTCATTCCCGTGAAAAGTCTCAGGTTTTCTTCAGTTGAACGGTTACGGTTTGGGGATTCTTTGCCTGATTCTGTTGTTGTGCCCCTCATGTCTTTTGTTTCATCTGCGGTTGAGGAATCAACATATGCTTTCCCCTCATTTATTAACTGAACTGCAAAATTGTAAAGCTGATTGAAATAATCTGATGCATAATACATCCTGTCATCCCAATCAAATCCAAGCCACCTTACATCTTCCTCAATTGATTCAACATATTCTATCTCTTCCTTTGCTGGATTAGTATCATCAAACCGGAGGTTGCAGAGTCCGTTATAATCACGGGCTATTCCAAAATTTAAACAGATAGATTTTGCATGACCTATATGTAAATATCCATTTGGCTCAGGAGGAAATCGTGTATGGACTCTTCCCTCATATTTATTTGTCTCAAGGTCTCCGTTAATAATATCCCTAATAAAGTTAGAGGGTGTGGTTGTATTTGTATTCTCTTCCATTTTATTTCGAGGGTTCATATTTAATGATTTTATATATTCTGTTAATCGTCTTATCTTTACCAATTATATCAAGTATATCATAAATTCCTGGTCCCCCTAAACTTCCCGATGCTGCTTGGCGCAATGGATGGATAACATCTCCGTTTCCTACTTTAAGCTTAGTTGCAGTATCCTTTAGAGCAATTTCATAATCTTCTTTTGTCGGTGATGCAATCTGTTCTATCTTCTCGGCATATTGTTTTAGTATTTCACTGGACTGATTGTTCCATCTTTTCGTATCTAGTGCTTCAACGTTGGGTGATGGTTCTTCAAAAAAGTAAAATCCTTTCTCGAAAATCTCCTTGATGAATGAGACCCTTTCCTTCATTACTCCTATCACCCTTAATAAATATTCATCGGGATATTCCTGTCCCGAATATTTTGAGTCTCTCAGTTCAGAACGCAGCATTTGTAAAAGTTCAGTATCTGTCTTTTTACGTAAATGTTCTTCATTTAACCAGTTAAGTTTCTGAATGTTAAATACTGCACCCGATTTGTTTACACGGTCAAGTGAAAATTTAGATATAAGTTCATCGATGTCGTAATATTCCCTGTCGTCCCCGGCAGTCCATCCAAGGAGCGCTACAAAGTTTACTAACGCTTCCTTTAAATATCCCTTATTCTTATAATCTTCCACCGCAACATCACCTTGACGCTTGCTTAGCTTCGATCGGTCAGCATTTAACAGTAATGGTAAATGAGCAAAAACTGGTGTTTCCCATCCAAATGCTTCATAAAGAATAACATGCTTTGGTGTTGAAGAAAGCCATTCCTCCCCCCTGATTACATGAGTTATTTTCATTAAATGGTCATCAACTACATTTGCTAAATGGTATGTAGGATATTTATCAGTTTTAATTAAAACTTGGTCATCAACTACATCACTGGAAAACTCAACCTCTTCCCGAATATGATCATTAAACTTTATTTTCTTCCCCGGCTCCACATTTAACCTTATAACATATGGAAGACCTTCTGATAAATTGTGTTTTATTTCTTCTTCGGAAAGGCCAAGACAATGTTTATCATACATTGATTGCAGGTTCTGTTTCTGTTGTATCTCTCGTAGTGAAGTTAGTCGTTCTGAACTGCAAAAACAGTAGTATGCTTTTTTATTCTTAATTAATAAGTCTGCATGTTCTTTATAAATGTCAAGACGTTCTGATTGCAGGTATGGACCATATTCCCCCCCTTTGTCTGGTCCTTCATCATAATCAATCCCTGCCCAGCGTAAAGTAGATATAAGGTTCTCTACGGCACCCGGAACATAACGGTTACGGTCTGTATCTTCAATCCGTAGAATGAATTTGCCTTTGCGGTTCCTTGCAAAAAGATAATTGTATAACGCTGTTCTTAATCCTCCTACATGAAGATAACCGGTTGGGCTGGGGGCAAATCTTACGCGAGGTATATCAGTAATCATAAAAAATAGATTTTCAATTGTTAAAAATGAAATAGAAAGGAAGCAGCAAGAAAAAAATGTATTAGCTAATGCTTACTTTTGACTCGGTATAATATTTCACTTTTTGAATAAATTCCTGGCTGTCGATAGGTTTTGGAATATAATCCGTAGCACCTGCTTCAAGACATTTTTCCCTGTCTCCCTTCATTGCAAAGGCAGTGAGGGCTATTATTGGAGTATCTTTATATTCGGGCATTAATCTAATTCTTTCCGTAGCTTCGAAACCATTCATTATCGGCATCTGCATGTCCATCAGTATCAGGTCGAATTTTTGTTTCTTTACCGCCTCTACTGCCTCTGCACCATTCTCTACAACAACAATTGTATCAAAATTATTCTTCTTTAGTAGACGGGTAACAATAATCTGTGAGTGTTTATAATCTTCTACTAATAGTACCTTTATTCCATCTTTTATAGACGCAACCAGTTCTGGTGGCGTCGGCTCATCATATCGGTTGATCATTTGGTTTATAGTATCAGCCAGATCTTCAATATTACTGCTCGATTTCTCAAGAAGATCAGTAAATAATCCGTCAATTTTCTTCAAATCTTCCTTGTAATTCTCTTTCCCTGTATATATAACTATTGGAAGTTTGGCGAACTTTGGATTAGACTTAATCTGCTTGATCAGGTCGTAACCGTCTAATTCTGGCATGTCAAGGTCTATTATGGCAAGGTCAAGACTCATATTTTCGACCATATGATAAACCTTTGCAGAATGTGATTCTGCTATGGCGTTGTAACCTGCCTGCACTATTGCTTCTTGGATAAGTGTTAATGTTGGTACATCATCGTCGACTACAAGTATGTTGCTATCTTTCTTAAGTCTATAGCTTGTAAGTACCTCTACCAGGAACTTGTACTTAATGGGCTTAACAAAATATTCAACAGCCCCCATTAAAAAGGCTTTCTGTTGTTCGGCTTCCACTGAGCATACAATTACTGGCGTGTTTTTCGAGTTCTTATGTTCCCTGATCAGCTTAAGAAGTTCAAAACCATTGGAATCCGGTAAAACGATATCCATCAATACCGCAAGGAATACTTCCTTCTCAATTGCCTTAAGAGCCTGATCGGCACTATTAACAATAACCGGCTCATAACCCCATTTATTCAGGTAGTTGCTAAGTAGTTTCGATGTTGCATAGTCATCTTCCACAACAAGAACTCTGTTTTTCTTTCCGGGCTTTGGAAGGGAAGTGATTGTGCTTTCAATTGCGGGCAAGTCTTCAGCATTGATACTGAAATTATACGATGTACCCTTACCGAGAGAAGAACTAACATCAATATTCCCGTTTAACAGCTCTATATAAAGCTTTGAGAGGGTCAAACCCAACCCTGTAGAACTTCCAGCTTTATTGTTTGAGAGTTCTGATATTGAGAATGGTTTGAATAAATCTCTCACCTTATTGGATGTTAAACCTGCAGATGTATCCGATATCCTGAAATTAATCTTCCCGGGTGTTCCGGGAGAAACAGTTATGGAAATCTTTCCTCTCTCCGTAAGTCGCAAAGAATTAGTAATGATATTTATCAAGATGTATTTTAATTTCTGCGAATCAAGCTTAACTGAACCAGGTAGAGCATTATCAAAGTTGGTTAGAAAATCTATTTTATTACGGTCTAACTTCTCAGTAAATACTCTTATTATATCCTCAACGAAATTTTTAAGATGAACCGTAGCAAGAGTTTCCTTGATCAGACCTGAATCGAACTTGGCTAAATCAATCAGGTCATTTAAGAGAGCAAGTAGGTTATGGGCATTTTCCTTCATTGTGGAAACATATTCTGCCTGCGATGAAGTTAAGTTATCTTCATGAAGCAGGGAAATGAACCCCATAATGCTGTTTGTAGGTGTACGTAGTTCGCTTGCAATTTCCGTTATAATTGAACTTACGTTTGAATCCTTGTTTTCCTTCCCCTCCCAGATTGAGAACAAGTTAGCTAAAGCTAACCCGATTATTCTAAATTGATCCCGGTCTATATTAGTATATGATGTCTTTTTTGCAATCTTTAAGAGCGCCGTATTATTGGCGTAATTAAATTTCATACACGACTCGTATATCATGTAATCTGTAATCTGAATTTCACAATCAGATTGAATGTTTAGTTGGTTAAAATCACCAGAAGATTTCATACAGAAACAATTACTGCATCCAAAAGTAGTATTCTTTACAAACGATTTTCTAGCAGATGCTGATCTGCCTAGCACAGAAAGCGTAGAATTATCAACTATTTTGAATATTGTAACTGCTTCAAGCTCATATTCGCTAACAAGATAGTCTGATACTATATCTGGAAAATCCTGCTGAGATTTTAAAGCAATATTTATGAGATCATTATAGTTTGTCAGAAATTCGATTTTAGCACTTTGCATTAAAAATATCCCTTAAAGTGTTAACACCTTATAATTACTTACAAATATATAAATTTAGAGATATAAAAGAAAAGAATATACGATTAAATTTAAGCCATTCTTATTATATTATTTTATACATTATAACCATTATATAGTTTATGCTCTTATTTAATCATTTTTAACTATCGGGCTCCCCGATTAAATAAAAGATATTTTTGAATTATATTTCTTAATAAAAATTAGTAATTTCTTTCTATGTTTATTAATTTAGAGAAGTTCTAGGTTCTGTTCGCAATAAGTTATATGGTTATTCTTAACGAATTTAAATGAAATACTCATGGAACATTCTCCCCGGATATTGATAGCTGAAGATGAGTCGGTAATAGCTATTGATCTCGCCAAAACATTAGAAAAACTATCCTACAAAGTAATAGGTTCCAGTAGAAATGGAAGAGATGTAATAAAAAAGGCTGGCGAGTTAAAACCTGACCTTATCCTCATGGATATTCTTCTTGAAGGGAAAATTACTGGAATTCAAGCTGCCGAAGAAATTATGAATACCTACGATGTCCCGGTTATTTACCTGACTGCATATGCCGATCCAGCCACATTGGAAAAAGCTAAACTTACTGAGCCCTTTGGATATATTTTAAAACCATTTGACGAAAGAACCCTACATACCTCAATCGAAATGGCTCTGTATAAACATGAGATAAATAAAAAACTCAAGGAAAGAACTGAAGAACTTAAAGCAGAAAAAGAAAAATCTGAACTCCTTTTACAGAATATTCTTCCCATTCCGATTATTAAGGAGTTGAAAGAAAGAGGAATTATAGAACCTAGGTATTATGATTCTGTCTCTCTCCTTTTTACTGATTTTGAAGGGTTTACTAAGCTTACCACAAGTATGCCTCCCGGAGAACTTGTTGCTGAACTGAATGAAATATTCAAAAATTTCGATATGATCATTCATAAATACGGTCTTGAAAAATTAAAAACTATCGGCGATTCTTACATGATTGGAGGTGGATTCCCTATCGAAACTAAAGATCATGCAGTTAATATTATTAAAGCAGCAATCGATATGCATGAAATTGTCAGAGGAAAAAATAGCAATTCTAAATATGAATGGAAAATGAGATCTGGAGCTCATTCCGGGAATATTGTAGCCGGAGTAGTAGGTAAAATAAAATACAGCTATGATGTTTGGGGAAATACTGTGAATTTGGCAAGCAAAATGGAAAGACTCAGCATGCCGGGGAAAATAAATATTACTGCAACTACTTATGAACTGATTAAAGATGAATTTGATTGTGAATATAGGGGTAATGCTGAAATACCTGGAAACGAAGCAATAGAGATGTATTTTGTCAAAGCCTATAAGTCCCCTAAAATAAAAAATAAAAAAGGATCTATCCCTGCTTCTACTTAAAAAATAATTAAAAAATGAAGGGATCAAAAACAAAAATTCTAATAGTAGAGGACGAAAAGATAATAGGACTCGACATCAAGCATACGCTTGAAAGGATTGGCTATGCGGTTGTTAACATTGTAAAATCAGGTGAAGCAGCTATTGATCTTACTGGGGAATTGAAACCCGATTTGGTGCTGATGGACATCATGCTGAGTGGTGGGATTTCTGGAATTGACGCTGCTGAAGCTATAAGAAGAAAATTCGATATACCTGTAATTTATCTCACTGGATTAACTGACGAAGAAACATTTTATAAGGCAAAAATAACTCAGCCCTTCGGATATTTGCCCAAACCATTCGACCAAAAAGGATTGCATACTGCCATAGAAATGGGATTATATAAGCATAAAATTGAATCATTATTAAAACAAAAAACTATAGAGCTTGAAGAAGAGAAGAAAAAAACTGATAACCTCCTCATGAATATTCTTCCGGCTGGAATTGTTAAGGAATTGAAACTTAATGGTTCAGTTAAACCAAGGTTATTTGATGCGATTACAATTATGTTTGCTAATTTCCATAATTTCATCAGGTTAATTCAGAAATATGAACCCGTAAAGGTGGTTGGCCAACTGAACGAGATTTATCATAAGTTTGATATGATCGTAGAATATTCAGGCCTTGAAAAAATGAAGACAATTGGAAATACGTATATGATTTGTGGAGGTCTACCGGTAGAGAGTGATGACCATGCTCTGAAAATAATTGAAGTAGCTCTTAAAATGTCTGAATATATACTAAAGGTAAATGAAAAAAATAAACATGAATGGCAATTGAGGATAGGAATAAATAGTGGTCAGGTAGTTGCCGGGGTTGTGGGGATGCATAAATTTACTTATGATGTCTGGGGTGATACTGTTAATATTGCTAGCCGGATGGAGAACTATTGTGAACCTGGTAAAATAAACATTACACGTAATACATATGAGCTGGTTAAAGATACTTATGATTGCGAGTTTAGGGGGAAACTGAATGCTAAAGGAATGGGGGAAATTGATATGTTCTTCGTTAATGGTCTGAAATAACCTATAATAAAAGTTCAATTTGAAGAATTATATTATCTGTTAATGTAGAATAAATCGGATTTATTAAAGATTCTTTCGGCTTTATTATCTCCGAATATTGCGCGGAGATGGTTAGCTCTTTGAACAACCTATAACTTAAATTTAAGTTTATTTTTGTCCCTTCTCCATAAAGTACTTCTCCTCTTACTAAACCTCTTATATTATTATCATATTCATATACTGATGAAAAGAAAGAATCTGTTCTAAAGAAACTTATATCGCCTGTCAACTTTAAATTATTTATTAAATTCATTATTATAGAATTGGTGAGTAAAATACCTTCCTCTGTCATATTCTCCTCCTTAATTCTTATAGCATTGTACTCAACAGTTGATTTTAATCTAACTTCCTTTGATAAATTCCATGATAATATAACCCTGAAATCATTTCTCCCTCTGCGTACAATAGATTTTTGGTCATCTTGGTTCAGCAGATAGTCTTTGTTCTCATATTTATAGTTTGTTTTGATATTAATATCTGTATTAAATGTATTTGTGTAACTGAATAGGAACTCTTCCCCGGCGTTGCTTATGGGAAATCTATAGCTTCCGAATGGGAACTTGAATTGATCAAAATAAAAGTTGATCGTACCAAAATCGGTTAGTAATTTGAATCCGTTATAAAATCCGGTTTCATTCTGTACTTTACCTCGTTGTTCTGCCATGCTGTTCCCATGCATGGAATTGAAATTTCTTGGATAGTTCCTGATGGAACTGACAAAAAGAAAATTCTTATTAAAAGATATCTGGATTGTGTTAAGGGAAGCTATTGAATTGAAATCAAATGCAGTTTCACCTGAAAGATTTATTGTGGGGATGAGAAAACATTCATAACTGGTTGAGAAATAATTAAATCTATCTCCCTTTGGAGCGTATAATAAACTGCCTGATAAAGGTTTGTTGAATTTGGAGGTGCAATAAAGAATTCCTAAATGAAATAAATTATTATAAGAATAATTTCCGCTTCCTCCCCATGCAGTCTCAATTAGTGAGTTGTGATTACTTAATTCTGAACTCGTCCGGTGATATCCGGATGTTATCAAAGAAGTTATCCCCCCAGATATGGAATCGGTTGATGCATCTAGCTTATGACTCGAATAAAAGAAAGAAAATAGGAATTCATTAAATTTAGTTGAAATCGCTATTCCTCTGAAGAATCGGTTCTCGTCCGTGCTGTTATACGGACGAATAATATTCTCTCTACTCTTAATAGGGAAGACTGCATCGGTTGTCTTGGAAAATCCAAATGGTCCCCATAGTACTAGCCCTTGCCCAAATTCAAAAACATAATCACCAAGCACAGCTTTCTCTATGGGACCAATTTTTTTTAGAAATAGATGGAATGAAATAAAGTCATAATAAGACTTTTCCCCTGGATCCTTTTCTGTAAGTATTCCTGCCTCTCCTTGATCGTTAAGAAGGGTAAGCTTATTATATAATTTAAGTTTTGAGCCTGGATAATTATTATATAATAAATTATCCTTATCCTTTAAGTTCAGGGATATGCGCGAACGGAAAAATATTTTGGCAAAATTAAAAATAGAATTATTGGCAGGTTTGGTGTCAACAAATTGTTTTATGGGATCAGAAACGGTTATAAAAGGTTTTATGTTATTTATAACATACCTTGGTAAACCTTTTATGGTAAATAATTCATTGGTCGAGAAAAAATGACCGTATTTTTCTCTGTGCTGAATTATAAGCTGTGCATAGTTTATATCAAGCTCCGGTATTTTCTGAAGAATAGTCAGATCTGCGCTATTTATATTGATTGGGTTCTTTTGCAGCTCTTCTAAATAATCAATAACATTAAATTCTTCATAATTAGTTACTGGCTCAGAAACAAGGCTTTCTATTATTTGATCAGAAATGACTAAAGTAGAATCTTCCGTTTGGGCAAAAAGTAATCCGGACAATATAATAATCAAGAGAATCTTTGCATGATAAAACAGCATATTATTTTATATCCAGAAATTCTTTGATATTCCTTGTGCGGTTCCCCTCTTTCTCAAATGAGATAATAATACCCGCCTGATGTGTTAAACCCAAATCGGAATGTGTGAATATTGAATAATCAAAATTGAAGTAGGAAAAATGGATTCCGATTCCGCATGAGAACTCCGCTGGCTCATTTGCAAAGCCTATTCGTAATGAAAGATTATCTATTAAATCATAGTTGATTCCCGACTTCACCGATGTGTTATACCTGACATCCTTCTCTACAGCAAAATTAAGGCTCAGATTATCATAAATATTATAACTCAGTCCTGTATTCAAAAGAATAGGTATCTGATCGTCTTTGGGAGTAAATGAAGCTTGGTTTATGTTCTGGGCAGAAAAACCTATTCTCAAATCGTCTGTTAAATATCCAAGGCATCCGCCACTTAAATAAAAAACAGATTTGTTCCCATATCCTTGTATAGAAACAATATGATAGTTAAATGAAACTCCGGCAAAGAATTTATTTAGATATAATGTCGAAAAACTGAAGAGCAGTTTGGACTCGCGGTATAATTCAAAACCATACGTCATTGCTCCTATTCCGACAGAACCGAAACCAAGTGGTTCGGTATACGCAATGTACCAGTTTGCTAATTCATTTAATCCGAAAGGAGCAGGGGAATAATATAGACCTAATTCTCGCCAGTTGAGTTGTGCTAGTCCGGCTGGATTATTAAAAAGTGAAAAGACATCATCTGACAACGCAACATCTGAATTGGCCATAGCTATCTGCTTAGCTCCGGGATTCATTTGCCCTGAAGAGACTGATATAAATGAAACAATTATTAAAAGGTGAAATAAAACCCGCATAGAAATTTTAATTCATTGTTTAATATATATGTAAATTTCTATATTAAATCAACAAAAAAAATTATTAATGGTCGGTAAATGAAATACTCTCTTTTGATCATTGTCTTATTCGCGTGTGTTGGCTTAGCTCAGGAGTTGAACTGCAAAGTGACTGTCAATATGGAAAAACTGCAGTCAGCAGCCAAAGATCCCCTTGTCGGATTTCAGAAGACCCTGGAGGATTATCTTAATAAAACAAAATTTACACCCGACAGATGGGAAGGGGGGAAGATTGAATGTTCTATGAATATTCTTTTTCAGACTGCCGATAATCCTAATTATACTGCACAAGTAATTGTATCCTCACAGAGACCCCTGTACCAAAGCACTCAAAATTCACTTATGCTCAATGTTAATGATGGCTCCTGGCGGTTTACTTACCAGAAGGACCAGTCATTAAATTCTAACCAGTCTATATATGACCCTATAACAAGTTTCTTGGATTATTATGCTTATGTTATTATTGGGCTTGATGCCGATAGTTATGATAAACTAGGCGGAACAAGATATTTTTTAAAGGCATTGGATCTGGTTAATCTTGGAGCTACAAGTGCATTCTCGGATGGTTGGCAAAACAGCAGTGCCTCTTATAGCCGGAGAGGACTCGTTGAAGATCTCGTGAGCGAAAAGTATCGATCTTTCCGTGAAGCATTTTATGAATATCATTATAATGGGCTTGATATTTTTACCTGGAATCAGAATATCGCTATTAAGAATATGGCTAAACTTGTGTTTGCAATTGATAATATTAGAGCTAAGAACGATATTAATACTGTGCTAATGAAGGTATTTTTTGATTCTAAGAATGGTGAAATGGCGGAGTCTTTTAAGGTCTATCCCAACAGGGATATTTATAAAACATTAAAAAAAATAGATCCTGCCCATACTAAAAAATATGATGATGCTCTTTTCGGGGAGTAATATTGGAATAATTTAGTTAAAAAATAAGAAAAACTCATTTTGGAAAGTATCTGACGGTAGTAACTTCCATTTATATCCCCTTACCTCATAGATTGTTTCAGGTGCCTGATTTGATTTCTATTTTGTTGTTTTCCAGGATATGCATCAATCTTGAAAAATAGATTGCCTTTGCTTTATTTGTATAGCATCTGTTATGTTTAAAGCGGTTTACTATATGGTCTATAGTTACTTCGCTTTGTTTTTTATGTTGAGCTCTCCTGATCAGGTAGTCATTTAATATTCTTAACTGTTCATCCTGAGATTTGTGAGTGAAATTAATCTTTGCCATTATTCCCTTTCCCTTTAATTATTACTCAATAATAATCATTTATATTATATAATTCAATAGTTTATCTTTTTTTCCGAAAAAGATTCTTCATAAATCTATTCTAATTATCATTGTAACGATCTTTTGTAGATTTCATCAGAATAACGAATTACTCCGTTAACATATTCTTCGCTGTGATTGTATTGGAAAATGGCTTCCCTCCTTCCCTTTTCATCCCTGCAGTAATTCCCCTTAACCTTTAGATAATTTGCCGCACTATAAATAGCGTTCGGCCATTCCTTGAGGTTTATCATACCGTCGCTGTCTGCATCAACTGCATATCCTAAATTGAATGGCATAAACTGTACATAACCAATTGCCCCTCCCCACGATCCTTTCTAGTCTAATGGATCAATCTTCTTTTCTTTGCAGTATCTTATCAGTGAGGCTAAACCATCAATAGCGTAAATCTTCCGGTGAGATATTCTTTTTTGTTCCTGTTCCCTAAAGCTTGAATCAGCAAGAGGATTGACCCCCTCCTTTCTGATTAACTTATTAAGTGCAAATTTCTGTGCCGAATCAATAAATAAAATTTGAGCCATAAAAATATTAAATACCCTGCTGCTTCCGGTAAACTTACCTAGACCTGATTCCTACATTAATATTGAAACCAAATCCTGTTTATAAATGCCATATTTGCTTTCTGCTTTCTCAAGTATATCTGAATATTTATTTAGGAAATTCACTCCTTCAATTATCTTATCAGGTCGTAATAAATTATTGATATAATTATTATGTTCTGCTTTCTGAATGTTTTGACTATTAGGCGTAGCATATTTGATTAATTTGTCTTTATAAACAATTCTGGATTCTCGTCGATTGAATAGCTTCAAGAATTCTATTTTTGTAACTCTGGTTCCAATCCCCTCTTCGGCTTCTAACTTGTCAATAAGCGATTTAATGACATCATTCTTCGGCTCTAATTCGGAATTCACAATAAGATTCTTTTTTATTATCCATGATGGAAGTTTTTCTGAAACCCTTCTACTCTTTTTGTGCGAAAGTTTATGATGAGATATGGGATTCCCTGATGAACTAATCGTAATAATTAATACTGACAATATTGTTAAAATTACCTTCATAATGCTTTGTCTATCTGTTTATGAAAGTAAAATAATTTGTCGGGAATTCTCTAGATGCATTTTGGGCAGAGGATATGTCTGGGAAAATTCCGAATACTGTTGAGCCGCTCCCCGTCATTAAGGAAAATTCTGCGCCTAAATCATACATTTTATCCTTTATTCCCTTTATTTCCGGATGGCTTTCAAAAACAACTGATTCAAAATCATTAACAATATTATTCTTTAAATTAGATAAACCATTGTTCTCCCCAAATTCAATTTGGTTAAGATGGATTTTCGGCATCTTGGGCCTAATCTTACTGAATGCCCACGAAGTTGAGATGTGTATTCCGGGATTAACTATTAGAATTGGTTTGTCTATTATCAGTCCAATAGATTCGAAGATTTCACCTCGTGATGATCCGAATTTCGGTTTTGGCTCTATAAAGAATGGTGCATCAGCTCCAATCTTTAATGCTAACGAATATAAAATTTCATTCGTTAACTTCAGATCATAAAATTTATTATATAGTATTAATGCTGCGGCACCATCACTGCTTCCTCCTCCCATACCAGCCCCTATTGGAATTCTTTTGTTTAGTGTTACTTTTGCTTTTATTCCAATTCCGGTTAGCCCACCTATTAACTCCCTCGCCTTTGTAATCGTGTTGTTGCCCTCAATATTCAAGAGGGAATTATTAGTAATCAGAGCATATTTATCATCCTCTTGGATCGTTAGTTCATCCCATAAATTAATAGGATAAAAAATTGTCTCAAGATTATGGTAACCATCCTCTTGTTTGGAAAGTATGTTAAGTCCAATATTGATCTTGGCTGGTGTTTTAATTGTCAATTCTTTCATCAAATATCTCTTTAATCTTCTTGATATGATCAGGTGTAGTTCCGCAGCATCCACCTATAAATGAGGGATTGTATTTTAGAACTCGTTTAACAATCTCTTTATATTCATTAGGATTAATGCCCGGTCTTATTATATTATCGGTATATTCGTCGCTTCCGCAATTCATATATGCGCCCCAGTTGAAATCCAATTGCTGTCTGCCTATAAATGCAAGGAACGTTTTAGGTCTTATGCAGTTGAACCCTATTGCTAATGGATTGTATCTAAGAATATTTTGAATCGCTGCATTAACAGGCTCCCCTGAAAGTAACCTGTAATCATCATTAAAGAAAATACTTACCACAAAAGGGATTTTCTCCTTCATGCATATGGATGATACTATTTCAATTTCGTCATAATGACTCTGTGTTTCATTTAAGATGAAATGACACTTATTTTGAAATAGTTCCTTAATATGGATCTCATGATTCTTGTAATAATCTTCTGCGGTTAGTTTGGTTTCCTTTTGGTAACAATCTTCTGCCGGAGGATTTGAACCAGCTATAAGTACCGAAGTTCCATAAGCAGCTTTCCTTGCCAAATCAACTGACCTCTCGACAAAATTTTGTAACTCAAAGTAATACTTATTCTCTTTCGATGAATATTCCTTGATAGCTTCAGGGTTAGTCCGGAATGTATTTGTTGTAATTATATCTGCCCCCGCCTCAATATATTGTTTATGAAGTTCCATTACTCTATCAGGATGAGCTATATTTGCAAGCGACATCCATAAACATTCATCCCTGGGTACACCATGCTGTTGCAGAAGGGATCCCATCGCACCGTCTAATATAAGAGGTCGTTTCATCTTTCGCGCAATAGAAAAAGGATTAAATAATAGATCCATAAATTAGCTTATAAAACATATTTCAATAAATTTAACTAAATATAACAAAAGTCTAATTCTTTGAATTTTGTTGATTGAATAATTCTAATGATAGATCGACAGAAAGATTTATTTCAATAAATTGGAAACCTTACTCATAACTTTATCTACTGGTAATTCAAGCATGCACTCATGTCCGTAAGGACACTTTAACTTATTGCAGATTATACAGAAAAGATCCTCCTTTATCACATAATCTGAAATAGGGGAGTAAGGTCCATGCGCAGCAGGATTAGTTGGACCGAATATCCCTAGCGTGGGCTTTCCCAGTGCAGCCGATATATGCATTGGACCTGAATCATTCGCTATAACTAAATTACATAAATTAATCAGGGCTGCCATTTGTTTAATATTTGTTTCGGGCGCAAGTTTTGCATCATCCCCAATATTTTTAATAATGTAATTCGCATCTCTCTTATCACTGGGCCCCCATAATATTAAGAATTTGGTATGATATTTCTCCCTTAGCCCAATGCAAATCTCTACCCACTTGGATGCCTCGCATCTCTTGCTCTCCCATCCCCCCGATGGAATTATCCCTGTTACAAAATCAGTATCTGTGAAATAACTTTGGAAAATAGATTTGGCAAATTCCTTATCACTCTGTGAAATAAAGTATTGAACCTTCTTCGAAATTATAGGCACATCAATCGCATTAATAAGTTCAAGATTATGTTCTGCCGAATGATAAGCACCCCTTTCTGAAGTTGCTCGAATATTATACGCATATCTTCGTCCCCTGTAAGAAAAACCAACTCTGTATTTTACCCCCGAAAGAAAAGTAATTTGCGCAGTCCGTGGGTTACTCCATAGATCGATCAACAAATCATATTTCTCCTTCCTTATTCTAAGAGCTACCCATAATGGGAACTCCTTTTTCCCCATAGTCAGGATCTTATTGATATTAGGATTATCTTCAAGACAAGATTTTGCAAAGTTCTCCGTTAAATAATCTATCTTAACTTCTGGGAAATACGAAATCAGATTATCAATAATAATTGTAGAGAGAACTATATCCCCAATCCCCCGCGGCTTAATGCATAAGATCTTTTTTATTTTAGATTTATCAATTTCCATTAAGTATACTATTAGTTAATGTGCATCAAGCCAGTTATCTCCTATGCCGGTTTCAACTAAGACCGGCACATCTAAAGGCAGAGCACTCTCCATAAGTTCCTTGATCATCGGTCTCAGCTCCTCAACTTCATCCTTGTGCGCATCAAATAATAGTTCATCATGTACCTGTAACACCATCTTCGTCCTCGTCTTTCTTTTGACAAGTTCCCGGTGAATATTTATCATGGCCAGCTTTATCATATCTGCCGCACTCCCCTGTATAGGCATATTAATAGCCACACGTTCCTCAAATTGCTTAACTACTCTGTTGCTGCTGTTTATATTATGCAGAAATCTTTTCCTTCCCATCAGAGTTTCAGCATACCCCTTCTCCTGTGCCTTCATTACACAGTCATCCATAAATTTGCGCACATTCTTAAAAGTACGGAAATAAGTATCTATTATTTCCTTCGCATGAGTTTGGGTTACTCTTAAACGAGTCTTCAGTCCAAAGGGACCAATGCCATACAATATCCCGAAATTAACTTCCTTCGCTTTCCGCCTCATGTCAGGCGTAACCTCAGATTGTGGTACTCCGAACACAAGTGAGGCAGTACTTCTGTGTATATCCTCTCCATTATTAAAAGCATGCATCAGTGCTTCGTCTTTGCAGATTGAAGCCATTATTCTAAGTTCTATCTGAGAATAATCCGCGCTTAAAATAACATAATTCTTATCACGTGGTACGAATGCTTTACGTATTTCCTTCCCCAACTCAGTCCTTATGGGAATGTTTTGTAAATTGGGATCATTTGATGAAAGACGCCCTGTTGATGCCACTGTCTGGTTAAAGCTCGTATGTATCCGCCCGGTTTTATGATGAATAAGATTAGGCAGCGAATCTGCATAGGTCGATTTTAACTTTGCAACCTGCCTGTAATCAAGTATCAGATCAATAGCTTCATGCTCGCCCCTAAGGTTTTCAAGTGAACGGGCATCCGTGGAAAACCCTGTCTTTGTCTTCTTACCCGTCTTCAGCATCAGCTTATCAAATAAAATCTTCTGTAATTGTTGGGGAGAATTAATATTAAACTCCTGACCGCATGTCTCATATATCTTCTTTGTATAATTATCAAGAAGTATCAATAGGTCCTTGCTGAGACTGTTAAGTATACCCTTATCAACTCTAATACCTTCTCTTTCTATATCTTCAAGAACGGATATAAGTGGGAACTCAATTTCGTATGCTAGCTTTGTAAGTTTATTCTTCTTTAGTTCCTTATCAAGCACTTCGTATAATCTGTACGTAACATCCGCGTCCTCACTTGCATAATTACAAAGTTCATCAAGCTTTACATTAAACATCTTGGTCGGGTCTTTCTTGGTGCCTATTAAATCAGATAACGGAATTGGTTTATAATGCAAATACTTTACTGATAATTCATCCATCCCATGCTTCTGGTCAGGATCGATGCAATAACTCGCCAGCATAGTGTCGAAATAGAAATTCTTCACCTCAATCCCGATACTTCTTAGTACCCCTATATCAAATTTTGCATTTTGACAGACCTTCTTGATCTTGGGATTTTCGAATATTGGTTTGAATATCCGTACAAAATCTTCCTTTGCTAATCGGTCTGATAAATCCTTGTCAAATAAATTCTCCTTATTCTTAAATGGATTTATTGCAATGAAATATCCCGAATAAGGCGCCGTCGAAAATGAAGCACCCACAATATTAAGATCAAGTGTATCCAGTGAATCAGTCTCGGTGTCATAAACAAACAGATCAACTTTAGATAGCTTTGCTGCTAATTCCTCAGCTTCCTTTACCTTTGTTATTAACTTGTAATCTGTCTTCTTCTTATCAAATACATCTGCATCAGGTATAAAGGGCGCAGGTTCAGCGATAGCTTCCTGTGGTACAATCGCTCCTTCTTTCTTCCCATGGTTATCGTATGTATTTAGAAGACGACTGTATAAATTCTTGAATTCAAGCTCTATAAATACAGGACGCACTTTGTCAAAATCAGGTCTTGTAACTCGCGTCTTTTCAAAGTCAAAATCCAAAGGGACAGAACAATGTATCGTTGCCAGGTCCTTAGATATTATCGCATTCTCCTTCCCTGCAATTAGCTTATTCTTAAGCCCCTGCTTCTCTATTTCATCAATATGCTCATAAATTCCCTCTACAGATCCGTACTTTTGTATTAACGGCGTAGCTGTTACAGGACCAACCCCCGCTACTCCCGGTATATCATCCGATGCATCACCTACAAGTGCAAGGTAATCAATCATCTGCTTGGGTTCAAACCCAAACTCTGCCTTCACCTTCGCAGTATTAAATATTACTATTTCATCTGTAGTTTTTCCCTGACGTACTATCTTAACATTTTCTGTAATAAGCTGATTAAAATCTTTGTCGGGTGTAATAACATACGACTCCAATCCATGTTCTTCAGCCAATCGGACTGCCGTCCCGATTATATCATCTGCTTCATATTTGGGCAATATATAAATTGGAATATCAAGCAGATCAATTATCTGCATAATCCGCTTTATCTGTGGAATCATATCCTCCGGCATTTCAGCGCGTGATGACTTATAATTCTCATATTTATCATGCCGGAATGTCTTCTCCTTCGAATCAAATGCCACAGCTATATAATCTGGCTTATTATATTCAAATATTTTAATAAGCTGGTTCACAAAACCATAAACGGCTGATGTCGGCTCTCCCTTGCTTGTTTTCAAAGGACGGTTTATGAATGCAAAATATGCCTTATATGCCAAAGCCATTGCATCAATTATTACAAATTTCTTTTTCGTTGGTTTCATTTAATGACAAAAAATATTAGAATAAAGATATAAATAAGCATACAATTTAACATTAGTCCAGCTAATAATTTGATTTGTTATAAATACTTATTGGAAATGACTCAATTCACCCCCGATTCGCCACTTACCAATTATATAGAATGGCTTGACTCCCATCACAGCCAGAAAACGAGAAAAAATAAATAAAATATATTTTTCTCGATTTTCTCAAAACCGTACCTAATTACTATATAGGATATTTTTTATCATTTTAGTGGAAATTGGAAAATATGCACGAACGAAAGATATACGAGAGATGATCGAGAGATGAGCGACTCAGTACACCAATAGCTCTGACTCAGCCTCTTGATCATTTATACATAAAAACGTTTCCTGGCAGCAATTCTTCCGAATT
>OCZT010001646.1_pt1 | contig 23105 bp, 16 predicted proteins | sample 1539031 | NCBI WGS metagenome assembly OCZT01 (sample SAMEA3539308, study PRJEB22396) | soil metagenome | biome: tundra; feature: field; material: soil | place: USA | collected 2010-05 | depth 0.15 m | reverse complement strand
CAGATCCCTCCGCTTCGCTGCGGGATGACAACAAAGGGGCGCTGCGGGATGACAACAAGGATGGAGATGGCGGCGGCACGGGTGGGCAGAGGGGGCCGAAGGCGTCGAGGATGGTCTCAGTGCGGACGACGTTACCGCGCGACTTCGACATCTTCGACTCCTCAAACAGCAGCCAGCCGTTGGCGACGATGGACTTCGGCAGCCACTGTTTGGCCCACTCCGCGTGTTCGGCGGGAGTGATCTGCGGCATCGGCTCATTCGGTTTGTGCTGGAGCTTGGGGTTCAGAGCCAGCAGAAACGCGGGCCAGTAGACGCAGTGGAAGCGCGTGATCTCCTTGCCTACGAGGTGGAGGTCGGCGGGCCAGTAGCGTTTGAACTTGGCCTGCTCGGCGGGGTCGTCGGAGCCGTAGCCGACGGCGGTGATGTAGTTGGCGAGGGCGTCGAGCCAGACGTAGACGACGTGGTTTTCCGTCGGCTTCTGTGGGGCTTCGGGCGAAATGCGGGGGTCCCTCGACTCGCTGCGCTCGCTCGGGATGACGGCATCTGAAGCGGGAACGGGGATTCCCCAGGTGAAGCTGGTGCGGGAGATGGAGAGGTCTTTGAGTCCGCCACGGAGGAAGCTGAGGACTTCGTTGCGGGCGGTGTCTGGCTGGATGTGGAGCGTGCCGCTCTCGATGAGGTCGATAAGTGGGAGTTGGTAGTCGGAGAGGCGGAAGAAGTAGTTTTCTTCGGTGACGGTCTCGGTGGGCTTGCCGTCGGGGCCGATGGTGCCGGGAGGGCCGTCGACGAACATCTCCTCGGAGACGCAGTACTGCCCGGTGTAGGAGCTGAGGTAGATGGCGCCACGCGCTTCGAGATCGCGCCAGAGCTGCTGCACGCCGCGCTTGTGACGTTCCTCGGTGGTGCGGATGTAGTCGTCGTTGGTGATGCCCATGCGCTTCCACAGGTTCTGGAAGGTGGCGGACACTTCATCTGTAAACTGTTGCGGCGGTATTCCTGCGGCGGCGGCGGAGCGCTGAACCTTCTGGCCATGCTCGTCGGTGCCGGTGAGGAAGAAGGTGTCGTCGCCGAGAAGGCGATGGCGGCGGGCAATGACATCGGCGGCGATGGTGGAGTAGGCGTGGCCGATGTGCGGGCGCGCGTTGACGTAGTAGATCGGCGTGGTGAGATAGAACTTCTTTGGGGTCTCTGGCATCGGCTTAGGAAAGGCCAGTTTAGCAGGGTGGCGAGAATGGACCCGGCAAGAGCGAAATACTGAGATTCTGAGCTGCGCTCAGAATGACAAGCCACAAGGGACATGACAAGCCAAGGATGATCACGAGGGCCGGGTGGCGGGACGGGGCGTTGCCGATGCGACTTTGGGGCCTGCCGGGCCCGCTGGATCGGCGGGAGTGTCGGTGACGGTCTGTGGGGTATTGGGTTCGGCGGCCTGGGCCATGCATGCGAGGTTGAGGTGCTGCTCCATGGAGTGCTTTGCCTGCGGAGGATTGTGGGACCGGATGGCGCGGTAGATCTCGCGGTGCATTTCGGCGGACTCCTTGAGGTCCTGGGAGTTCTGCACGGTTAGGCTGCGGTCGTCGTACAGGTTGGCGGTGATGGTCTCCATAAGTGCGGCGAGGATTGGGTTGCCAGAGGCGCGGGCGATAGTGCGGTGAAAGCGAACGTCATGGATGAGGTACTCGTGGGGATCTCCCAGGGCGGCGTACATCTCGGCGACCTCTTCGGCGAGTTCGGCGATGTGCTCGTCGGTGGCGCGCTCGGCGGCGAGCGAGGCGACGGAGGCCTCGATGACGAGGCGTGCCTCGAACATCTGCCAGGGAAGGAAGCCGTGCAGTGCGCCAAGGACGGTGAGCGAACTGGAGTCGAGTGCGGGCGGCCCGCTGGAGACGAAGGTGCCGGCGCCGTGCCGGCTCTTCAGCACGCCCATGGCGGAGAGGAAGCCGATGCCGGCGCGGAGGGAGGAGCGGCTGATCTTGAGTTCGCGAGCGAGTTCACGCTCGGGTGGGAGACGGTCGCCCGGGTGCAGCGCTCCGCTGGCGATGAGGGCGCGCACATGGTCGACGACCTGCAATGTGAGTTGGCTGTGGCCGTTTGCGGCCTCGCTCACTTGTTTTTTCGCCCGCCGTGCCATTCCGTCGTTCCGTTCTTCAACGCTCACAGATGCCTCACCGATTCGTGAGGAAGCGTATCACGGATATGCGGTTTGCGCTCAAGCGGCGGGGGGCTCGGCGCGGGTGACACCAAGTCGCGGGACGAGTAGTTGGAAGATGGCTAGCGAGACGAGATAGGTAGAGGCGGCCAGGGCGAAGATGAGCAGGGGGTGGAGGGAGAAGTAGTGTTTGACGATCCAGGTGAAGGTGGCGCCGCCCGCCGCGCCAAACGCTCCGCCGATACCCACGACGGTGGAGACGGCGGTGGACGGGAACATGTCCGTGGGTGTAGAGAAAAGATTGGCGGACCAGCCCTGGTGGGCGGCGGCGGCGAGGGCGATGACCAGCGTGGCGGGCCAGGCGTTATTCGGGAAGAGGCTGCCGAGATGGGGAACGAAGACGATGGGGACGACGGCGATGGCACAGACGAACATGGCGAACTTGCGGCCGCTGTTGACGGAGTGGCCCATCTTCATGCGCCAGCCGGATAGTCCGCCGCCGAAGATGGAGCCGACGGAGGAGATCATGTAGACGGTGACGATCTCCCATTTGGAGTGCTGGAGGTCGAGGCCGTAGGTTTCGTGGAGGAATTTCGGCAGATAGAAGAGATAGAACCACCAGATGGGATCGGTGAGTCCCTTCGCGATGGAGAAGGCGTAAAGACCTCGACGGCGCAGCAGGGCGGAGTAGGGAAGCGCGCTGCTTCCGGTGGCGTAGTTGGCGAAGTCGGCGACGAGGTTGGCCTGGGTCTGGGTCGAGCCGCGGCGGAGGCGGTTATACGGGAAGAGCAGCCAGACGACCAGCCAGATGAGTCCCATGGAACCGGTGGTGAGGAAGGCGGCCTGCCATCCCCACTTGCTGGTGACGAAGGCGACCAGGACCGGGGCGACGAAGAAGCTGACGTTCGATCCGGAGTTGAAGAGGCCGGTGGCGAAGGCGCGCTCCTCGGACGGAAACCACTCGGTGGTGGCCTTTATGGCAGCGGGGAAGTTGCCGGACTCGCCGAGGCCGAGGATGATACGGGCAATGCAGAAGCCGATGACGGAGAAAACGAGTGCATGGCTGAGTGAGGCGAGCGCCCAGACCGCGATAGCGAGGGCGTAGCCGGTCTTAGTGCCGAACTTGTCGATGATGCGGCCGGCGAACAGGAAGCCGATGCCGTAGGCGATCTGGAAACAGATGATGATGTTGCCGTAGTTGTTGTTGAAGACGTCCTGGTGGGTAACGTCGCGGGCAGGGTCCCAGCCCATAAAGGCGAGCTTGTGAAGCAGAGGTTCGATCAGCGAGAGGACGGAGCGGTCCATGTAGTTGATGGTCGTGGCGGCGAAGAGGAGGACGCAGACGAACCATCGGATATTGGAGTTGCCCGGAGCCGTAGAGGTAAGGCCCTGCCCGGGAAAGCTGACGCTGTTGCTCGACATGATGTAGAAGCTCCGGCGGACGTTCGAGAGAAATACCCGTAGACCGTCTGTAATAGGCAGGTTGAAAATCCAGCGTTGCCAGCTTGAACATCGTCACTGGGTGGGGTTGGGCTGCACTGCTTGTATGCACCCGCTGGTGACACCTTCTGAATGGTATTCGTGTCGGGTCCAGTTGACAATTCAAGGGCGACGGTGAAGGCGGGCAGCAAGCTGACGCAACAACGAAGTGGGGTCCCTCCGCGGGGATGAATTGGATGGTCTTAGGCGCGACAGCGTGTGTGATGTTCTGTTTCGGGAATACTCGAAGGTCCGAGGTTACACACATTGTTGTGCGTTGGGGTGGGACGGAGGAGAGTGGAGAGAAGATGTTCGGCGGAGAGATTACAGAGCGTCGAGGCCGGTTTCACAAGCCCGCCGCTGGCGGATGAGATTTCGATTGGAGCCGATAAGAGAGATCTCCGAACGTACCGGACAGGTGATGAAAATTACTGAAGAGACAGGGGTGGGTGAGGGCGAAACATCGCGCGAACGCGCGGACTTGATTGTGGAAGGTTGTGTGGCGGATGCATGAAGCGGGCTGGTTGGGCGAGGGAAGGTCTTGCGGGGAACGGATGAAACAGATGAGCAGGGCTTTGCATGATCTATGCCAGCCACTGACGACGTTGCAGTGCAGGCTGGAGATGGCGGGGCTTGCCGGCACCCAGGATGCGTATCGGGAGGCTGTCGACCTGGGGTTAGTGGAATGCGTGCGGTTGGTGGAGGCGGTGGGATCGATGCGTGAGATCGTGCGTGCGGCGACGCAGCAAGCGGAGGCTGAAGACACGCAGGCGCTGGAGGCAAGCCTGGCTCATTCCGGGACAGTTTGAGAGAACGCTAATGCAAAGTGACCTCGCCGTGGTCATGGCCGTGCTTCTTGTGGAGAGCGGGCAGGCGTCGATGTTGCCACTCGGCCGCAGGGTCGGTAGTGAATCGGGCAGTGCGACGCGCAGCTCTTTGCATTGGAGACAAGACAACTATGGGAAATCAGGCGCTTTCAACACAGGGGCGGGCGAGCGGATCCAGGTCTGGGTTTGACGGTCTGGCGCATGTGGCTCATGTGTCATTTCTCGCTGGGGCTGCCGAGGAGGGCGCGAGCGGATCGGAGAGTGGCTCGATGCCCGACCGCGATCGGCTCCTGCTGGAACATCTTCCGACTGTTCGCTATCTGGCGCGGCGTATCCATGAGCGACTTCCACAGCACGTGGAGTTGGACGACCTGATTTCTGCCGGCGTGGTGGGGCTGATCGATGCGTTTTCCAAGTTCGATCACACCAAGCAGGTGCAGTTCAAGAGCTATGCGCAGTTCCGCATTCGCGGGGCGATCTTGGACTCGTTGCGGACGCTGGACTGGAGCCCGCGAGAGTTGCGGCGCAAGGGCAGGGCGGTGGAGGAGGCGATCCGGTCGGTGACGCACAAACTGGGACGCGTGCCCGCGGAGCAGGAGATCGCCCGTGAAATGGATTTAGGCCTGAGCGAGTACCAGCAATTGTTGGGCGAGCTGAAAGGGCTTGAGATCGGCAGTCTGCACATGGAGCGGACCGAGGACTCCGGGGATGAGGAGCTGGCTTACCTTCCAGGATCGCCCGATGAGGATCCGCTGTTCCGGTGCCTGCAGGGTGAGATGAAGCAGCGCCTGGTGGACGCGGTCGAAGAGCTTCCGGAGAAGGAACGAATGGTGCTGACGCTCTACTACTACGAAGAACTGACGATGAAGGAGATCGGGCTGACGCTCGGAGTCGTCGAGTCGCGTGTGTCGCAGATTCACTCATCAGCGGTGGTACGGCTACGTGCTGCGCTGGCTGGCCTGCGAACCGACAACTCAGCGGCGAGTGTAAGGAAGAAGCACGTGTCTCGGCAGATGGTGGCTTAACTATGTAGTTGGTCGTTGCTGCTTCGGCCTGGAGGTGCCCTATCGCTGGGTTTGCGCGTTCGGCGTTCCGGGTGCCATGGGGGACGCGGCGCTGGCGATCGAGTCGGTGTTGGGTCCGAGGCCGAGCTTGATGAGAGCTCTGGAGTCAGGGACGAGCTTGGTCTGCCAGCCGTTGTCGGCCTGCAACTTTACCATTGCGGTCTGAGACTGAGCGTCCCAGTGGCCGCTGGGTTCGCCGGAGAGGTAGCGGGCTTTGACCAGGGCTATCTGGATCTGGGTGGCGCGCCCGTCGTCGATGGTGCGCTGGCCTTGGACCTTGGGCTTTGTAACGTGTTTGCTCAACATTCTTGTCGATGTTGGCCCACGACGCTTGTGGCTGGCAGCGACGGCGGGGATGCCCGTAGTGAGTATGACCGAAAGCAAAAGGGCGAACGAACCGAACCACATCGTAATGAAAGACCTCATAACGTTCTATCGCCAGCCGGGCGTTTCGAATTTTCCTGGCGACGGGACAAGCGTATACCGCAAATTCATGCGGTTGCAACAAAAAACCGCACTCCGGAGCCCTTGGCGATTCCAAGATAAATCGCTCAAGCCAAGCACCACGTCACTTCGTTCTCGCAAGACTGATTGCGGGCACGGTTGGAGCCCGCAATCGGCTGTTTGGAATTGAGGCGCGGCGAAGAGCGGAGCGCCCCCTGAAGTAGCAGGCTATGGAAGGGTGCCTCCGACGACGAAGGAGTTTCCGGCTGCGGCAGCAGAGCTGGACCCGCGCACCACGAAGACGACATCTTCACCCGACTTCAGGCTGGAGACCATGGCCCGGTACGAGGCCTCGTCGGTGACCGCATGCCTGTTGATTTCGACGATAACCGTACCCTTCGTAAGGTTGATCTCGTCGGCAAAGGAGCCGGGGCGAACGGTGTTGACGATGACTCCACCCTTGATGCCAAGCTTGGAGACCACGCTGGAGGGAAGGGCGGTGACGGTAATGCCGAGCTTGCCTTCTCCTGCGTCCGATTGGACGGGGGTTGCACTGTCGTCGTTCCGGATGCCACTGTCCGCGAAGAGTTTGGCGCGATCTGCGATGGCAACGGTGACGTTCTCTTTGGAGCCGTTGCGTAGCAGTCCGAGCTGCACCGAGGAACCCACCTTGCGGGAGGATATGTCGGCGACAAGCTGATCTCCATCTTTGATGGATTTGCCGTCGATGGAGACGATGACGTCGTTTGGCTTGACGCCTCCTTTGGCAGCGGGGCCATTGGCGGTAACCGTGCTGACGAGGACGCCACCGTTGGCAAAGCCATATACGCGGCCCACGGCAGAGGACACCGCACCCTGGAAGCTGATGCCGATGGAGCCGCGGATGACTTTGTGCTCAGGTCCAATGAGCATGTTGTACGTGTTGGCGATGATGTTGGAAGGCATGGCGAAGCCGACGCCCTGCGATCCCATCGATTGCGTGTAGATGGCGGTGTTCATGCCGATGACCTGGCCGGCCATGTCGACCAGCGGGCCGCCCGAATTGCCGGGATTGATGGCGGCGTCGGTTTGGATGAATTTTTGGAACTGGTTGGCTGTGCCGTTGGGGCCGGGCTCATCGATGGAGCGGTTCTTGGCGGAGACGATGCCCGCGGTGACAGTCTCGGAGAGGGAAAAGGGGCTGCCGATGGCGAGCACCCAGTCGCCCACCTGAGCGCCGTCGGAGTTACCCAGCTTGACGGTCGGCAGAGGTTGGGGAGCGTCGATTTTTATGACGGCGATGTCGGTCTCAGGGTCGACGCCGACGACGTGGGCCGGGCGGCCATGTTCGCTGGGATTGTCGGGGTCGCTGGAGAGCTTGACGAAGATCTTGTCGGCTTTGTCGACGACGTGGTTGTTGGTGATGATGTATCCGCGGGAATCGACGATGAAGCCGGAACCGAGGGCCTCGCGGGTCCCGCCTCCCTGGCCGGAGCCGTCATCACCGCCCGCTCCTCCCTGGCCGCCGAAGAAGCGGTTGAAGAAGTCCTGCATATCACCGGGGGTCTGGTTGTTGTCGTCTCCGCCGTTTTCGCCGTTGGGCGCGGTCTGGCCGTGCCTGGGGCGGCGGTTGGTGGACTGCTTGGGCAGCGACTCTGTGTTGATGTTGACGACCGCGGGTCCGACCTCTTTGACGATCTTCGAAAAGTCGTTCGAGAGATTGACCGGGTTGGGGACGATAAGCGGGCGCGCGTCGGAAGAGTCGACCGTCTGCTCCTTGCCGCTGACGCTGCGCGTGAGCACGGAGCCGGCGACAATGCCGACAGAGAGCGTAGCCAGCAGCGCAAAGGTCGCAGTGAGGCGGTGGGCGCGGATGCGTTCGAAGAGATCGCGTGGGGCTTGCTTCGGTGTGTCCATGGGTAAGTCGATCCTCATGCGTACTGGGCGTGTTTCGGTACGCCATTCGATGCGTGGATGTTCCCTTTGAGTATATAGTCGTTTGCCGGGTGTGGAGCGGTGCCGGGTGCAGGTACACCTGGTCGATTGGTTAGACGCAGTTTTTCGGCAAAGGCGTTTTGCTCAACCGGCGAAGATGGCAGGAACCCCTGGAGGGCGAGCGGCTTTTGATCGGCGTCGTTGCGGATCGAGAAACTCCACGATTAGCTCGCCGTGTCTGCGCCTACGGCTCCTTGATCACGGAGCACCCGATGTGGGGGCTTCGTAGACGGTATCGCCGTTGACGATGGTGCGCAGGACACGGATGTGAAGAAGTTGCTGTGGAGTGGATTCGAACGGGTCACGGTCGAGGACGATGATGTCGGCGAGGAAGCCGGGCTCGAGGCGGCCTTTGATGTGCTCGCGGAATTCGGCGAAGGCCGAGGCCTGGGTGTAGGCGTAGATGGCTTCGGACAAGGTGATCTTTTCCTGCGGCTGGTAGGTGGCCGTGCCTGCCTCGTTCTGGCGGGTGACAGCGGCGTACAGACCACGGAAGGGGTTGATGGATTCGACAGGGTAGTCGGTGCCGAAGGCCAGGGTGATGCCGTGGTCCAGCATGGAGCGCCAGGCGTAGGAGTAGCGGGCGCGGTCGGAGCCGAGGCGGGCGGCGGCCCAATTCATGTCGGTGAGAAGGTGCGAAGGTTGCATAGACGCGATGACGCCGAGTTGGGCGAAGCGGTCGAAGTCGGTGGGGAGGAGGACTTGGGCGTGTTCGATGCGGAAGCGGAGATCGGCGGCGGTAATATTGCCCCGGTCGTTCGTCGGAATATAAACGCTGCCGGGTGGAGTCGCGTGTGGCTGAGGGTTTGGGAAGACGGCTCCTATGCCAACCTGATTCGCGGCCGAGAAGGCGTTGAGCGCCATCGTGTTTGCCTCGTCCCCGATGGCGTGGAAGCCAAGTTGGAAGTGGGCGAGAAGGCGCTCGGCGGACATCTGGTTAAGTTTGGCTTGGTCGTACCTGGGGATTCCGGAGTTGCCGGGGTCGTCGGCGTAAGGTTCGGCGAGCGCGGCGGTGCGGGAGCCGAGGGACCCGTCCATGAAGGCTTTCAGCATGCCGATGTGCAGGAGTGGATCGTCGGCGGGGTGGCTGGCGCGGCGCTCTTCAATGATTTTGAGGGGCAGGTTGAAGTCGAGCCACTCGGAGACGCGGAGATGCAGTTTGTTGGTGTGCTCGAGGGTGAGGAGGACGAGGAAGTCGTCCCAGTCGGAAAAGTCCTGAACGCTGGTGACGCCGCTGGCCAGGGCGTCGGCGATGGCGAGCGAGAGCGCTCGGTGGCGGTCGTCGAGGGACGGCGAAGGGATTTTGGCATTGAGAAGGGCAATGGCCGGACGTTCACGGACGATGCCGGTGGGTGCTCCGGTTGCGTCGTGATCGATCTTGCCTCCGGAAGGGTCGGGAGTGGCAGCCGTGATGTTTGCGGCTTTGAGGGCGGCGGAGTTAGCGATGACGATGTGGCCGTCGACGCGGGTGAACATGGCGGGGTGAGCGCCGGTGACGGAGTCGAGATCGGCTTTGGTCGGTAAGGACTTGGTGGGCCACTTCGTGTGGTCCCATCCACCGCCTTCGAGCCAGCTGCCAGTGGTTGCGGTGGCGACGAATTTCTGGATGCGCTGCTGCATGTCGGCGAGTGAGGCGGCGCCGTTGAGATCGACGGTGAGCTTGTCGCGACCGGCGGAGGCCAGGTGAGTGTGGGCGTCGTTGAAGCCCGGCATGGCGAAGGCACCTTGCAGGTCGATGACTTTGGTTTGCGGGGACTTGAGTTTGAGGATTTCGGCGTCGCTGCCAACGGCGCTGATGGTGCCGTGAGCGACGGCGATGGCAGTGACGCGCGCGGGGGTGGGGGAGGGGTCGGAGGGTTTGAGGTGGGCTCCGGTGAGAATGTTGCCATGGATGTAGAGAGTGTCGGGTGCGGGCTTCTGGGCGGACGTCTGCGCGAATGCAGTAGCGGCGGCGAAGAGAAAAAAGGCGTAAGGCTTCACGGTTGGAGTTTATCGGATGAATCGGGTGCTTCGGCTCTACACAAGCAGATTCCTCGGCTGTGCCGCGGAATGATCGACAAGGAATGAGCAGCCGAAATCGCATGAGCAGGCTAAACGCGGAGGCCGCTCCACCCCGCTGCACTCCGAGGGTTGACGAATTGTGGACGGGTGCGGAAGGGCGCTTAGTCGGGGAACTAGGGTGCCTCGGCGGCGAGGTGGGCAGTATCTAGGAGGGTAAGGAGGATGCGGCGGAGAGCGGCGTTGCGGCCGGTTGGGTCGTACCACTCCTGGAGGGTGTGGGTGCCGCCGCCGAGGCCTCCGGCGCCGATGGCGATCGCGGGGATTCCAAGCGAAAGAGGGATGTTGGCGTCGGTGGAGCCGAGGCTGGGCTCCGTGCGGAGGTTTAGGTGGCGGTCGACGGCGCGCAGGGTACTGAGGAGGGGGGAGTCGCCGGGGAGGGTGCCGCCCGGGCGGTCGCCGATGATTTCGACTGACAGGGCGGCGGGGGTGGGGACAGACTCGGCGAAGGTACGCCGGAGGGCGGATTCGAACTCTTGCAGCTGCGCGGAGTCAGTGGAGCGGAGGTCGAGAAGGGCCGTTGCCGAGGAGGGGATTGAGTTAATGGAGGTTCCGCCAGAGATGTGGCCGATGTTGAGTGTGGTGCGGGGTTGGGTGCCGGCTAGGTCGGCGGGGGTCAGGTCGATCGATTCAAGGGCCAGCAGCGCGCGGGCGAGGATCAGGATCGGGTTGGGGGTGCCGGCGTCGGCCCAGGAGTGGCCTCCGGGACCCGTGATGGTGACACGAAAGCGGCGGCTGGCAATGGCGCGCGTGACGACGGCGGAGGAGCCTCCTCCTTCGAGGGCAATGGCCGCGGCGATGCGCGAGGCGAAAGGGCTTCGGGTGAAGAGATGGCGCATGCCGCGGAGGTCTCCCTCGCCCTCTTCGCCGACGTTGGCCGCGAAGAGGATGGGGACGGCGGGAGCAAGCCCGGCATGGCGGAATGCTGCGGCCAGGCCGAGCAGGGCGGATAGTCCGGCGGCGTTGTCGCATGCGCCGGGGGCGAGTATGCGAGTGTCTATCTCGGTGGGTTGGGTGGAGGTGGCGCAGGGGAAGACGGTGTCGAGGTGGGCGGAGAGGAGTATGACGGGATTGGTGGCGAGGCGGGCGCTTGAAGTGTCCGGAGACACTGCGCCGAGTTCTGTTGCACTCCCCGAATGCGGGGATCCTTCACTGCGTTCAGGATGACAAGCCAGGAAACTGGCGCCACAGGGGAGTTCGGCGAGGGCATTGCCGGCTTCGTCGATGTGGGGATTGGCGAGGCCGAGTTTGTGGAAGCGGTTGAGGAACCACTCGGCGCGTGCCCGCTCGCCGAAGGGCGGCGCGGGGATGCGGAGAATTTCGAGATGCCACTGGCGCAGCCTCGGCTGTTGCAGGTGCAACCAGTGGAAGGCGCGATGGACCGCGGGGGTGGCGGCCAGGCGCGCGATGCGGAGTTGAGCGGAGGCACTCATAAGGAGTTGCAAGTTTCAGGTTGCAGGTTGTCAGTTGCGGGATAGTCGACTTGTACGAGGAAAAGGCCGGTGGCGGGAGCGGTGGGGCCCGCGGCTGCTCGGTTGCGGGCGGCGAGCAGGACGGGAATGGTGTCCGGGTCGAGGCGATGTGCGCCGGCCTGGACGAACGTCCCGACCAGGTTGCGAACCATGTGGTGGAGGAATCCGTTGGCCGTGACCTGGTAGATGAGGAGGTCGTCGCAGGCGCGCCAGCCGGAGCAGTAGATGGTACGCGTGGGGGCGGTCGGTTCCGGTGTGGTTCGGCTGGTCAGGTCGGGATCGGAGGCAGCAAAGGTAGTGAAGTCGTAGGTGCCCACAACGTAGCCGGCGGCCCGGTTGAGGGCGGCGAGATCAAGTGGCCAGGGACAGGGCCAGACGTAGGGGGCGAGGGTTGGCGGGCAAATGCAATCTGGAAGGTTTGCGGAAGCGGCAGTGGAAGCGCCAGGACGAAGAGGGAAGATGCGGTATTCGTAAGTCTTGCGGAGCGCGCTGTGGCGCGCGTGGAAGTCGGAGCGGACGACATCGACGCTGAGGACCCGGACGCTCGGCGGGAGGCAGCGATTCAACGCCCGGTGCAGGTTGGCGGGCGGAATCGGGGCTACAAGCGCGAAAGAGGCCACCTGGCCGATTGCGTGGACGCCCGCGTCGGTTCGTCCCGAACCTTGAGGGAGCACGCGCTCCCCAACCGTGCGGTGGAGGGCATCGGCGAGGAGGCCCTGGACTGTGGGAAGGCCAGGTTGGACCTGCCATCCATGGAAGGTGGTTCCGTCGTACGCGAGGGTGAGCTTCCAATGGTTCATTCCGTGCTTTGCACGGTATCACGAAGGGTCGTCAGGCAAGGACGCACAGCGAAGCCCCGCTCCGGGTTGGCAGCTTGGTATACTTCGGTCATTCGAACGACGGTGGGGCAGCCGGTCCGGCGATGGAACGAAGCTGGGCCGCGGTTCGTACCTTGTTTGTCGCGGAGTTTGATTGTCCGTGTCGGAGCCGATGCTCTCTTGAGGACTTCAGCTTGCGTCTTTAAGAATCGCCAAGCTCCACCACACGTCTTAATCTGGTCTGGTTGAAACGCTCCATGTATGTTTGCACGGCCTCAAGATTGGATCGGGGTCTGCCAGAATTTGTGGGACTTGAATTCGGACGACTGTGCCAACATGGCTCGCCTCCGGGAAAAATCGTTTGGAGAAAGCAAAGTGAGATTAAGGGATTTGCAGGCTATGGTGTCGATTGTGCTGCTTTTGATGAGCGGGAGCACGCAGCCGGCGCTGGCACAGGCGGGAGTCGCGCCCACGGGAACGGCACAGCAGAGTAATCCGACGGCTCCGGTAACGCAACCGCCCACGGGATCGGACCAGAATAGTCTGCCGCCGACGCCCGCGCCGAAGCTTACTGAGCCGTTGTACCTGCGTGATACGGGCAAGGACTATACGCGGCAGCATCCATTCTTTCCCAATCCGCTGAAGCTCTATACGCCGACCGAGGTTCCGATGCCGCGACTGGGAAATACGCCGCGACTGGACTCCCTGTTGCGCGATGGGAAGATTTATCTCAGTCTGTCGGATGCGGTACTTCTGGCGCTGGAGAACAACTTTGATGTCGCGATTGCGCGGATCAACCTGGACATCGCGGATACGGACATTCTGCGGGCAAAGGCGGGTTCGTCGCTGCGCGGCGTTTCTACAGGATTGGTGACGACTACGCTGGGCGGGTCGGGCTCGACGGTGACGGGTGGTGGAGGGCCGGGCGGGACTTCGAGCGGTTCGGGCGGGGGCGGAACGGGTGCGAACGGTCTGGTGTTGAGCACAAATGGGAATGGGCCTGCGCCGGAGAACCTTGATCCCTATCTCACGGGGACGACTGAGTTTGAGCGGACCACGTCGCAACAGACCAGCGCCTTCGCGCCGGGTGCGACGTCGAATACATTCACCAGCAACTATGGGTATCAGCAGGGCTTCCTCACGGGTACACAGTTGAGCGTGACGTTCAACAACTCCCGGCAGACGACAAACAACCCTTTCAGCAGCTACTCTCCTCTGCTGAATACGACACTCCGGGCGCAGCTTACGCAACATCTGCTGCAGGGCTTCGGGCCGGGGATTAATGGCCGGTTTATCGTGCAGGCGAAGAACGACCGGCGAATTACGGACTCGGCTTTCCGGCAGCAACTGCTTTACACGGTCAACCAGATTGAGAACATCTATTGGGGCCTGGTGAGTGCGTACGAAGATGAGCAGGCCAAAGAGCGCGCCCTGGCGCAGTCGACACAGTTGACCTCAGATAACCGGAAGCAATTGCAGATCGGTACACTGGCTCCGCTGGATGTGGTGAATTCGGATTCGGCAGTCGCGACGGACAGGCAAGCGCTGGTGGCGTCGAAGTCAAATCTGGAGTACCAGCAACTAATCATGAAGCAGGCGATTGCGCGCAACCTTGAGGACCCGGCTCTGACCAATGCGCCGGTGGTTCCCACCGACCGGGTGGGGCTGGACCGCCTGCCCGAAGAAGATATGTCGGTTGAGGCCCTGGTGCAGCAGGCGTATGTCAATAATCCTCAGATCGAGCAGGCGACGCTGAACATGAAGAATAACGAGATTACGATCAAGGCCGAGAAAAATGGTCTTCTGCCAACCGTGGATGCGTTCGGTTTCTATGGAACGAATTCTGTGGCCGGACCGCTCAATCCCGCCTCGACGCCGATCTGCTTTTCGCCGCCATGCACTGGCGCGGTCAGCACCATTCCTGGCGGGTACGGAGGCGCGCTGTCGAATCTCCTTACCGGGGCTTATCCAGACTATGGCGTGGGCGTGAACATCAATATTCCGCTGCGCAACCGGGTCGCGCAAGCGGACCAGGCGAGATCGCAGATGGAGTATCGGCAGGTGCAGATGCGGTTGCAACAGCTGTACACGCAGATTCGAATCCAGGTGATCAACGCGCAGTATGCTTTGACCAACGACCGCGCACAGGTCGGTGCAGCGCAGGCAGGGCGCGACTACGCAGCGCAGTCGCTGGACGCGGAGCAGAAGAAGTACAGGCTTGGGGCGTCGACCTCGGCGCTTGTGCTGCAACAACAACGGAATATGGCTATCTCGGAGAACACGGTGATCTCGGCAACGGCGGCGTATGCGAAAGACCGTGCCGCGCTCCGCGAACTGCTTTCCAGCACTCTCGATCAGTATGGAATCAGCATTACGGATGCGGCGGCCGGAGTTGTGACCGCTGCGCCGGTGATTCCGGGGCTGACCGCGCCGGCGGCTCCGGCTCCTCCAAAACCGATTTCGGTTGGGCCTGCTCCCGCGCAGTAGGATTGCAAGCTCGAGGATTCTTTTCCCGTTCATCGGCTCTGCTTGAGGTTTCGCTTGACGGCAGAAACACATCTCGGGTTCGAGATGGAGGTGGTCGTCCGTTTGCACCGAAAGTCTAAGGTCACCCGCTTGGCGGCGGTGGATGTAACTTGTGTGGTATTGGCTATTTGGCTGTGCCGATTAGACTTTTCTTGAGTCGAAAAGAAGTGGCAAGGGACCCCGGGGATATGGATCGTATGATTGAGAGGCTGAGCGGTGGCGGAACGGCGGCAAGCGTGGATCAGGCGAACATTGCGGAAGATGGGAGCGATGGACGGACGAACGCGCTCGTGGGTGCCCCTTCGGCATATTTGCGCTCGGCAATGCACCAGCCGGTTGACTGGATGCAGTGGGGAGAGGCTGCGTTCGATCGTGCGCTGAAGGAAGACAAACCGATCCTGCTGGACGTTGGGGCGGTGTGGTGCCACTGGTGCCATGTGATGGATCGCGAATCGTACGAGGACGCGGCGACAGCACGCATCATCAACGAACATTTTGTTGCGGTGAAGGTGGACCGGGACGAGCGGCCTGACGTGGATACTCGATATCAGGCAGCGGTGTCGGCAATCAGCGGACAGGGCGGATGGCCGCTGACCGCGTTCCTTACTCCGGACGGCAAGCCGTATTTTGGCGGAACCTATTTTCCGCCCGAGGACAGGCATGGCCGCCCCAGCTTTCAGCGGGTGCTGCTGACCATGGCGGAGGCGTTCGAGAACCGGCGGGCGGAGGTGGACGAGTCCGCGGGCAGCGTGATGAACGCGATTGAGCACAATGAGTCTTTCTCGGGCCGTGCAGGCAATCCGGGACCCGACCTGGTGGAAAAGATGGTGATGGCCGCGCTGAAGAGCGTAGACATGCGCCACGGCGGGTTTGGCGGACAGCCGAAGTTTCCTCATTCGAGCGCGGTGGACTTGTTGATTGATGTGGCCTCGCGTCCGTCGAGTGCGACAGTGAAGCTGAACGGGCAGGGGACGGTGACGGTGCCCGAGGCGGCTAGGGAGGCCGTGCTGCAAACGCTCGACAAGATGTCCAAGGGTGGAATCTACGACCATCTTGCGGGAGGATTTCATCGGTATTCGGTGGATGAGCACTGGGTTGTTCCTCACTTCGAGAAGATGGCGTACGACAACAGCGAGCTTCTGAAGAACTACGTGCATGGGTTCCAGCAGTTTGGCGAGGTGGAGTTCGCGCGGGTCGCGCGGGACATCATGCGCTGGATGGACGAGTGGTTGAGCGACCGCGAGTTGGGCGGGTTCTATGCATCGCAGGATGCCGATTTTTCGCTGGACGACGACGGCGACTACTTTACGTGGACGCGCGACGAGGCAGCCGAAGTGTTGACGCCGGAGGAACTGGTGGTGGCGGCGGGGTACTACAACATCGGTGAAATCGGCGACATGCGGCACAACGTGGCGAAGAATGTGCTGCATGTGAAGCGTCCGCTTGATGCGGTTGCGCGAAAGGCCGGCGTGATCGTCGAGAAGGCGCGCACGCTCCTCCAATCTGCCAAGCAGAGGATGTATGCGGCGAGGATGTCGCGTCCGACGCCCTATGTGGATAAGACGATTTACGTTGCATGGAATGCGATGTGCATCTCGGCTTACCTTGAGGCGGGGCGGGTGCTCGATTTGCCGGAGGCGCGTAGGTTTGCGCTGAAGTCGCTGGACAGGGTCCTGGCTTCGGCGTGGAGTGAAAAAGGGCTCGCGCATGTGGTTGCATATGGCGAGATGAGCGTGGTGGCTGAACGCGTGGCCGGCGTACTCGATGACTATGTGTTTCTTGGACACGCGGCGCTGGATGCGTGGGAGATGACCGGCGAGCTGCGATACTATGAGGCCGCGGTTGAGTTGATGGAGAGCGCGCTGGAGCGGTTCTGCGACGCGGATGGAGGCGCCTTTTTCGATACGGAGAAGCCGGCGGACGGGGAGCGCAGGCTGGGAGCTTTGGGAGCGCGGCGGAAGCCGTTGCAGGATTCCCCGACGCCGGCCGGGAATCCTATGGCGGCGACGCTGCTGATGCGACTCAGTGAGTTGAGCGGACGGCTCGACTATGCGGAGAAGGCCCAGGAGACTCTGGAGACCTTCGCTGGGGTGGTGGAGCACTTCGGCTTGTATGCAGCGACCTATGCGCTGGCGTTGCAGCGGATGGTGCGCGAACCGGTACAGGTTTGCGTGGTCGGCAGGGACGAGAATGCGCGGCTTCTGGAAGCGGCTGCGCTGGGACAATATGCGGTGAACAAGAGCGTGGTGCGCCTCGGACAGGTGAAGTCGGGGGCATTGCCGCCGGTGCTGGAGACCACGCTGCCACGTCTGCCGAAGAGCGGCGGCAGCTTTGCCGTGGTGTGCAGTGGGCATACCTGTCAGCCTGCGGTGAAGACTGCCGGGGAATTGGCTGTGGCGCTGGCGAGGGGCCGGTAAGAAGGTTGCAGGGCGTCGGCGTGGCCGGCGACGCAGCGCTTGCGTTCCAGCATCGGTGGCACCCCTCCCCCCCCGTACCTAAACGGGATGCCGCAAAGGGTGGGCCGCTTCAGGTTTTGCTGGGCGTGGTATCAGGCGCTGGTTAGGGGTTGCTGGGCGGGTGGAGCGGTGGGGTCCGTGTGGTGCATGAGGAGCATGTTGGCAGGGTCGGTGCCGAGGGGGATGCTGTTTTCTTCGAAGGCCTGGAGGATGCGGCGGCGGAGTTCGCGGAGGATGGCGTCCTTCTGGTTGATGTGGACGCGGATGCTGACCGGGTAGGTGACGACGCGGCCGGAGATGGTGTCGACGCCGGGGATGTCGGGGTCGGCGACGGCGACGTTCTTGAAGGCCGGGTCGTTGCGGACGGCGAGGGCTGTCGACCGCAGGATAGACAGCACTTTGTCGGGGTCGGCGGAGGCGTCGACGGTTATGGAGAACGTGGCGACGGCGAAGTCGCGTGAGTAATTTGCAACCGTGGCGATCTGCGAGTTGGGGATGAAGTAGAGGGTGCCGTCGCCGTCGCGCAGGGTGGTGAGGCGGAGGGTCAGGTCTTCTACTACGCCGGATAGGGACGCGATCTTTACGTTATCGCCGACGTTGTACTGATTTTCAACGAGGATGGAGATGCCGTTGAGCATGTCTTTGAAGAGGGACTGTGCGCCCAGGCCGATGCCCACGCCGACGACGCCGGCGGAGGCGAGCAGCGATGTGGTGTTGATCCCGATTACGGAGAGGATGTGGAGCAGGACGATGAAGCCGATGATGCCGTAAGCGGTTGCGCGGAGGATGGCGGCGACGGTGCGGATCTCGGAGGCGCGCTTGGGGTTTTCGATGTGGGTGTCGGCCAGGCGGCGCATGCGGTTGACGAAGAAACTGACGATGCGCATGAGGATGAAGGCGACGGCCAGGATGACCAGCATTCGCGGGAGGTCCTTATGGACGAAGGCGAGGAGGTCGTGGTGCCAGTCGTGGATGACGTCGCGGAAGGTGGTTTCGTCTTGCACAGGGAGGGCGGAAAGGAACATGATAGTGAGGTCTCCGTATCGTTGAGCCGGCTCTTTTTGGCCTTAGATCTAGTATCTCTCGGCTCCGTTGGTTGGATGCGGCGATTTGGCCGGTAATGGAACGAGGGCGATGCGAGAGGTCGCCGTGTAAAGGCTTGCGGAGACGTTTTGATCGGCGCAAGCCGGCACTTCGGGAACGCAGCACGCAGGAGTTCGCAGCACGGGCGAGAAGGAGGTTGAGAGATGAGGATTCTTCGAAACATCGCAGTTTGGTGCGTAACCAGCGGGTTGGTTCTGTTTGCCGGGAACGCGGGATGGAGCCAGCAGGGAAACGGGTTGGGAAGTGCGCAGACTGGCGGGATGGGGAGCCAGCAGAATGGCGGAATGGGCGGTGGTATAGGAAGCGGGCAAGGAACTGTGCGGAACGGATCGGCGGCCCAGACGACCTCGCCTGGGCCGATTGCGCCGCTGGGGTCTGACCTTCCGCGGAATCCTCAGATGGAACAGGAGCAGGCGAAGATGCGCAATCTGGATCGGCAGAAGAGGCTGGCGGCGGATACAGACAAGCTTCTGGCCCTTGCGACCGAGTTGAAGGCGCAGGTGGCCAAGTCGAACAAGGACACGCTTTCGCTGGATGTGGTCCGTAAGGCGGATGAAATCGAGAAGCTGGCGCACAGCGTGAAGGAGAAGATGAAGGGAAGCTAGGGCAGTTGTGAGTTGCAGGTTTGAAGACGGGAGCACCAAGAGCGGCCGTTGTCGATCGGGGTTGGTAGCCGGCAACGGTCTGGCAATCTGAAACGGGCAACGGCAACCGCATTTAAGGGATGATGAGGGCGGCGGGATTTATCAGGGGCGCTGTGGGCAAGGATGGTGTTCGGGTGGCTGAGGCGCGCATGGCGTCGATGATGTGACTGGCGGACCACGAAGGGTTGGCGGCGCGGACCAGAGCAGCGGCTCCGGCGGCGAGTGCGGCGGAGGCACTGGTTCCCATGGCCTCCACGTAAGGAATGTGACCGAGATTGAAGCAGCCAAAGCTGTGTGCGCTGTCAGAAGGCGGCCCGTCGCCGGTGTTGGAGACGCCCTCGGAGCAGGCCCCGCGAACCCATCCGCTGACGGCGGTGTCCGGATCCGGGTAGGTGCCGTCGGGGTAGCTGCCGCCGGGTGCGGCGATCGCGTTGAGGGGTGCGCCGAAGTTGCTGTAGTAAGGCAAGGTGACATTGCCGGGAACGCAGGAGGCGCCGGGGATGAGATTTTCCGCGCAGGCGGGGTTGGTGGACGCAACGACGGCGAGGACATCACGGGCCTGTGCGGGGAGTTCGATGTATCGCGGGTTCGAGAGGTCGACGCCATCATTTCCCGCAGAGGCGATAACGACGGCTCCGGCCTGGGCGGCAGCGTAGGTTACGCGATCGAAAATGGCTTTGAGGCCCGCGCCTTCGCCGGTGTGCAGGTCGACGAGGGTGCCGAGGGAGAGATTGATGACGTCGGCGTGCTGGGCGATGGCCTCTTCGATGCCCTGGATGACCCAGCTGAGGAGGCCGCCGGCCTGACCGGTGGAGCACTGCGTGGCGATGTCGGTGGCGGTGCTGGCGGGGTCCGGAAGACGCTCGAGGACTTTGATGTTGAGCAGGGTGGCGGCGGGGGCTACGCCGATCAGCAGGCCGGTGCTGGGGCCGATGGCTCCGGCGGCGAGCGAGGCGGTCCAGGTACCGTGACCCTGCTGGTCCTGCGGACTGCCGTCGTCGCATGGACTGGGCAGGCCGGTGATGGGGGACTGGTCGATTTCGGAGAAGTTGAAGGCGAGGTTGGGCGCGATGTCGGGGTGGTTGCGGTCCACGCCGCTGTCGAGGATCGCGATGCGCACGCCGGTGCCGAGGGTCTTGTCCCAGGGACCGTGCGCTGGACCTCCCCGGACGCCGGCGCCGTATCCGCCTGCTTGAATGACGGCCCAGCCCTGTGGCGTAGCGGTGTAGTAGCTGTCATAGGGGACGATTGCGATGGGGGGCGCGACGGGAATTGGCGGCGGGTTTGGCGGCGACGGCTGGGTGGGTGCAGGGGCGGGCGGAGTGCCGATAGTGGCTGACAGGACCGAGCGCAGGATGAGAGTGTGGGCGGAGACGATGCGGTCGTGGACGACGAATTCCACTTCGGGCTGGGCGCGCAGGGTCGCGATGGCGGCGGCTTCATCTTCGCTGTAGCTGGTGTCGAGGACGGCGATGCCGAAGGGTTCGTGGCGCCCGAGGATGTGAGCCTGCGCGATGCGGGCCCGGGCTTGGGCGTCGCTGGAGATGGAGCCGTTGCGGTAGGCGACCAGATAGCGGTGAGGGACGGCGGCTCCGATGGGACTGGCGAGTTGCTGGGCAGGCGTATGCAGGCAGGTGATGAGCGACGCAACGAGAGACAGGACCTTCCTGAGAAGCCGGAGCGGGCGGCTGATCTGGGGGTGATGGTTCGAAGCGTCGGGGTTGCGTTGGGAGAAGATGGTATGCCTCGGGAACGGCGCAGGCGTCGGGCCGCGCTGACTTGTGCATCGGCCTTTTGGGTGTGGGTAGGATGGTGTGGGCGGAGTGGAGACGTTACTGTGGTCCCGTTACTTTGGTGCGGGGAAGGGATCATGCCAATAGCCGTATTGAAGGCTCTCGAGACAGGGTGCATGCGGCGGCTGCTCGGGCGATTCGATTAGACTTGCTTCGCGTGTGAAGCCGAGTTTTGGAGAATGCGAACATGAAGGCGAGTCGTCGGGAATTTATTGCAAATGTTCTTTCGAGCGGGGCGGTTGCGGCGGCGATGCCTGCAGTCGCGGGCGCGCAGTTTCTGAATGCGCCGCGGCATGGGCTGCCGGGGACTTTGAAGGAGCGCTATGCCAGGCTCGATGCGGTTTTGCAGGAGCCCGTGTTCAGGCGGGAGCTGTTTCCCGACCCGGTAATCATTGAGTCGGTGGAGTTGCTGAAGAACAAGAAGGAATACCTGTGCCGGGTGCGATCGAAGGATGGGCATGAGGGGATTTCGGTCTCGAACGCGCAGCAGATGACGGTGTTGTACCCGATGTTCACCAAGCATATCGCGCCGTTTTTCATTGGCAAGGATGCGCGGGACATCGAGGAACTGATTCCGGCGGTTACGGTATACAACAGCAACTACAAGGCGCAGAGCCTGGCGATCTGGGTGCCGATTGCGACGCTCGAGTTTGCGGTTCTGGATATGTTCGGCAAGATGGCGAAGAAGCCGATCGGGCTGCTGATCGGCGACAAGATCTACAACAAGAGCATCGCGGTGTACCAGGCGAATGGGGAGCGGGATATCTCGGCCGAGCTGACGATCGAGCATCTGCAGCGCGACGTTGCGATCTCGAAGGCCAAGGCGATCAAGTTCAAGGTGGGCGGGCGGATGTCGCATACGGAGACGCCGGAGGGGCGGAGCGAGAAGCTGATTCCGCTGGTGAGGAAGACGTTTGGCGACGCCATGGTGATCTCTGCGGACTCTAACGGTTCGTACACGGCGGCGCAGGCGATTCCGATCGGCAAGCTGATGCAGGAGCACAAGTACGCGTTCTACGAGGAGCCGGTGCCGTTCGACTGGTACGAGGAAAATAAGGTGGTGGCGGATGCGCTGGAGATTCCGATTGCCGGCGGCGAGCAGGAGCCGAGCACGCACAACTTCCGCTGGTTGATTGCGAATGGCGGGTTGTCGATTGTTCAGCAGGATATGTTTTATTTCGGCGGCATGATCCGGTGCATGCAGGTGGCGCGGATGGCGAATGCGATGGGTAAGCAGTGCATCCCGCATATTTCGTCGACCGGACTGGGGTATGTGTACATGATGCATTTCGTGTCGGCGATTCCGAATTCCGGGCCGTATCACGAGTTCAAGGAATTCAATAACGAGCTGCCGTATCACTGCGAGACTTCGACGCTGCGGAGCGATAGCCAGGGCGTGATCCAGGTGCCGAGCGGGCCTGGGTTCGGAGTGGAGATTGATCCGGACTTCATCAAGAAAGCTACGGTAGTGACGGGTTGATGCAGCGCGAGGAGGGAGAGCGCATGAAGATTTGCGGATTGGCGTTGGCGATGGCGTTTGGGTGTTCGGCGGTGCTTGCGCAGGACGGCGGGATCACGGTGTGGCCGAAGGGTATGCCGCCGGGCGGGATCAAGGAGCGGGCGGACTTTGGCGATCATTTGCTGGAGATCTCGCATCGCGAGGTGGATGGCAAGTGTGAGTTGCACAAGGTGAAGGCGGACGTCATCGTGATTCAGACGGGGACGGCGACCCTGGTAACAGGCGGCGAGGTGATCAATCCGAAGGATACGGGGGCGAATGAAATACAGGGCTCGGGAATTAAGGGCGGCGTAACGCGCACAGTTGCGCCGGGCGATGTGATCGAGATTCCGGCTGGAGTTCCGCACCAGTTTTTTCTTGCGCCGGGGGCGCAGATTACTTATCTGGTGGTCAAGGTGGTGAAGCACTAATGTGTTCGCGGTCCTTCAAGCATCTTGCTCCGTGGGGGTAGAATCTTGACGGCAGCAGGAATGGGATGTTGAGGGCATTGGCATGGGGCGTCGCAATGGATCGGGCGTTGATGTGCGTAGGCCAGCGGGCGGGGTCGTGGGTGGGGCGGCGGCCTTGGGCGCCGAGAGCGCGGCTATAGCGGTGGCTGCGCGGAGTGCGATGACGCGCGAGCAGTTGGTGGAGTTTTACCGGCTGATGTATCTTTCGCGGCGGACGGACGACCGCGAGATCGTGCTGAAGCGGCAGCAGAAGATATTTTTCCAGATTTCGTGTGCGGGGCATGAGGCACTGTTAGTGGCCGCGGGGATGGCGATGCGTCCGGGCCACG
>OCZT010001645.1_pt1 | contig 23106 bp, 18 predicted proteins | sample 1539031 | NCBI WGS metagenome assembly OCZT01 (sample SAMEA3539308, study PRJEB22396) | soil metagenome | biome: tundra; feature: field; material: soil | place: USA | collected 2010-05 | depth 0.15 m | reverse complement strand
GAATTGGCGGGCGCCTTGGCGGCACGTGGCGCGCTGGCCGTACGGTTGCCTGCCGGCTTGGCCGGGATCGAGCGGCTGGACACCATCGACGGCCTGCACGCCGCCCTCTTCCAGCCGGCGGCGGAACCGGCGGCGCAGCGCGGCGAGGTGGTGTTGCTGACGTCCGGAACCTCGGGCGTGGCAAGCGGATGCGTGTTCGGCCTGGAAGCGCTTCTGCTCAATGCCACGCGGCACGCCGACTCGATCGGGCAGCGCGGCAGCGACACCGTGCTCATCAATCTACCGCTATACTTCTCTTTCACCCTGGTGGCGCAAGCCTTGGCCACCTGTCTGCGCGGCGGCCGGCTGGCCATCAGCGGCCCGCCGTTCCACGCGCCGAGTTATCTGCGCAGCGTGGAAGAGTACGGCGCCACGATTTCCTCCCTCACGCCCATGCTGGTGCGGTCGCTTCTGGCGGCCGGGCGGCCCTGGCCCCGCCACTTGCGCGTGCTGACCGTGGGCGGCGCCGCATTGCCCGCGGAGGATGTGGAGCGTTTGCTCAGGCTCCGGGAGGGCCGCGAGCTGTACCTGACCTACGGCCTGACCCAGGCCGGCCCGCGCGTATCTACGCTCGCGGCCAGCCGCGATGCCCCGCAGCGCTTCACCTCCGTGGGCTTGCCGCTGGCGGGGACGAGAGTGGAATTGGAAGACGTGCCGGACGGCTCCGGCAGGAAACAACTTCTGGTGTCCTCGGAGACTGTGATGCGGCGGCGCATCGGCCTGGTGGAGGGCCGACCGCAGGATGAGTTGCGCGCGCCCGGCGTCCTCGCCAGCGGGGACGCCTTCGACCAGGACGCGGACGGCTGCCTGTATTTCCGCGGGCGGCTGTTGGACTTCATCACGCGCGGCGACGACAAGGTGTGTCTGACAACGGTCCGCCGGGTGGCCGGCAAACTACCCTACATACGCCGGGCCAAGACTCACGTCATCTGCAAAGAGGACGGCTCCACGGACTTCCGGCTCCTGCTGGTGGCGGATTCGTGCTGCCCTCTTAGCGAGGCGGATTATCGGGCTCGGCTAGCACGGCTGCTTCGCCGGAGTGAACTGCCGGCTCAGATCGTGGTGGTTCCCGAGGCGGAGCAACCCGCGGAGTACAAGTAATGGGACGAACGGACTCAACAGGCGCTTCCAGGCCAGCCCCCGCGCCGGGGGCCGGTGCGGCGCAACCATCGTTGCTGCGCTATTTGGCCAGATCGGACAATCCCGTTCCGCGGCTCGTGCGCTGGTTGTACAGATCGCCCGGCCGGGTGCACGTACCGGCGCCGCGAGTGGTGCTCAAGGCGTTGTTCTGGGCATTCCTGCTGGTGCGGTCGCTGTATTACTTTCTCTTCCGCGTGGCCGTCTGCGAGCCGATTTTCAAGTCCTACTGCCGCAAGTTCGGCAAGCGGCTGCGCACCGGAGTTTTCATCCACTGGGTCCAGGGCAAAGGCGACATCATTCTGGGCGACGACGTCATCATCGATGGCAAGTGCAGCTTCTCGTTCGCCAGGCGCTTCGCCGATCGACCCCGTCTGGAGGTCGGCAACAACTCCGGCATTGGCCACGGCTGCGAGCTTGTGGTGGGGAAACGGATTCGGATCGGGAACAATTGCGTGCTGTCGGGTCACGTGCGGATTGCCGACTGCAACGCCCACCCGACCGATGTGACGGCACGCCTGGCGCACCTGCCACCGCCTGACGATGAGATCCGGGAGGTCGTGATCGGCGATGGTGTCTGGATCAGTGTGCACGTGCTGATCTTTCCGGGCGTCCGGATCGGCGATGGCGCCGTCGTTTCCGCGGGGTCGGTGGTGCACGGCCATGTGCCTCCCTACTCCGTGGTCGCCGGCAATCCTGCGCGCGTCGTGTTCCGGTTGAGGCCGCCGGAAAACACCGCCTCTTAGCGGCTGCCCAAGAATTAATTCACATTTGGAGCAGGGCTACAGCGCCCGCAGGCGCTCCGCCGCGGCTTCGGGGGTAGTGTCCCGCTGCGGCGTTCCGAGCATCTCGTATCCCACCATGAATTTCCGCACCGTCGCGGAACGCAGCAGCGGGGGATAGAAATGCACGTGCAGATGCCACTCGGGGTGCTCCGCGCCGTCCGTGGGCCGCTGGTGGAAACCCATGGTGTAGGGGAACGATACGCCGAACAGCCGGTCGTAACGCGCGGTCACGCGTTTCAGAATGTCCGCCAGTCGATTCCTCTCCCCATCCGAGAGACCGTCGATGCCTGAAAGGTGGCGCCGGGAAACGACCATCGTCTCGAATGGCCATACGGCCCAGAACGGAACCACCGCCAGAAAGTCCTCGTTCTCTTCCACCAGCCGGTCGCGCGCGGAGGTTTCGAGCTCCGCGTATTCGCAAAGCAGGCAGTTCCCGCGCCGCTCGCGCCAGGCCGCCTGGCAGGCCTGTTCCTTCGAGACTTCGTTCGGCAGCGTATGGCCCGACCAGATCTGGCAATGCGGGTGCGGATTGCTCGCGCCCATCATCGCGCCGCGGTTTTCGAAGATCTGCACGTAGTTGATGGCGGGATTCGAACCGATCTCGACGTACTGCTCCACCCAGGCGTCCACAACCCGCCGCAGATCCGCCGGGTCCATGCCGGCGATCGTGAGATTGTGCCGAGGCGAAAAGCACACCACCCGGCAGATGCCCGGCTCGGATTCCGCGATCAGCAGGCCGTCCCGGTCGAAGCGGTCCACGGGCGTGCCGGGCTTGAGCGCCGCGAAATCGTTGTCGAAGACGAATGTCGAGGTGTAGTTAGGATTGCGCGCGCCGCCCGCGCGGGCGTTGCCGGGGCAGAGATAGCACTCCGGGTCGTACTCTGGCTGAACGGCCGCTGTTTCGGGCTCCATCTGGCCCTGCCAGGGCCGTTCGGTGCGGTGCGGCGAGACCAGCACCCACTCTCCAGTGAGCGCGTTCCAGCGCCGATGCGGGTCCTGCTTCCAATCGAACATTCAATTTCATAGTAGCGGCTATCCGCTGGCATGGAGCTTACCGAAAGGATGTTATCATCCACGGTCGGAAACAACCATATGCCGGAACTCATGACGATTGGAGTGGACGTCGGGGGCACCAAAGTGGCCGCCGGCCTGGTGGACTCCACCGGACAGATCATACAGAAGGCGCGCGTGCCGATGGTGGCCACCGCGGACGCCGCCACGGGTTTTGCGGCGGTCAAGGGCGCCGTGGAAGCGCTGTTCGCCCTGGCGCCCGAAGCGCGTACGGCCATCAAGGGCATCGGGATCTGCTCGCCGGGTCCGCTCGATCCGAGGACCGGAGTGGTACTCAACCCGCCCAACGTTCCGTGCTGGCGCAATTTCCCGCTCGGCGCCGAAACCGAGCGCGCCTTCGGGGCGCCCACGAAAGTCGATAACGACGCGAACGCCGCCGGCCTGGCCGAAGCGCTTTGGGGCGCCGCGGCGGGCCACTCCAATGTGTTCTACGCCACGCTGGGCACGGGCATCGGCACCGGCATTATCTTCGATGGCAAGATCTATTGGGGACGCACGGGAAGCGCCGGCGAAGGCGGGCACACCACCATCGACTACAAGGGGCCCAAGTGCGGCTGCGGCAAGCGCGGCTGCGTTGAGATCTTGTGCTCCGGTCCGGCGATCGCGCTGCGCGCCCGCGCCAAGATTTCCGCCTCTCCCGTGGCGACGAAGGTGTTGGAACTGGCTGGCGGCGCGGTCGATGAGGTCAAGGCCGAGCACGTCGGCGAAGCCTTCCACGCAGGCGATGCGCTAGCCACCGAAGTGCTTGAGGAGACTGCCGACCTGCTGACCGTCTGGCTCGGCAACGTGGTCGATTGGTTCGATCCCGAGATTATGGTGATCGGCGGAGGCGTGGCCCAGTTGATGAGTTCTCTCTTCGACCGCATGAGGCAGAACCTGCCTGGATGGGCCATCAACCCGCGCGCCAACGAGATTCCCCTCGTCCTGGCGCGGTACAGCGCCGACGCCGGTATCGCCGGCGCCGCCGCGCTCTGCCGGTAGTGGGGCGGACCTCCCGGTCTGCCTTCTTGTTGCCGGGCGGCGCGGCGAGAAAACCGTCGCGACTCATTGAGAGTGAAGGCGCCGGGATCGGTTGAGTTGCGAGCGCTTAAAGAAGGCAGACCGGGAGGTCCGCCCCACCGGCGCTACACCAGGGTGATCGCTATTCCAGAGTAATTTTCAGGTAGCTGATGGCTCCGTTGCGGACTTCCACGGGGCTGGTGGCCTCCTTGCCGTCCTTCTCGACCGTGATGCGATAGCTGCCGGCGGCAAGCGGGATCTGCGCGGGAGTGGTCTGCGGCAGCCGGCTTCCGTTCACCAGGACCGCCGCTCCTTCCGGAACGGTGGTGAGCATGAGGGTGCCCGCGGGCGCCCGCAAGACGATGGGCGGGAGTTCCACGGGGGCCGATCCGATCTCCACGTCGCGATGTTCCGTCTGGTAGCCGGGCAGGACCACGGAGACGGTGTGGCGGCCGGGCGCGGCGTAGAGCGAGCACGGCGTGGAACAGGCCGCATCCGGATGGCCGTCGAGCGTCGCCGTGGCGCCGGCCGGGCTGCTGCCAATGGCGATGGGCCGCGGGCCGGCGAGGGGGCGGGTTGGCGGGCGCAGTTTCTCCGGCGCCGCCTCGCTCTTCGGGGTCTCGGCCAGGGACGGGGGCGGCATCGGGCTGGGCTTGGCTTCCGCCGGTGAGGCAGGCGAGTCAACCGCCCCGGTTGGCGGCTGGGCAGGCGCTGGGACTGTCCCACTTGGCGTGGCAGCTTCGTTTGCCGGCGCGCCAGGTTCGGGCGGAGCTTGCGCAAGTCCCAGTGACGCCTGGATTCGTTGCGCGATCCCCCCTACCTTCTGGGGAAGCGTGGGGTCGGCCTGCCACCCGATCAGCGCCAGCACCGCCGCGGCAACCAGAATAGCGGCTAGAAACGACCAGAACCCCGATTTGGATTTCCTGGACCGTTCCGATGTGACGGTGGTTTCCTCGCCGCGCGCGCGGCGGGACGGGGGCAGGTTGGGCACCTGTCCGGCGCCAACCATGGCCGTGGGCTCGTTCGAGGCGCCGCCCCGCGCCATGGGCTTCCAGCCGGGGCTGGCGGCGCAGGCTTTCTCCAGGGCGTCTACCATTTCCTGGCAGGTGCGGTAACGCGCGTCCGGCTTTTTCGCCAGTCCCGTGCGCAGAACGGCCTCAATGGAGGCGCTGAGGGTCGCGTTGAGCCGGCGCGGAGAAATTGGCTCTTCCGCCACGATCTTGTAGACGACCGTGGTCAGTTGCTCGCCGGTGTACGGCTTGTCGCCGGTAAGCAATTCGAAGGCGATGACTGCCAGCGAGAACTGGTCCGAGCGCCCGTCCACGGGCTGGCCCTGCACCTGCTCCGGCGACATATAGTGCGGTGTGCCGACGATCGAGCCTGTCATGGTGAACTGGTCGGAGGCGGTAATCTTGGCGATGCCGAAATCCGCGATCTTGGCCGTGCCGTCGGCGGCGATCATGATGTTAGCCGGCTTGATATCGCGGTGAACGATGCCTTTCTGGTGGGCGTAGTCGAGAGCCACCGCCGCCTGCGCCAGGACACTGAAGATCCGCTCGGGCGACGTCGCCTGGTTCGGCGCCATGATCTGGTCGAGCGTGGGACCATCCACGTATTCCATGGCTATATAGGCCAGGTCGCCCTGTTGCTCCACGTCGTAGATAGTGACGATTCCTGGATGGGAAAGAATGCCCGCCGACCGCGCCTCGCGAAACAGGCGCTCGCGCAGCCGTTCGCTCTCCTCCGGCTTTCCGCCGAGGTTGATGGTCTTGATGGCTACCGGACGGCCGATATTGGGATCGATGGCGTGGTAGACCACACCCATGGCGCCGCGCCCCAGCTCCCGCACGATCTTGTATCGCCCGATGCGATCCATTCCAGTTCTAGTGATAACACGTGCGCGCGCCCCCACGTTACTCATAGCGTAAGGATTCGATCGGGTCGAGGCGCGCGGCTTTGATGGCGGGCAGCAGGCCGGCGATCAAGCCCACCGCCTCCAGCAGCGCGGTGGAGGTCACGACCGCGAACGTGGAGATTCCGAGTTGGACATCGCCCTCGCCGTTGGTGGTGTGGAACAGCGGTCCGAGAAGCGGGAGGCCTCCCAGGAACCACGTGATCGCCCAGCCCACGACCACGCCCAGCACGCCGCCCACGGTGACGATCGCGACGGCCTCCAGCAGGAACTGCGACAGGATGGCGCGCTGCGTGGCGCCGATCGACTTGAGGATGCCGATCTCGCGGGTGCGCTGCGTGACGGAAACCAGCATGATGTTGGCCAGGCCCACGCCGCCGATCGCCAGCGTCAGCGTGCCCACGAATCCCAGCAGCAGCCGCAAGGCGATGCCCATCGTATCGACCAGTTTCATGTATTGGTTGAAGACATAGGTGCGTATCGCGTGATCGTCGTTGGGGGAGAAGTTATGCAGGCGGGCCAGCGTCTCGGTGACCTGCCGCACGGCCTGTTCGCGAAAGAGGGGGTTGGCGGGCATCCAGACGATGTCGTCCGGGTACTTCAGGTCGCGGAAAAGCGAGCCGGTCTCGAAGGGGATGAAGGCGCAGTCGTTGTCCGGGGTATTGTAGTTGGCGATTTGCGTCTTGGTTTTCAGTACCCCAACCACCGTGAAGCGCAGGCCATTGATGGTAATCTCCTCTCCCTCCGGCGGGACCTCGCCGAACAGTTTTTCGGCGACCTTCGCGCCCAGCACGGCCACGCGGCGCTTTTGGTTCTCGTCTTCGGGCTCGATCCAGCGGCCCGTTTCCATGCTCTGATTGCGAACGCGCCCGTAGGCCGGGCGGACGGCGCGCACCATGGCGGTCTGCGAACGGTACTCGCGCACCACGGTCATTCCGCCCATCATCATTTCGGGAGAGATGGCGGCGACCAGCGGAATCGAGGTGCGGATCTCATCGACGTCGGCGAGCTCCAGCCGGATCCGGCGCCCGGCGCGCTCCCCGCCGGCCTGGCTGGAAGTGCGGCCACCGAACATGAGGACGAGATCCTGCCCGATGGTACGGAAGGCCGTGCGGAGCGCCAGGTGGAAGCCGTCGCCATAGGAGTAAAGGATGACGAAGCACGCCACGCCCCAGGCCAAGCTGATGGTGGTGAGGATGCTGCGCTGGCGATTAAACCGGAGCGCCTGTCCGGCTTCGTGAAAGATGGAGGCGATGGTCATATAGGGGGGAGCTATCCGCTATCAGCTTTCAGCGGTCAGCTTGGCTTTGCGGAAGGTGGAGGCGATGGTCATATGGAGCGAGTGTGGATCAATGGTTCATCTCTCATAGCGCAGCGCCTCGACGGGGGTCAGGTCGGCCGCGCGCCAGGCGGGCCAGATCGCCGAGGCCACGGCGACGATGGCGAGGGCGGCGAACGCCACGGCGGTGGTGGCGCCGCTCACCGGCAGACCGCCGAACATCTCCTGCTTCGGCAGACGGTTCACCGCGGCGGCTACGCCATAGGCGCCTATCCAGCCGGCCAGCCCGCTGGCCAGCGCCAGCAGCAGGCCCTCCAGGAAGAAGTCGGCCAAGATGCGCCTTCTGGTGGCGCCCATGGCTTTTCGCAGCCCGATTTCCCGCGTTCGCTCGGTCACGGAGACCAGCATGATGTTCATCACGCCCACCCCGCCCAGCGTCAGCGTCACCAGAGAGATGGCGCCCAGAAACACCGTCATCGACGTGAAGATATTGTCCACCAGCCTGGCATTCTCCACCGTGTCCCAAATGAATACGGCGCCGCCGTCCGCGGGGTCGAACCGGTGATTGCGCGCGAGCACGCGCACCACCTGGTCGCGCGCCGCTTTCCACTGGTCGAGCGAAGCCGGAACGTAGATCAGGTCGCTCACGATTCCCGGGTGGAAGTTCTCATCGGCCAGCGGCATGTCGCGCACCATGGAGGAGTAGGGAACGAAGATCTTGTCGCTATCCAGGCCGTTGTAGGAGCTGTTCTGCGTCTTGGGCTCCGTCAGCCCCACGATGCGATACGGCAACCCGTTGATGGTGATGGCCGCTCCGGGCTGCACCGGACGTTCGCCGAACAACTGCTTCCGCACGTTGTCTCCGAGCACCGCTACGCGCGCCGCGTCGAGATTATCAGGCGCAACCAGAAACCGCCCGCGGTCCACCGGGATGTTGCGGATTTCCGAGTACTCCGGCTCCACCCCCAGCACGCCGAACACGCCGCTGTTGAACGGGCTCGCGGCGCTCACCTGGTTCTGGAGTTCGGCCACCGTCCGCCGCACCAGGTAGCACTCCGTTCGGATGTCTCGTACGTCGTCGTAATTGAGCCGGATAAGTCTGCCCGCCCGGCGCCCGCCGGGCTGCATCTCGGTCCGCCCGTTAAACACGATAACGATGTTCTCGCCGATGTCCCGAAAGCGGTCGCGCTGCCCTTCCTTGAAGCCGTCGCCCATGGCCACGATCAGCACCATGGAGGCCACGCCCCACGCAATCCCGGCCATGGTCAGGAAACTGCGTAGCTTGTTGCGCAACAGGCTGGAAAAGACGTGCGCGAATAGTTCCTTTAGGAATTCCACGGGCAGACCTATTGGAGAATAACCTGCTGCCCCTGTGACAAGCCCTTGGCGATTTCGATCTTGGAGCCGTTGCCGATGCCGGTAGTCACCGGAACACGCCGCTTGCCGGTTTGCGAGGCGGCGTCCGGGATTTCCACTTCGGTGGAGCGGTCCTTCTTATAGATGATCGCCCCTTCCGGAATGGCCAGCACGCCCTTGCGCTCCTCCAGCACGATTTCGGCGTTGGCGGTCATGGTGGCCAGGAGCTTGCGCGATTCGTTGGAAATGGAGACGCGCACCTCAAACGTGGTGACGTTGTCTTTTTCGACCCCCATGGGCGAGATCTTGGTCACTTTCCCGGCAAACTTCAGGTCCTTGAAGGCTTCCACGGTGATGCGCGCCGACTGGCCGAGGTATACCTTGCCGATGTCGCTTTCGTCCGCTTTGCCCTTGACGTAGACTTCCCGCAGATCGCCGACGGTCATGATGAGGGTAGCGCCCGAGCCCATGACCAGGATCGAACTTACGGCATCGCCCACTTCGCGGTCGCGCGAAAGGACCACGCCGTCGATAGGGGAAACGATGGTGGCGTTGCGCAAGTCCTCCTCGGACTGGGCGAGGGACGCGCGCGACTGCTCCACTTGAGCCTCGGCTCTGGCGATGGCGGCGTTGGTCACCCCCAGATTCACTTCCGCCTGCTGCTGTTTGTTGACGCCCATTTGATAGTTCTTTTCGGCGTCCTCGCGCGCGTTCTGGGCGATCAGGTCGGCCTTGAACATCTCGTCGGCGCGTTCCACATCGTGCTTGAGGAACGGCAGGTCGGGACCGGCGGCCTCCACTTTGTTGCGCGCGTAGTCGGCCTGAGCGCTCTTGAGGGCGGCTTGGGCCATCGACAGCGCGGCCTGCGCCTGCCGCAGCTTGGGCTGAAGGTCGTTCTGATCGAGCTCGCAGATCACCTGCCCGGCCTTGACCGTATCGCCCACATTCACGGGGAGTTTCAAAATAATACCGCTGGCTTTGGACTTGATTTCCACCTGCGTCACAGGCTGGATTTTGCCCGTCGCCACGACTGAACGTACCAGGTCGATCCGTTCCACGCCGGCGAGCTTCTCGGGATCGATCTTGGCCGGCGTGCGGCCGATCCCACGCAGGGAGAAGAACGCCACACCGCCGAGGATCAGCGTCAACCCCAGCAATATCCAGCGAAAGGGTCCGCGTTTCCGGTTAGCCATATCAGCCCTTAACTAACATCTTTACGCACATTTGTTCCCTGTGGTTCCGGGTAGTGGAAAGCTGTCAGCTTTCAGCCCTCAGCTATCAGGCCACCGCTCCCTGACGGGGCGCCCTCTGGGCCCGGCTCCGATCAATTCCCGAGCCTCGACCGTGAGGGAGCGGTTATATCTATCTTCGCGGGGCGGAGCGGCGCACGTCGGGAGTGTAGGCAGGCTCGGGCAGACTCGCCATCCCGGCGGGATAGACCACCACATGGCGGGCCGGACCCGACCCACCGCTTTCGCTGCGGATCGTGGGCTCGTTGCGCAACGCCAGGTGAATGACGCGGCGCTCGCGGCTGGTCATGGGATTGAAGCGGAACGGTACGCCCGTCCGCTTCACTTTTTCGGCGGCCGTCACCGCGCTGAGCCGCAATTCCTCGATGCGGAGCAGGCGGTAGTCGTTGGCGTCGAAGGAAATGCGCGAATGATGCTCGGAGGGCATACGCAGCATCTCCATGGTGATGTGCTCCAGCGCCAGCAGAAGCTCGGCGCGATTGGAGAGCAGCAAATCGACGTCCGGGCCGGAGAACTTCAGCGCCATGTCCGGCGTTTCGACATCGCCCTCCGCCGGCTCCACGTCGTGGATCTGGTAAGTCACATGGAAGCCTCCGTTCCGGAGGGTGGGCCGCAAGAAAGCATCGATACGGGAACCGATCGAGGCCACGGTGTATTTTCGCTCGCTCACAGGTTATTTCCTGACGTTCTTTTTCTTTGGGGGCTCCACCGAGCGGGCGGCTTCATCCGCGACCGCGGTGTGGTTGAAGAACCACTGCTGCCCCATGCTTACCAGATTGCTGGTCAAGTAGTATAACACCAGGCCGCTGGGGAAATTGTAGAACATGAAGCCGAAGATGAGCGGCATGAACTGCATCATCTTCTGCTGGCTGGGATCGCCGGTTGGCTGCGGCGTCATCTTCTGCATGACGAACTGGCTGACGATCATGACGACCGGCAGAATCCGGATGGGGATCTGCTCCGGTTGGGACAGGTCGCTCACCCACAGCCAGTTCGCGCCGCGCATTTCCACCGAAACCGTGAACACCCTGTAGAACGCGAAGAAGAACGGGATCTGCAGCAGCATGGGGAAGCACCCGCCCATGGGATTCACCCCGTTTTTCTTGTACAGAGCCATCACTTCCTGGTTCTGGTCGGCTTTGCGCGGGTCGCGCAGACCGATGTTCTTGAACTTCTGGTTGATGACGTCGATCTGCGGCTTGAGCGCCTGCATTTTCCGCATCGACTTCATGTTCGAGAGCTTGACGGGGAACAGCATCATGTTCAGCGCGATCGTGACCGCGACGATGGACCATCCGAAGCTGTGAACGAACGCGTCGTTGAACCAATTGGTGATGAGAAACAGGGGCTTGGCCAGAAATCCAATCCACCCGAAATCGATCAATTGCCTTAGCTTCGGGTTGATCCGGCCGAGCCGGTCGTAATCCTTGGGGCCGACGAAGACGTCGAAGCGATTGTCCGCGCCGTCGGAGACGGCCACTCCGCTGAACGCCGTCTTGGCGCTATTGAGCGGCGTGGGGGCGTAGTCGGTGAACGTGGTTTCCTGCATCGAGCCGTTGCTCTGGGGCAGGAAGACCGCGGCAAAGAAGGTATCCGCGAGACCCGCGAAGGAGTAACTGCCCGTGGAGGAAACCGGTCCGTTCTTCGCCACGTTGGAGTGCTGCTCCGTGAGCTTGTTCTCCGGCACGTTAAAATACAGCGACCGCCCGTTGGCGGCCGCGTTCGACAACGTGAGGTCGCCGAAGCCGCCCCGCCACTGGATCATGTCCGGAACCGGCTTGCCGTCGACGGTCACTTCGCCCGAAACCCGGGAAATATAGCTGTTCTTCTCGAAACGGAACACCTTCTTGACGGCCACGTGGCCGTTCGAAAACGTGTAGCTGACGCCCAGGCCGTCGGGGTCGGCCGCCTGCTGGTAGTGCGCCCAGTTGACCACTTTGGCGGTGGCATCCTGGCCGGGGATATAGAACGAGAAGGGGTAGTCCATGTCCGCGGCCGTATTCACCAGGTCCAGCGTCTTGTTGTCGTTGCCCTTGTACTTCTTGAGCTTCCAACTCCGCACGGTGGCGCCCTGATTACTCAACTGGACGGTGAACAGTTCCGTATCGATGACGAACGGGGGAAGCGTGTATTGAGGCGTCGCCGGCGAAGCCGCGGCGGCCTTGCCCTCTTCGGCCGGCGCGATCTGCGGAAGCGGCGCGGTGGGAGCCGCGGGAACCGCTTCGGTTTGCGCCGGCTGCGCGGTCTTGTTGGCGGCCGGCGCCGGAGGAGTCTTGAATAGATAGGGCGACAGGAACATCACCGCGCCCATCAGCAGGAAAGCCAGCAACAGCCGGATCTCCATGGACATTTCTTTGGGCGGCTGTCCAGGGCTGCCACCGCTCGTTACCGTTTCGGGCATTCTTCCATCTCGTTATGTAAGACGAGCATCCGGGCCCGTCTTGTTCCCGCCCAACCGCTCTTCATCCTACCGGACGGGGTCGAACCCGCCGGAGTGAAACGGATGGCAGCGCGCCACGCGCCGCAACCCCATCCAAACTCCCCGGGCCGCGCCGTATCGCTCGACGGCCTCCCGCATGTACTCCGAACAGGTCGGGTGGAAGCGGCAGGCGGAGGGCAGAGCGGGGGAGACGAAACGCTTGTAGAAGCGAAGTGGACCGATTACGATCCATTGCAGCGGAGAAACAGCTTTTCCACTTCGCGGCGCAACTCCGCCACCGGAGCGTTCAACGCTTTGCGCCGTGGATTGATGACGATGGAGCACTGTGGGCTCAGCCGGTCGAGGAGCAGGCGGACCGCTTCGCGGACCCGCCGTTTGATCCGATTCCGCGCCACCGCCTTGCCAAGCGCGCGTGGCGTCGTGAATCCGATGTGGGGGCCCTCCGGCCGCGCTTCGCGGACGCAAAAAGCCGCAAACAGAGGGCCGGTATAGCGGGCTCCCTCGTCGTAGACCCTTCGGAAATCCTTCGACCGCAGCAGACGAACACGTTTCGGAAAACCTGGGATGGAGACTACCTTTCGGAGCTGACAGTGAGCTTCTTTCGCCCGCGGGCGCGACGGCGCGCGAGCACCGCACGCCCATTCTTGGTCTCCATGCGGCTGCGGAATCCATGCGTCTTCGCCCGGTGGCGGTTGTTTGGTTGAAAAGTGCGCTTCGGCATTCTAGTTCAATTAGTTAGTATAGCCGAGGCGGGAAAGCTGGCGCAAATCGGGTTTCCGGGGGATCGGGCGGCCCATTCGGAAAAGGCGCCGCAATTGGGGAACTTTGGGCGCCTGTGGGAGAAGTATAGACGTGGGGCCGAATCGCCCCCGAAAGAGGACCAAACCAATGAAGACCGCAATTGTTGCCCTGACCCTTTTGGGCGTGTCCGCCTGGGCGCAGCCAACGGCGCCCCCGCAGCCAGGCATTACGCAATTGAAAGCCTACCTGACCTTGACCGATGCGCAAGTGCAAGCCCTGCAAACCATCCAGAGCCAATTGCGCACTTCAACGAGCGCGCTCCGGCAGCAAATTGCCGACAAACAGACGGCGCTCAGTACCAATCTCGCGGCCGGCGGCTCCAGCGCGGCGGCCTTGGGACAGTTGCTGTTGGACATCCAGGCTCTGCAGAAGCAAATCTCCGACGCCCAGGCGGCCGCGCAGCCCCAGGCGGTGGCCGTGCTCACCCCGGCTCAGCAGCCGCTGTTACAGGCGCTTGTTGCCGCCTCGAAACTCCAGCCGGATATCCGGGAAGCTGAGATGGTCGGGCTGATTGTCCCGGCTCCCGGCGCTGGCGGGGCCGCTGGCCGGGCGGGCGCAAACGGAGGTCCCCTGATGGCGCCCGGACGGGGTGGCGCCAACGGAGGGCCGATGATGGCGCCCGGACGCGGCGGTCCTCCTCGCTGGTAAGTTAGTGGGGCGGGCCTCCAGGCCTGCCCAGCCGTAGGGCTCAGCGTGGGCTGGGCGCCTCCGGCTCTCCGCAGATGCCCAACTTCACGGCAAACGCGGCGAGGGGAGTCCAGCGCTCACCCGCGCGCTTTTCGATCTGGAACGACTGTGTGGGGCCATCGGCGCGCGCGCGCCAGTCGGACGGCGCGGGGGCCGGCCTCAAAGGTTGCGGCTTGGCGCCGGCTTCCTTGAGGGTCCAACTTGCCCCGCCATCGCCCGATTCGTACAATTCGTAACGGTTATTTCCTTCGCCCGGCCCACGGTCGAAAACCAGGCGTCCCGCGCGCTTGGACGTGAAAGTGAAATCCTGAATGGAGCCTGCGCGGGCTTCCTCGAAAATCGGCTGTCTGGTCCAATTCTTGCCGCCGTCCGCGGTGACGAGCAAGAAAGCGTTCTGGGAAAAAGGATAGAGTAACTCCCCGCCAATCCAGCCGTTCTCCGCATCGGCGAAGTGTATGCGATCGAGACCGGCGCCGCGAATGCGGTCCTGGGCTTCGCGCCACGTTCGCCCGCCGTCGTCGCTGACCAGTAACTCCGAGTACAACGTCACGGCGGACGAATGGATGTTACCCGCGGCGAATATCCGGGCCCCCGCCGGCTCCACCGCGGAGATCTCCAGATACACGGGACAAGGGTCGTCCTCCGAACAAGCCAAGCCGGCCCACTGAAAGTCCTCTCCGGCGCAACGGAACGGAACGATCATTGGCTTACCCGAGTTCTCCAGCATTACCGGAGCGGGAGGTTGCTCCTGCGCCCACGCCATCGGATAAAGCAGGAGCGATAGCCCGAAAGAGCCACATACGATTAGCCCCATTTTGTAAGTCATGCCATCGGGTTTTCTGTAACGTAGTCTGCCGTGACTATCGTCTCTGTTAGTAAGAATCCCCGTTACGATAGCGGGCGCACACCCTACTACCCAAGTGCGCCCGCTTTACTTTTTGCTCCGCTTGTTACTCGTCGGAGACTCCCTCGAAAAGCACGGTGCTGAGATAGCGCTCGGCGGCGTCCGGCAGCACGGTGACGATGGTCTTTCCGGCGAACTCGGGCATCTTGCCCAGCCGCACGGCGACGGCCGCGGCAGCCCCGCTGGAGATGCCCGCCAGAATGCCTTCCTCTTTCGCCAGGCGCCGCGCGGCATCGACGGCCTCTTCGTTGCTGATGAGTTCCACACGATCCACCAGCGACAGGTCGAGCGCGTCGGGGATGAAACCGGCGCCGATGCCTTGGATCTTATGCGGCCCGGGCTTCAGCGGCCTGCCGGCCAGGCTTTGCGTGATCACCGGACTGGTGGTTGGTTCGATGCCCACCGACAGGATATTCTTCCCCATCTCCCTCTTGAGGTACCGCGACACGCCGGTAATGGTTCCCCCGGTGCCTATGGCGGAGACGAACACGTCGATCGCGCCGCCGGTGTCTTCCCAGATCTCGGGGCCCGTGGTGCGGAAGTGAATCTCGGGATTCGCCGGGTTCTTGAACTGCTGCAGCATTACCCAGCGGTGGGGATCGGAGGCCACGATTTCCTCGGCCTTGGAGATGGAGCCGGCCATGCCTTCCGGCCCCGCGGTCAGGACCAGGTCGGCCCCCAGAGCTTTGAGCACCTTGCGGCGCTCGATGGACATGGTCTCCGGCATGGTCAGCGTAATCGGGTACCCGCGCGCCGCCGCGACAAACGCCAGCGCGATCCCGGTGTTGCCGCTGGTGGGTTCGATCAGCGCCTTGCCCGGCTGGAGCACGCCGCGCTTTTCCGCGTCCCACACCATGGCCGCGCCGATGCGGCACTTCACCGAGTAGGCCGGATTGCGGCCTTCGATCTTGGCGATAATGATCGCCTTCCCGCCATCGTTCATGCGGTTCAGGCGCACCAAGGGGGTGTGCCCGATGCTATAGGAATTGTCGTCGTAGACTTGCAACTCAGATCTCCCAGTTGAGCACGTACCGATTCTGCTTTTCGTTCCAGTCGCGAAGCAAATCGGCGAACGTGGTTTGATCCACTACGCCGGAAACGGCACTGTCCACCTTCTCCCACATATCGGTGAATGGCGTCTCGGCCTGGCGGCGGTCGTGGCCCTTGCCTGTCCGCAGGCCTTCCACGGAGCGCAGCACCTCTCCCAACGTCAGCGATTCGGGAGGCCGCGCCAGAAGGTATCCGCCTTCGGCGCCGCGGCGCGATTCCACGAAGCCCGCCTGCTTGAGGCCGGCCAGAATGAGTTCGAGAAACTTCTGCGGGATCTTCTGGCGGCCCGCGATGTCGGCGATGCGGATCGGCTCGCCGGGGCGCTGCGCAGCCAGGTCGAAGATCGCCAGCAACGCGTAGTCACTTTTTACGGAGATATACATGGAAGTCTTGAAAAAGAATCGCCATCAACCCAGTAGAGATTGTAGGGCATACGGCGGCAGGCGCGCAAATGGTCCATTCGGAAAAGGCCGGCGGGATCTGCTAGGCTGATTACTCAGGAGGCGTCCAGATGTCCAAACTCCCCACTGTCGCCTTGGCGGCGCTGGCTGCCGCGGGAGCGGTATTCGCGCAGAATGACAGCCATCCGACGCTGGCCATCGGTTCGCCCGCGCCGGGTTTCTCGCTTCCCGGCATCGACGGCAACACGCACACGCTGGCCGAGTATTCGGCGGCCCGCATCCTGGCGATCGTCTTCACTTGCGATCACTGCCCGACGGCGCAGCTCTATGAGACACGCCTCAAGAAGCTGGCCGGCGATTATCGCGACAAAGGCGTCGACCTGGTCGCGATCCAGCCCAACGACCCCACCGCCATCAGGCTGGACGAGTTGGGCTACACCGACGTCAGCGACAGCCTGGAAGAGATGAAGATCCGCGCGGAGTACCGGCACTTCAACTTCCCCTACCTGTACGATGGCGAGACTCAGGAGGTCTCGCGGGCGTACGGCCCGAAGGCCACGCCGCACGTCTTCCTGTTCGACGAGAAGCGCATCCTGCGCTTTGAGGGACGCGTCGACGACAGCCAGCGCGAATCGCTGGTGAAGACCCAGGACACGCGCGCCGCCCTCGACGAGATGCTGGCGGGCAAGCCCGTGACGGTTGCGCACACCGGCGTATTCGGCTGCACGACCAAGTGGAAGTCCAAGATTGCCAGCCGGCAATCGGAGCTCCGGAAAATCGAAGCGGCACCCGTGAAACTGGAGCCGGCAACGGCCGAAGACCTGAAGAAGCTGCGCTCCAACCCGACCGGCAAGGTCCTCCTGGTGAACTTCTGGGCCACATGGTGCGGGCCATGCCTGACCGAGTTCCCGAGCCTCGAAGAGACCTATCGCATGTTTCGCCTGCGCGACTTCGACCTGGTGACCGTGTCGACGAACCTGCCCGACGAGCGGGAAGGGGCGCTGAAGGCGCTCGAGAAACAGCACGCTTCCAGCCGCAATCTGCAATTCGCCTCGACCGATACCTACGCCATGCAGGCGGCATTCGACGCCAAGTGGGATTCCGGCGTGCCTTTCACGATGGTGATCGCGCCGGGCGGCAAGGTGCTGTACCAGAACGTCGGCGAGGTGGACATCCTGGAGGTACGGCGCGTGATCCTGGCCAATCTTCCCGACCCCGACTACATCGGCCATCGCGCGTACTGGGCGACGAAATAGGCAGGGGGTCAGGCGGGGAACCTCGCGCCGGCCGGAAGACCACGCGCCGGGCTATTTTCCGCCGCCCCTCCGGGGCTTGCGGAGCACCGAACGCGAACTACTGTGATTTAAACCTCTATTTCTTCTGCGTACGCAGCCAGCTTTCGACCGTGTCGTCGGCGCTGAGGACCACAGGCGGTTTGTTTTCCCGACGGGGTGGCGCGCTACGCATCGCCGTTTCCAATTGCCGCGCCCGCCCCTCCTGCTTGGCCTGCTGGTCCAACTTCCGGAGCGTCAGGTAGCTCAGCCGTATGGCATCCGCCGTGCGGTATACCAGGTTGTCCCGAATAAAGTGGTTGCGCGCCGTCAGCGTCACCCGCCGAATCCATTGCACGGCTCTGCCCGGCTCCGGCCACGCCTTCGCCGTCCCGAAATCCTCGCGCGGCTGCGTGCAGCCGTTCAGCGTGATCACCGCCACCCGAGCGTCCGAGCTCACGCCTTTCCGGTACTCCTGTCCCGTGTCCCGCACGCCCTTCGGCCTTTGCACGTACGCCACCGAATCCACGCACCCGGAGAAGATCAGGTCGTGCACCACTTTGTCCCGCTCCAGGTCCACTTCGTTCTGAATCTCGTGCGTAAACCCGAACGGGTGAATTCCGAATGTCGTCCCCAAGTCGCGCGTGGCGGCCGACGCCCACACCGGTTGCCCGTCCAACTCCCCGTCGCGCTTCCAGATCCGCAGGTGGTCGCGCTTCTCGAATGTGTCCAGGCTCTTTTGCAGCCGGAGGTCCGGCTCCCGGCCGTCGAGCAGTAGTGTGCGCATCGGTGCATCGGAAAAGCCCCGCCGTTCGGCGACCGCGCGGATGGCAGCCACTGTCGCCCGCATCGAGTTCGCCCGCGATCCAATCCACCCCGCCGCCGCGAATGCCCGCTCCAACTCCTCCTGCGATCCCACATACAGCAGGTTTACCAGGTCCATCGGCTGCCGCTGCCGCTTCGAGTACGACCAGTAGGGCAGCTCGTTCACCACCTGCTGCATTGCCGCCCACTCCTCCGGCGAGGCCTCCACCTCCGGCAACGGGCATGGCGATAGCGTCCCGAACTGCTCCGGAAATTCCACAGCGAGTTCCATCTCCGTGCCGCGCCGGAATCCCATCTCCGGGTCCGGAAAATGGAACAGACTCGATTCCACCACGAACAGCGGAATCATGGCCGCGGGATGTCCTAATACCGCGAAAATAATCCGCTCACCGAACCGGTTGGAGAGCGTTGCCGTGGCGCGAATTCCGTGAATGTTCCCCTTCCTGTCCACCCGCTCCCGCGCGTTATCGATCCCCGAGAGGCGCGCCGCCACCGTGTACTCCCGCCCGTCCGGCAGGTCCAGCAGCGTGAATTCCAGTTGCAGCCCCGCGCTCTCGTGCACCAGCCCGAGCCCCACCTTGTGGACCCGCTTCACCACGCCGCGCAGCTCCGTCCCTTCCGGCAGCACGCTCGCCCCATCCGCGCATAACGGCGTGGCCACCGCCGCGGCAATCTCCATCCCCGGCTTTGCGCTGTATGTAGAAATGGGAGTCAACAGGCGGGCTTCAATAGGCGTGCCATGCGGCGATTCGGCGGCGGCAAGGCTCACGGAAAGGCATACGCAGGCCAACTCGGCTACACCGCGGGGAGTGAGACGAGCGGGAAAGCTCGGGTGGTTTATGCTCATTGGCTCAGGGCGCGAACTGGTTCAGATTTTCGATTTCTTCCGAAAGGACCGTTCTTGTACGACTGAACGGGAGCGGCCAAGATCGACCGAACTCTCGCTTTGAGCCGGAATCTCCATTTTGGCTCCTAGTTTCTGGTTAGTATACACCCAGCCGCCTTCCTTTGATCCTCTAGTTCTCTTCCGTGTCGTAGCTCGTTAGAAATGTCCCCTGCCTTACCTCCATAGAAATGTCCCCCTGCGCGCAGTCCAAGAGCTTCCATTCCCTCTTGTCAGGAAAGATGGGGTTCTGGGCGTGCGGCGGGTTCCGTCAAGGCCGCGCGCCGTCCTTGCGCGCGCCGGAGGGAAGCCTTGACGGGTTCCGCCGCACGCAGCACAATAGGCGAAAGAGGGAAGGGGAGCGATCTCTCTGAAATTAGGGGACATTTCTATCGAGGGGAAAAGGGGACATTTTCATCGAGGCGCGACACTCTAGTTCTCTTCCGAGTTTCTTCCGAGTTGCAGTTTTCCCTTCGGGATTCAAACCGAGTCGCGCTCTCAGTACATGCCTCGATCATTCGCGCCGAGCGTCAACGGCGGCGTTGGGGGCGGCGCCCGCAGCTTCTGTGGCGCACGCGGCGGCGGTCGCGGTAGACGAGCCGCTACCCGGTGTGCGGCTGGCGCTCTAACGCCCGAGCGGCCTAATGGCTTTCCACGCGCAGGTTGTTGTCCACCGAGAAGATTTCGCCCACGCCGTTAGCCGCTACGCCCGCCAGGTTCTTATCGGCCTGACTCGCCACCACACCCTCCAGGGTCACATGGGCGCCTTCCACAATGATGTGAATGGACGGGATCGCCCGCATGGCGTACACGTCCAGACCCGGACGGCTGTAAATGGCGCGGTACTCCGCGCGGCGGATCTGGTCGTCCATCGAAGAGGGCGGCAACACCTTGATCTGATCGTCCACCTTACTCACCCCTTCAATCCGCTTTACGGCATTCTCGGCGTCGCTCTTTAGCGCCGGCGTCGTGACGCGTCCGTACAGCGTTACCACGGAGCCGCTGACGGCGTAGCTCAGGTCGTCGAACACGCCGTAGTAAGGCTGCATCACCAGCTCGTGACGTACCTCGCGCGTGAGGCGGTCCACGGCGTTGGGCGGAGCAACCAACGCCGATGTCCCCGTCTGCTGGGCCGCGCGAAGCCCCGGCGCCAGCAAGAACGCCGCAACGGAAATCGCCAATGTCAGATTGTGTTTTCTCATACTCTGTATCCTATAGCTTATGGACGAGCGGCGGGGTTGCCGCGTTTCTACGGCGTCTTCCGGATTCGGCGGGCTCGACCCTATTTGAGGTTCTGCTCGAACAGCTCCAGAATGCGCTTGTACTCGTCGGCCCAACTGGACGGTTCCACGAAGGCGTGGTTCTCCATCGGGTACATGGCCACCTGCCAGTTCTCCTTGTGCAGCTCGATGAGTTTCTGGGTCAGGCGCACGGTGTCCTGAAATTCCACGTTGGTGTCCACCATGCCGTGGCAGATGAGCAGCGCGCCCTTCAGCCCTTGCGCGAAATAGATGGGCGACGATTTGCGGTAGGCCTCCGAGTCGCTCTGCGGCAGGTTTAGGATGCCGGCAGTGTAGCCTTGGTTGTAGTATGCCCAGTCGGTGACGGGCCGGAGCGCGGCGCCGGCGGCGAACACGTCCGGCTGCGTGAACATCCCCATGAGCGTCAGGAACCCTCCATAGCTGCCGCCGTAAAGGCCGATCTTCCTGAGGTCCACACCGTGCGCGGATATCACGTACTTGGCCGCGTCCACGATATCGTCCAAATCCTTGCCGCCCATGTGTTCGTAAACGGCGGTCCGCCAGTCGCGGCCATAACCGGCCGACCCGCGATAATCCACGTCGATCACCAGGAACCCGCGCTCCATCAGGATGTGGTGGAACATATATTCCCGGTAGTAATTCAGCGACCACCAGCGGTCCACGTTCTGCAAGTAACCGGAGCCGTGAATGAAGACCACCGCCGGTCCGCCTGGACGGAAGTTCGCCGGCTTGAACAGGCGCGCGGGAACCTTGACGCCGTCGCGCGCCGTGAATGTCACGATGGGGGCGTCCTGCCAGGCATACTGCGAGAATTCCGGAGCGGGCGACGTGGTGAGCTTCCGGCTTTCCGCCAGCGGCCGGTTCTCCTGAACGTACAACTCCGGCGGCCTGTTCGTGTATGAGTAGATATCGGCGATCCAGCGGCCGTCGGGAGAGAGCGTCGCCGTGTGCTTGCCGGGGGCCTTGGTGAGGCGCGTCAGCGGGCCGCCTTCGGCATCCATCGAGTAGAGGTGATTTTCGAATGGTCCGTCGAGATTGGCGGTCAGGTAGAACTTCGATTTGTCCCTCGATTGCCGGACACCCAGCACCTCCCAATTTCCGGAGGTGAGCGCGCGCGGCTCCCCGCCATCGAATGGGACCGCGTAGAGCTGCGAGTAACCCGTGCGCTCGGATTGGAAGTACACCTCGCGATCGTTCTTCATCCAGCCGGCGGCGGTGGCTGCCGGGACGTCGTTCACCCAGGCATCGTCGTGCACGTCGGCCAGCACACGCGCCTTTGCCGTGGCCAAGTCGAGCGCGAAGATCCACCGGTCTTTGTTATCCGCGGCGCGGCCCACGACCACGGCCCTCGCGCCGTCCTCCGACCAGATCGGCTGCCCAAGCTGGACCTGTGGCGCGGGCCTCCCGGCCTGCGCTGGCTGGATTCCGAGGTCCACCCACTTGACTTCGCCGGTATCTACCGCGATCACCGCCAACCGCGTGGTGGATGGCGTGTCGCCCACATTCGACCGCCCCCGGAGATCTTCCGTGTAGGCGGATTCCGTGACGTAGCTCGGAACGATGGTGGTCTTGGCGTTGCCGCTCTCCACCACTTCCGCGGTGATGTACTTCTCATCCGGTGAAAGTTGGAGCGACGTCACCGACTGCCGCGCCTGCAGCGTGAAGGGCTTGCGTGGGTTGTCGCGCTTGCGTTTGTCTTCGTCCTCCTGGCGTCGCGCGGCGCGCTCGCGGACGGTTTCGAGCAGATCCTTCTGTTCTTTCTTGAGGTATTCCTGGCTGTCGGTTCCCTTCGGCGGCTCGCCCTCGGCCGGAGCTGCAGCAGCCCCGCCCCGGCCGCCACGCCCGCCGGTTGCGGCTGGCGCCGCCGGCACCCCAGCCGCGGCGATATCGGTCATCTGAACCAGCATGCCGGTATCGAGCGCCATCACGTAGAGGTTGTTCGCGCGGGTGAAATAGATGCGCTTGCCGTCGCGCAGGAAGCGGGGGTTCGATTCGGCGTCCGCCGTTTTGGTGATCTGTCGCGTCGCGCCGGTGGTGTTGTCGTAGAGGAAAATGTCGCCGTCGCGGGCGTAAACGGTCAGGCGCTTGTCCTGCGTCGAATCGCCCGCGGCCGGTGGCGCCAGCTTGGCCTCCTCGTCGGAGAGCTTGCGCAAGCCGGAGCCATCGCGGTTCACCACGTAGGCGTCGAGCGGCGCGTCCTGTTTGTCCGAGGCTTGCTTCCACTGGAAATACAGGCGTTCGCTGTCGCCGGACCACCGCACCTGCGCCGGTTCGTAGCCTACCAAGCCGGGGCCGCGCATGATGTTGTCCACGGTGAGAGCGAATCGGCTGGCCGTCTGGGCCTGCACCAAGACCAGCGTAAGGCCGAAGAGAAGGATGGGTTTTGCGGTCAAGACAAGATCATATCGTAACGAGGCAGGCCTGGAGGCCCGCCCCACTGACCGTAATCCGTCCGTAAGGCAAGACCGATCTCACCGCCGAGGCGCCGAGACGCCGAGAAAAGCCAATGTGGAAACTCTCCGCGCCCTCTGCCGGCTCGGCGTGCGCATCGGGGAATGCGATTGGCCGCGAAGAACGCGCAGGGCGTTCTTGGCGAGTTTTTCTCACCCATAAGGTTCGCCCGCCGAGGAAGCGGAGAACGCGGAGAAGTCAGGAAAACTCGGCGACTCGGCGGTGGATTCAATGTGGCGCTACGGGCGGATCACGGACTGAAAAGCGGCCTCCAAAACGCCCCGTGTTACGATAATTGCTTGT
>OCZT010001643.1_pt1 | contig 23122 bp, 21 predicted proteins | sample 1539031 | NCBI WGS metagenome assembly OCZT01 (sample SAMEA3539308, study PRJEB22396) | soil metagenome | biome: tundra; feature: field; material: soil | place: USA | collected 2010-05 | depth 0.15 m | reverse complement strand
GCATCGCGTGGTGCACGACGAGCCGCACGTTGCGCTTGTCGATGCCCATGCCGAAGGCGTTCGTCGCAACGATCGCCCGCACCTGCTCCGCCATGAACGCGTCCTGCACTTCGCGGCGGCGCGCATCGTCGAGCCCGGCGTGATAGGCCTCCGCGCGAATGCCCGCGCGTGAGAGGACGTTGGCGACACGATCCACCGTCTTGCGTGTCGCGGCATAGACGATCGCGACCCCCTCGTGCCGGGCGAGCAGCTGCGCGAGCGTGCCGTCTTTCTCGACGTCGTTCTTCGTACGCACCACGTGCCAGCGGAGGTTCGGGCGATCGAAGCCGGTCAGCACGACCTCGGGGTCGCGGAGCGCCAGCACTCGCGCGATGTCGCGGCGGACCTCCGGCGTGGCGGTCGCCGTGAGCGCGAGGGTCGGCGGAAAGCCCAGCGTCTCGCGAATGTCGCGCACACGCCGGTAGCTGGGGCGGAAGTCATGCCCCCACTCGCTGATGCAATGCGCCTCGTCGATGGCGAGCAGCGAGACGTTCATCGCGGCAATGCGAGCCGCAGCGCCGCCGAAGTCGAAACGTTCCGGCGCGAGATACAGCAGCTTGACCTCGCCGCGCTGCGCCTTCGCGAGCCGCTCCGAGATCTGGCCGGCGGACAGGGAGCTGTTGATGAACGCGGCCGGGATCCCCTTTGCTTCGAGGGCGTCCACCTGGTCCTTCATCAGCGAAATCAGCGGTGAGAGGACCACCGTGAGCCCGTCGAGCAGGAGCGCGGGCACCTGATAGCAGAGCGACTTGCCGCCGCCCGTGGGGAGGATCACGAGCGTATCGCGGCCGGCGAGCACGGACGCCACGGCACGTTCCTGCCCCGGGCGGAAGGCCGCGTGACCGAACCGGTCCTTCAGCACGAGCCGGGCGCCTTCGATGGTCTTTGATGTCACGTTCGAGAAGAGCCAAAACAAAAAAAGGAACTGATGATATTCGCGATCCTGCTGTAGAAGTCCGCATCATCGCGACGCCGAACGGCGCGATTTCGTTCCTACACCGCGCGCGCGAAGTGGCCTCGCGTGAAGCGTTCGCCGACGAGCGCGCGAACGGCGGCGGTGTCCGCGCGCTCGCCCCGGCTCAGCGCGTCAAGTATCGCGCGATAGCCGGCGGTGATCTCCGCGATGGGCTCCCCCGGCACGTTGAACACCGCGCGGTAGCCACGGATCCCGCCGCGCCACAGTCTTGGCACGAATTCGGAGCCCTCGATCACGCGCGAATGCAGCAGGCGGTTCCGGCAGTTGCTGTCCGTCGCGATGGGGAACACGTAGCCCGCGGGATCGGTGAGCGCCACGTTCGGGTGCTTCTGCACGCAGAGGTCGCGGCACGTGGTCACGACGCGGTCGAATGCCGCAGAGAGCACGCAATGTTCGAGCGTCATTCCCTCGGGGCGACCGAAGACGAGCACATCGAAGGCCTCGCCGTCCCAGGGCGCGACCAGTGATGCGATCTCGTCCGTGGTCAGCTCCACCGAGGCCGTGATGCGTTGCGCGCCCAGCCGGAACAGCTCGACGGCGCTGTGCGGGTTGAAGCAGTTCACGGCGTAGTCGGCGACGACATCGCGTCCCGTCCGCGACAGCTCCGAGACGAGCCCCACGTGACCCGATAGCAATGGAAGGTCGAGCGCGAGCCACTGCTCGAGCGCTGGCCTGTCCTCAGGGCGGACGATCGTCGGAGTGCGCAGCCTGAGCCGGACGCCCTCTTCCTTCAGCTCCTCGGCGAGGGCGGCGACACGTGAGCGCGGAGGCGCGGGATGCCGGATGAACGGATCGAAGACGATCTCGTTCGCGCCGGCGCGGGCCGCGGTGCGTGCGTCGTCCGCCGTGAAGACTTCCGCGCTGAGCGTGAATCCGCAGTCCGCGCGGACCGGCTTTCGCGTCGCGGCGGCGTGCAGACGCGACGCCTCGCGTATCCGCCCCGCGAGTTCTTCCTGGCGCGCGCGCTCCACCCAGTCGCGGTGCAGCAGCAGTTCGTCGACGGCGCGCTGTCGCAGATGGTTCAGCTCGCTGACGGGAATGAACAGGCCGGGCGCCAGCGCCTGCGCGTCGACCGCTCCCAGCGCGAATGGCGTGTCACCCGTCCGCCCGAACTGCTCGCGCAGCTGTGCGGCGTCGAGCGTGCGCTTCGTCGCCGGCGCGAGTGGAAGCTCGCTCACGACCGAGACTTCGTCTTCAGCGGCACGGAAGATCGCCTTGAGCGGGGCGCCCGCTCCGCCGAAGACGCGAACGTCGAGCGGCACCTTCCTCAGCGGGGGCACACCCTTCAGTGACGCGAAGCTCGCACGGGCGCGCTCGAGCAGCGCAGCGTGCGACGTCCGCAACACCCGCCATCCGACGGCGACACGGGTCCGGCTCGCGATCGCCTGCCGCGTCAGGCCGTCGTGCGCGCCGAACGTCCGGATCGCGCTCACCGCGAATCCGGTGCTTTGCTGGTGCGTCGCGCCCTCGGGCGGCTCGAACCCGAGGCCGTCTCCCGTTTCGATGGGCGCACGCACGTCGACGATGACGTCGCCACCCTCGTTCGCCACGACGACGCCGAGGTCGAAACCGTGATTGTCCGGCTGCGTGCGCGTGATGTAGCCGCGTCCGGCCCGTCCGCCGTACATCCCTCCGGTGAAGCCGCGGCTGAAGATCTGCACGAGCGGCTGCACCTCCTCGAACGCCGGCGGCGAGAACGTTCCCTTCTCCACGCGGTCGAGGAACTCACGGTACCCTTTCGTGACCGTCGCGACATACTCCGGCTTCTTCTTGCGCCCCTCGATCTTGACGCAGCTGATGCCGGCGTCCGCGATCTCCTGCAGATGATCGTAGGCGCCCAGATCCTTCGCGGAGATGAGATAGCCGCGATCGAGTTCCTCACCGCTGCGCTGGTCCGTCAGCACGTAGTCCTTCCGGCACGACTGGGCACACGAGCCGCGGTTTGCGCTGCGCTCGGAGATCATGCCGGACATGAAGCACTGGCCGGAGTAGGCGATGCAGAGCGCGCCGTGCGCGAACGATTCGAGGCCGAGTCCCGGAACTGCCGCGTGGATCGAGCGGATGTCGTCGAGCGTGTTCTCCCGTGCGAGGACGACGCGGCTGACACCGAGGTCCTTCAGGACCGCGGCCCCGCTCGCGTCGTGCACGGTCATCTGCGTGGATCCGTGGATCTCAAAGCCGGGATACACGCGCTGGATGAGACGGATCAACCCGACATCCTGCACGATGGCGGCGTCGATGCCGCGGTCGATGCACTCGCCCAGATGGGCGAGCGCATCCTCCATTTCGTGCGGCTTCACCAGGATGTTGAGCGTCAGGTACACGCGTGCGCCGCCGCTGTGCGCGATCGCGCACGCCTGCTCGAGCTCGCCCAGCGTGAGCTGCGCGCCCTCGTCCCGCGCGTTGAACTTCTCGACGCCCAGATAGACCGAATCGGCCCCGTTCGCGACGGCGGCGCGGACGGCGTCGAGGGAGCCGGCGGGACTGAGGAGTTCGGGGCGGGACATTGGCTTGAAAGATACCACCGCGCGTACGGACGACCGAGGAAGACGCGCGACTCGACCGACGACTGATTGCACCGCCTGAGCGGGGCTCGTATTCTAGCACGATATGCGTGATCTCGTCCGGCTGAGGAGGATCCTCACGGCTCTGTTGGCCGCGTCCGTCTCGGGCGCACTCGGCGCTCAGACCGTCGCGCCCTCGGCTCCCGCGGAGTTTGCAGGGTGCTACCGTCTCGCATTGGGCAAATGGTCGCATCCTCTCGGGCGCAACGAAGCCTATCACGCCCTCCCCTCGAGTATTCGATTGGACACGGTTGCCGGGGAACGCGGCGGCTGGAAGGTGAGTCCAGATATCGCATATCCGACCCGTAGCTCCATGCGCTGGATGCCACGGTGGGCGATGCGCGGCGACACGGCCGCAGTTGTTTGGTCGACCGGGTTTCAAGTCACGTCAATGAACTTGACAACCTCCGGTCGCACGGAACTCCGGGGCGTGGCCACGGTGGGAAGCGACGCAAACGAATTCCGCGAAGGAGTTCCCGTCGCCGAAGTCGTCGCCACTCGAATCGCGTGTCCGCCGGCTACTCCGTAGAACTACGGGCTTGTCTCACTCCCCAGGATCGCGATACCTTCAACCCATGATCCGTGCCCAAGCCTCCATGTACATGATGTGCTGCTGCATGTGCCAACGAGCACATGGAGGAGCGGGAGCGCGCGCGTCGTAACAACGACCTGAACCGGGCGGAGCCGCCTGGACCAACGCCCCCGATCCTCCGTGGATCGGGGGCGTCTTTTCGTTCCCCCCTCTTTCAGCGAGCGCAGCCGTGCCTCACCGCAAACCGATCGCCATCTACCACGAGCACCCCGACTGGTTCAGGCCGCTCTTCGAGGAACTCGACCGTCGCGGGCTCCCGTTCGTCCGGCTGGACGCCGCCGCCCACGTGTGGGATCCCTCCGAACGAGAGTCGCCATATTCGGTCGTCGTGAACCGCGCCTCGCCGTCCGCCCACTTGCGTGGCCACGCGCAATCCACCTTCCACACGCTCCACTGGCTCAAGCATCTCGAGCGCCTCGGCGTCCCGGTGGTGAACGGCAGCGCGGTGTACACATCGGAACTCTCGAAGGCGCTGCAGCTCGACGTGCTGGAGGAACTCGGGCTGCCCTATCCCCGCGCCCGGGTGATCAACCACGCGTCGCGGGCCGTTGAAGCGTCGAACGGCCTGCGCTTTCCCGTGCTCGTCAAGGCGAACATCGGCGGAAGCGGCGCCGGGATCCAGCGGTTCGACACCGCCGAGGCGCTCGCGCGCGCGGCCGGTGACGGGCTCCTCGACCTCGGCGTCGATCACACCGCGCTGGTGCAGGAACTCGCGCCACTTCGCGGCGGCCACATCACCCGCGTCGAGGTCCTCGGCGGCCGCTTTCTGTACGCCATCAACGTCTATCCGGCGGATGGTTCGTTCAACCTCTGCCCCGCCGACGTCTGCCAGACGACCGACGGACTCGAGCTCGAGCGCACCTTCTGCGCGGCGGACGCCAAGAAGAACGGCATGCGCGTCGAGGGCGTCACGCCGCCCCGCGAGATCATCCATGCGGTGGAACGCATCGCCGACCGCGTCCAGCTCGACATCGGCGGCATCGAGTACCTCATCGACGACCGCGACGGCAAGCCGTATTTCTACGACATCAACGCACTCTCCAACTTCGTGGCCGACGCGCCAAACGTGATCGGGTTCGATCCGTTCGCACGGTTCGCCGACTACATCGAGTCGCGCGCCGGATTCGCGTCGGGCCAACTCGCCGGAGCGCGCTGACCATGCGATACGGGTACTGGTTGCCGGTGTTCGGGGGGTGGCTTCGCAACGTGCCGGACGAGGGAATGGAGGCGTCGTGGGACTACGTGAAGCGGCTCGCGAAGCGCAGCGAGGAGATCGGGTACGACCTCACGCTCATCGCCGAGCTCTTCCTGAACGACATCAAGGGTATCGAGGCGCCGTCACTCGAGGCCTGGTCAACCGCTGCCGCGCTCGCCGCGGTGACGGAGCGGCTCGAGCTGATGGTCGCGGTGCGCCCCACCTTTCACAATCCCGCGATCCTCGCGAAGCAGGCGGCGAACCTCGACCTGATCTCCGGCGGGCGGCTTGCGCTGAACGTCGTGTCGAGCTGGTGGGCCGACGAAGCGCGACGCTACGGCGTGCAGTTCGACGAGCACGACGACCGTTACGCGCGAACGGCGGAGTGGCTGGAGGTCGTGTCGGGCGCATGGCGAGAACGTTCCTTCTCGCACGCCGGGACGTACTACCGATCCGACGAAACGGTGCTCTCGCCGAAGCCGGCGAGGAGACCACGCCCGACGATCTATGCCGGAGGTGAGTCGGAGGCCGCGAAGGCGCTCATCGCACGACGCTGCGACGCATACGTGATGCACGGCGACCCGCCGGAACGCATCGCGCCGAAGGTCGCGGACATGCGACGCCGGCGAGCGGAGGCCGGCTTGCCCGGGATGGAATTCGGCATGGCGGCCTACGCGATCGTGCGGCCGACGGAGCGCGAGGCGAAGGTTGAGCTCGAGCGCATCACCAACGTGCACCCCGGATCGCCCGGATACCGCAATTACCAGGACTGGATCGCGCACACGCAGCTCGACCAGCGGGTCTCGCTCCAGGATTACTCGGTGTCGAACCGCGGGCTGCGGGCAGGATTGGTCGGCACGCCGGAGCAGGTCGCGGAGCGCGTGAACGAATTCCGGGAGGCGGGCGTCGGTCTCCTGCTGCTGCAGTGCAGTCCGCAACTCGAGGAGATGGAGCGGTTTGCCGCCGAGGTCATCCCGCTGACAGCGTCTCTCGCAGTTGGCTGAGGTGGCGCTCCTCGTGCTGGCCGATGAACAGCACCCACTCGTATCCGTTGAGCGGGCCGAGAACTGGATGCGGCGCGCTCAGGGTGGTGAGGTCACGTCCGTCCACGCTCGCGACCGCGCGCAGCAGGCGCGGCCGGACGGCCTGCAGCGAGGCCCATGAGGCGGCAAACTCGGCTGCGGGATCGGGGGCCACACGGTCGGGCGCAATGATGCGGAAGGTGCGGTCGGTGACCCGGAGATGATCGATCGAGTGCAACCAGGATTGTGTTCCCGGTTCCGCACCGACGCCGTCCGCCATCGCCCTCGCGAAGAGTCCTTCCAGGAGCTTGGTCGAAGATCCCTCCACCTTGCCCAGATGGTGGATGATCCCGGTACCCGACCAGCCGCCGTTGACTGGCCGGCGGTCGAATGCCGCGGGCGGCGTCCGGTCGATCACCGTGCTGAGATCTGCGCGGATGCGGGCGAGATAGCCGGTGATTTCCTCGAGAATCGGATGCATGCGACCAAGGTAACGTCCTCATGCACGGGCGCGAAACAGCGCTGAAACCGAAAACGGATGACGCCGTAGTGCACATGAGAGAACCCGCGAGACGAAGGGCTTGCGTTCGGAGCGGGACAGGCCGCGCGGTATCAGGTTGATGACGGTGTTGGAGCTCGCATGTGGGAACTGATCGCACTCGGCGTGGGAGGCGTTATGTGGGGACTGATCGCACTCGGTGTCACGCTCGCGATTTCGTGGCTCAGCTACGGCACGGCCCGGCGATTCGTCCGGGAACGGTTGCGTTACGTGGAATCGGCGCTCACGCCGGCGGCGGCAGTGATCGCCGGGTTGGTCGCCGCGGTGGTCGCGGCGCCGGTGGTGGGGTTGTTGCACATCATACCGCTCCTCGGCGGCCTGGTTGGCGGCGGAACGGCCGTGGTGTTCGGATTGAGTGTAGGACTCGGGGTGCGGTCGGGGGCGCAAGATGTGAAGCGGGGGTATGTGATCACGTCCGGGACGTGAGGCCGGGGACAGCCTGTCGGCAGAATTCGGCAGCCCTAAACTGGCAGCTGTCACCCGGTAGCTTTCAGACGCGGCGGTCCGGCCGGCCTTTCGCGAGCCGGAGGAGCAGCGACAGTGCCAGCAGGCCGATTCCGGTCCAGCGTACCTCTGCGTTGTCCAGGCGGGCTCCCACGCCCCAGACAATGATTCCCGCTGCCGCGAGCGCAATCCGCGCGATCAGGACAGGGTTCACGCTGGCGCTCGAGAGGAACCCGCGACGTCCTCGCGCTCGGCGCCCGCGATCTCGAGGATGAAGTCGGCGCCGAAGGCCAGTGATGGCGTCTGGAAGCCGGGCTTCGCACCGCCGGCGAGCGCCTTCATTGCCGCCGCGACGGCGGTGAGCGCCGTGAGCGTATAACCGTCGGGAGTCCGCAGACGCGACTGCACGCTGCGACCCTCGTCATCCCACGCCTCGCCCCAGAGCCGCGCTGACGCCCCCACGCGCTGCCGCTCGCTCGGGCCTGGCGCGCCGGCGCGAATGCGAGCCTTGAGAAACGACTGCGCCGGCTGCGTTGCGAGAAGCCACCCGATGTAACGCGAGAGGATCATCCCGCGGACCGCCGACGCGGGAGCCGCCGTGTAGACCTCGATGTTCGGTATGCCGGTGCTGTGAAAGGCGGTGGACACATCGCCCCACGGAAGCGTGACGACGCGCCGCACCCGATCGCCGAAGTCCACGTCCCGCTGCTTCCAGGCAGCGGGCACCAGCATGATCTTTCCGCCGCGACGCACGGCGCCGCCCCGCTTGATGTTCTCGACCATGGTGGTCGCGGTACCGCGCGAGAGCCCCGTGCCGCCGGAGAATGCCAGCGTCAGCCACATGGCGCTCGGCAGCCGCCGATGCAAGTGCGACGCGAGGCAGTCGCTCGGCACCACGTCAAAGCCCGAGCCGGGGAGCAACATCACGCCGGCGTCCTTCGCCTGGGCGGAGCGTGTCTTGGAGGCGAGCGTCTCGAAGACGGTGATCTCGCCCGTGATGTCGAGATAGTGCACGCGATTGCGAATGCACGCGTCGACCATCGGTGCCGACGTTCGCGAGAACGGCCCGGCGGCATGAATGACCACTCCGCAGCCGGCGAGCGCCTTGTCGAGCGTCGAGGGATCGTCGAGCGAGGCGGGCCGCGACTCGAGGCGATGTTCCGTCGCGAGCGCATCGATCTCTGCGGCGTTGCGTCCGGAGAGCACCGGCCGGAGGCCGCGCGCGACGGCCTCGTCGACGATGAGGCGCCCGGTGTAGCCGTTTGCCCCGTAGATGAGCAACCCGGCGTCTGGCGAACTCACCGCGCCTCTCGGGTCGAAGCCGCTCGCGCTGCCGCCGTCACGGCGCGTCGGCCGCGCGCGGCAGTCCGAGCGCCAGCGCCTCGCCGTCGGGAATGTCCACCACCAGCCTGAGCAGCGCCGTCGAAAACACCTTGCCCTGCGCATCCGTCTTGAGCGAGAGCGTCCCTCCGCCGTCGAGGGCGCCGTGCAGCAGGAAGTTCAGCGCGCACAGATTCGGCAGTTCGTAACGCTCCACGCCGCCGGTGATAACGCCCGTGAAGTGCGCCGCCACGCGGTCCCGCGTAACATACTTGGCGAGCGGCGCGTACCACTCGGGCTTGAGCGCGATGAGACCGACGTTGGCCGTGTCGCCCTTGTCGCCGGAGCGCGCGTGCGCGATGTCGAGCAGGCGCACTCTCATTGGAGTACCCGCACGCGCGTCTCGACGACCGCCTTGTCGATGAGTGCGGGCCAGTAGGCGACGATCTCCTCGGTCTTCGGCCGCCCGCCGGCGAATCCGGTGACGCTCGGCGGTCCGTTGAGTACGAGCGGCACGATCTCGCGCGAAAAGCGCTCGACCTTCTTCCGGTCTGCGTCGCGCACGCCGATCCGGTATTGCACTTCGGGCGCGTGTCTTCCCGCGTCGGGTCCCGCAAGCGGCCCGTGCGTGGCGCCGGCACCGACGAACTCGGAGAGCACGTGCTCGAAATGGAGGCCGAGCCGGTCGAGCCGCTCACGCAGCACGCGGTCGGCGAGTTGTGCCTTCTCGAGCGCGTCAGGCCAGGCGTACACGAGCGAGCCGACCGCCTTGTAGCCCGAGCGGTACGCGATGGACACCTTGAGCTTGTCGGTCGCCGGTCGTCCCTCGATGCCGAACACGCGCACGCGGTTCGTGCCGTCGGCCTCGAGCCGGATCGACGTGAAGTCGGCGACCACGTCGGGCGTGATATACGCGCGCGGATCTCCCATTTCGTACACGAGCTGCTCCGTGACCGTCTGCACCGACACCCGCCCGCCGGTGTTCGGATGCTTGGTGATCACGAACGTACCGTCGGAGTGAGCTTCGACGATAGGATATCCGACGTCGGCGAGGTTCTCGATCGTCCGCCACTCGTACAGGCAATTGCCGCCCGAGCACTGCGCTCCGCACTCGATGATGTGCCCCGCGATGATCCCGGCCGCGAGCTTGTTCCATTCCTGCGCTCCCCACCCGAACTCGTGGCGGATCGGCGCCATGGTGAGCGCCGTGTCGGTCGAGCGTCCCGTGATCACCACGTTCGCGCCCTTGGCGAGCGCCTCGACGATCGGCACGCTGCCGATGTAGGCGTTCGCGGCGATCACGCGGTCGCGCACGAGCGAGAGCGGCTCGCCAGTCTCCATGTTCTTCAATTCGTGACCAGCCGCGAGCAGTTCGTCGAGCCGCGGCAGGAGATTGTCGCCGGTCACGACGCCGACGCGCAGCTTCCCGGCCGCGCCTCGCGCGCTCGCCATCTCGATCACCGCCGTTGCGCACGCCTCGGGGTTCACGCCGCCCGCGTTCGCGATGACCTTGATGCCGCGTTCAGTCACCCCGCTCAGTACGGACTCCATCGCGCCGACGAAGTCCCTCGCGTAACCCGCCGAGGGATCACGTTCCTTCTGCTTCTGCAGAATGGACATCGTGACCTCGGCGAGGTAGTCGAGCATGAGGTAGTCCACCGGGCCGCCTTCGGCCTGCCGCCGCGGCGCCTCGAGCCAGTCGCCCCAGAACCCCTGGGCGCCGGCGACGCGCACGACCTTCTTCGCGCTCATTCTGTTGCCGCCTCCATGCGGACGGGGAGGACGAACGCGCCGAGGTGCGGTCCCGGATTCTGGAGCGCGCTGCGCAGGACCAGCGCGAGTGCCGCGCGCGTGTCCTCCGGATACACAATGGCGTCCACGAACCCGCGTGCGGCCGCGTACCGCGCATCGAGCTGTTCCTCGTAGTCGGCCCGCATTTCCTCGGCCGACTCGCTCACCGCCTTGGACACCGCTGATCCAGACTTCTTCGCAGCGTCCATCGCCGGCCCGTGTACCGCCTGCACCGCGGCCTCTCCTTCCATCACTCCCATCCGGCCGGACGGCCACGAGAAGATGAAATCAGGATCGAATCCCTGCCCGGCCATGGCGTAGTACCCCGCCCCCGATGCGTGATTGATTGTGAGCACGATCTTCGGCGAAACCGCCGTGGCCATCGCCTCGACGAACCGCGCGCCCGACCGGATGATTCCGGACTGCTCTGCTTCGGGGCCCACCATGAACCCGGAGACATCCTGGATGAACACGATCGGCGTCCCCGCGCGGCTGCAGCGATCGATGAAATACGCCGCCTTCTCCGCGCTCTCGGCATAGATGATCCCGCCGAACCGCGGCTTTTCGCCAGCGCGTCCCTTGATGAGCCCGCGCTGGTTTGCGATGATCCCGACCTGGATTCCCTCTATCCGCGCGTCCGCGCAGATCATTTCCTTGGCGAGATTCTGCTGGAACTCGTCGAGCGATCCCGCGTCCACGATGCACGCCAGGATCGCGTGCATGTCGTAGGACATGCGGTGGTCGGCGGGGAGCAGGTCGTAGATCGCCGATGGATCCGTCGCCGGCGCAGCAGTCTGGGAGCTGTCGACTGACAGCTGTGAGTTGACAGCTTTCAAACGGGGAAGTCTCGCAACAAGATCCCGAATCTTCCGTATGCACTCCGCATCATTCTCCATCGCGTAGTGCGCCACCCCACTGATCTCCGTGTGCGTGACCGCCCCGCCGAGTGTCTCTGCGTCGATCGTTTCGCCCGTCGCTCCTTTTACGAGATTCGGCCCCGCAAGCCCCATGAACGACGTTCCCTTGACCATCAGGATGACGTCCGAGAGCGCGGGCAGATACGCCCCGCCAGCGACGCACTGCCCCATCACGGCCGCGATCTGCGGAATCCGCAGGTAGCGGCGCATGAGAGAGTTGTAGTAGAAGATGCGCGACGCGCCGTACTGCCCTGGGAACACGCCGCCCTGATACGGGAGATTCACGCCGGCAGAATCGACCAGATAGATGATCGGGATGCGGCAGCGCATCGCGAGCTCCTGTGCGCGCAGGATCTTGGTGATCGTTTCGGGCCACCACGATCCGGCTTTCACGGTCGCGTCGTTGGCGACCACGATGCACTCGCGGCCGGCGACCGTCGCGATGCCCGTGATCACGCCAGCGGTTGGAGCCTGCCCCTCGTACCGATCGTACGCGACGAGCAGGCCGATCTCGAGGAACGAGGCGTCCGCGTCCATGAGCTGTGTCACGCGCTCGCGGGCGGTGAGCTTGCCCTGTCTGTGCTGGCGGGACGCCTTGTCCGGGCCTCCGCCCTCGCGGAGCCTAGCCTCGAGCTCGCGCGTGGCGGCGCTGAGCTCGCGAAGTCTGGAGGTCACACTTCCTGTGCCCGGCGCGCTTCGTGCGTGGCGAACCAATCCTTGATGTATTGCACGAGGTCGGTGGTGGAAGTGCCTGGCCCAAAGAGCGTTCCGACCCCTTGCTCTCTGAGCATCTCCATGTCTTCCTTGGGGATGATGCCGCCGCCGGTCACGAGGATGTCGCCTCGCCCCTCGGTTTTGAGCAAGGCGACGACGCGCGGGAAAAGCGTCATGTGCGCACCCGAGAGAATCGAGAGCCCGACGACGTCGACGTCCTCCTGCACCGCCGCGCTGGCGATCATCTCGGGTGTCTGGTGGAGGCCCGTGTAAATGACCTCCATGCCGGCATCACGGAGCGCGGAGGCGACTACCTTCGCACCGCGGTCGTGCCCGTCGAGGCCGGGCTTGGCGACGAGCACTCGAATGGGGCGTGTCATTCATTGAATTTGAGCGCCTGCAGTGGCGCGGGCAACTACGCGTGCTGAATCGGCTGCGTTTCGGCCGCGATCTCGCCGAGGCGCTTCTCCAGGCCGACGCGCCGCAGCTGCTCAATCGGAAGCGCGAGCATGAGGTCGATGCGCCTGGCGAGCAGCACGCGTGCGGCGGTAAACGCCTGACGCTTGGCCTCGTCGCTGCTTTCGACTTCCGCCGGATCTTCCATCCCCCAGTGCGCATGGACCGGATGTCCCGGCAGGATGGGGCAGGCCTCTTTGGCTTTGTCGCACACGGTAATCACGAAGTCCCAATGCTGGTCCACGAGCCCGTCCACGCTGCGCGGCGAGTGACCCGCCCACTCGATGCCGATGTCACGCAGCGCCTGGACGGCGAACGGATTGACTCGCGCGGCCGGGTGTGATCCCGCGCTCTCGGCCACGAATCGGCCTTGCGCCTTCTTGTTCATGAGCGCCTCAGCGATCTGGCTTCGTGCCGAGTTGCCGGTGCAGAGGAACAGAACACGCATGGGACCGCTCACGCTTGCCCCCGAGGTTGCGGCATGAAACCGAAGTAGCGCCGTCCCGCCCAGAGCGAGACGTAGACGAGACCCACAAGCGCGGGCACCTCGACCAGCGGCCCGACGACGGCCGCCAGCGCCTCGCCAGACGAAATGCCGAACGTCGCGACCGCAACCGCGATCGCGAGCTCGAAGTTGTTGCCCGCCGCCGTGAACGAGAGCGCCGCCGTGCGTTCGTAGTCGAACCCCAGCTTCTTCGAGATGACAAACGCCAGTCCGAACATCAGGGCGAAGTACGCGAGCAGCGGCATCGCGATCCGCAGCACGTCGAGCGGCAATCGCATGATCCGATCGCCCTGCATCGCGAACATGAGCACGATGGTATAGAGGAGGCCGATCAGCGCGAAGGGCCCCACTCGCGGAATGAACGTGTTCGAGTACCACGCCTCGCCGCGGCGAGCGACGAGCGTCCGGCGCGTCAGGTATCCGGCGAGCAGCGGAACGCCCAGGAAGATCAGCACGCTCTTGGCAATCGCCCATATCGTCACGTGCACGACCGCCGTTTGCGCCCCGAACCATCCGGGCACGACCGTCAGGAAGAGCCAACCGAGAAAGCTGTACGTCACGATCTGGAACACGGAGTTGAGCGCGACGAGCACCGCAGCGAGCTCACCCGACCCGCGGGCAAGCGAGTTCCAGATGAGCACCATCGCGATGCAGCGGGCCAGCCCGATGAGTACGAGTCCATTGCGGTATGCGGGGAGATCCGGGAGGAAGAGCCACGCCAGTCCGAGCATGACGATTGGACCGACCACCCAGTTGAGCAGGAGCGAGGTGCCGATGAGTCTGCCGTCGGCCACGTGTTGCCCTATCGCCTCGTACTTCACCTTCGCGAGCACGGGATACATCATCGCGAGCAGGCCGATCGCGATCGGCACGGAGACGCCGGCAACCTGTACGCTGTCCAACACCGCTCCGAGCCCGGGAAACGCTCGGCCAAGCAGCAGGCCGAGCGCCATCGCCGCGAAGATCCAGACCGGGAGAAACCGGTCGAGCGTCGAGAGTTGCCTGACGACCGGAGCGACGGTCACGCCTTGGAGCAGCCGCAGTCAGGTCCGCAGCAAGACTCCTTCGCCGTGGGGAGCGTGCGCGGCGCGGCGACCTCTCCCGGCTTGGTTCCGCGCACGAACGCGCTGATGAACTTGCCGTCGATCATCGGCGCCATGGCCGCGACGTCGATTCCGGTGCCCGCGAGAAACGCGGCAGCGTCCTTCGTCTCATAGACACGGGTCGGCTCGATGGACGGATTCTCGAATCCGGCGTCCGCGAGCAGCGAAATGAACTCCTGTTCCTCGAGCGCGCCCGCCACGCAGCCAATCCAGAGCTCCACGCTCCGGCGAATGTTCTCGGGAACGGCGCCGCGTACGACCACATCGGAGATCGCGAACCGCCCGCCCGGTTTGAGCACGCGGAACGCTTCCCGGATCACGCGACGCTTGTCGCCCGAGAGGTTCACGACGCAGTTCGAGATGATCACGTCCACGGAGTTGTCCGGGAGCGGGATGTTTTCGATTTCGCCTTTCAGGAACTCGACGTTGGTCGCGCCGGCCTTGCGCTTGTTCTCGTTCGCGAGCGCGAGCATTTCGTCGGTCATGTCGAGGCCGTACGCCTTGCCCGTCGGCCCGACCCGTTTGGCCGAGAGCAGGACGTCTATGCCGCCGCCGGAGCCGAGGTCGAGCACTACTTCGCCCTCCTTGAGTGCCGCGAGCATGGTGGGATTGCCGCAGCCGAGCGACGCGAGCAGCGCTTCGGCCGGGATCCCGGCGGTCTGGCCTGCTTCATATATGTCCGACGTGATCGGATCCCAGGATTCGGTTGTCGAGCCGCAGCATCCGCTCGAGCCGCACGCGGAGATCGCGGTCTTTCCTTCTGCGACTCGAGTGGCGGCGGCGCCGTATCTCTCCCGCACGACTTCGCGAAGGGCCTCACCAGTGTTCTCCGTCATCGGACTCCTCTCAGTGGGAACAAGAATGGTTGATGTGTCGGATCAAAAAAAATCAGTCGCAGCACTTGATCGACCGTGCCGCGGTGCGCTCGGTGCGCTTGAGCGACGCGAGCAGCGTTTCGATCTCGTCGAGTGTCTCGCGATTGAGCGTGTAGTAGACCCAGCGGCCCTCGCGACGATCCGACACGAGATCGGCGTCCTTGAGCGTCTTGAGGTGGAACGACAGCCGGCTCTGCGCTGCGTCCATGAGGTCGGTCAGCTCGCAGACACAGCGTTCGCCGCCAATAAGCCGCTCGACGATCTCCAGGCGCGTCTCGTCGGAGAGCGCGTGGAACCAGCGGGCGGCCTGGGTGGTGTCGAGTGAAGTCGTTACCGGCATGAATTGAACGTATCGAGATTTATTGATGTGTCAAGCCGGCGTCACTTCCCCGACCGGGATGTTCAGGAATTCCCGCCAGCACATGCGGGATTTCCTGACAGTGCGCGCTCCCGGCGCCCGATAGGGTTCGCCCGTGGCTGACGGAGAGAACTTCTTGGCGCAGAAGTTGGACGACCGAAGCAAGCTCGGCTTGACCATCCTCAGCATACTGGGGATCGTCCTGATCGTCGGTACCGATTACATCACGGGACCCGACATCCTCGTCCCCATTCTCTACGTCGGGCCGATCATGCTGGTAACCTGGATTTGGGGAGTGCGGGGAGGCGTGGTCGCGGCATTCGCCTGCGCCGTCGCGTCTCTCGGAACCGACTTGGCCTTGCTGAGTGTCAGCAGGCACCCGGTCGGGCTCGTGCTCTGGAACGCCGCGGCGCGCGGCAGCATGTTGGTGCTGATTGCCGCACTCTACGGGCGGCAGCTGAGATTCGGTCACGAAGCGGATGCTCAGGCCCGCCTGTTCAGGTCGATCGTGGAGAAGTCGCACGAGGCGATCTCGATCACCGACGCCGACGGCCGGTTCCTGTTCGTCAACGCGGCGCACGCGAAACTGTTCGGCCGCTCCTTGGCCGAAGCACAGCAGTTCAGACACGTGGACTGCCTTGCTCCCGCGTTACCGGGGACCCAGGGTTTTCAACTCGCCCTTGCGCTGGCCAATGGTGAGAGCTGGGCCGGTGTGGCCGACGCGATCGATTCTGCCGGCCGGATATTCCCGATGTGGCTGCGCGCCGACTGCCTGCGGAGTTCCACCGGTGCCCGACAATACGGCTTTGGGTTCATGCACGACGTTACCGAGGAAAGACGCGCGCAGGAGCGTCTCCGCACCATGCTGACGGAGAAGGAAACGTTGTTGCGCGAGGTCCACCACCGCGTGAAGAACAACATGCAGGTGATCTCGAGCATGCTGGACTTGCAGCGGGAGCATGCGGCCGACGCCGGGCTGAGAGAATCGTTCCTCGTCGCCGAGGAGCGCGTGAAGGCGATGGCACTCCTGCACGAGAAGCTGTACCGGGCGGCGGATGTGGCGAACATCGACTTTGCGGACTATCTGCGCGCGCTGGCGTCCGAATCCCTGGCGGCGCACGGCGTCGATCCCGCACGCATCGCGCTCCGGGTCACAGGGTGCGACATCCGATTGGCGCTCGACGCGGCCGTACCGTGTGCGCTGGCGGTCAACGAGTTGCTGACCAACGCCATCAAGCATGCGTTCCCGGCGGGCAGGCGCGGAGAGATCAACATTGGCCTGGTGCGGCAGGCGGGACGCTTGACGGTGACCGTCCGCGACAATGGCATCGGGTTGCCGGATGGCTTCGACCTGACGACGGTGAAATCGCTGGGGCTGCAACTCGTGAACGTGCTGGCGCAGCAGTTGCACGGAACCTTCCGGCTGACCGACGATGGCGGCGTTTCCGTTCAGTTCTCCTTCCCTTCAGACGAGGTGGCACCGTGACGGCAGGGCGGATCTTGATAGTGGAAGACGAAAGCATCGTCGCGCTCCAGGTGCGGACCGCACTCGAGCGACGCGGACTCGACGTGACCGATACCTGCGCGACCGGCGACGCCGCAATCGCGAGTCTCGAAGCGCGACCCGCGGACCTGGTGCTCATGGACGTACGGCTGCAGGGATCGCTTGACGGCATCGAGACGGCAGCGGCCATGCGCGCCACGAGCCACGTGCCGATCATCTTCCTGACGGCCAACTCCGATGACGATACGCTCAGGCGCGCGCGCATCACCGACCCGTACGGGTACCTGCTGAAGCCGTTCAACTCGAAGGAGCTGGGCATCGCGGTCGACATCGCGCTCTACAAGGCCCGGCTGGACGCGGAGAAGCGGCATCTGACCGAACGCCTCGAGAAGGCACTCGCGAAGGTCAGGCTGCTCAGCGGGTTCCTGCCGACGTGCGCGCACTGCAAGCGGATCCGCGATCAGGATGGACACTGGACGTCGATGGAGGAGTACATCCACCAGCATTCCGAGGCCAAGTTCAGTCACAGCGTCTGTCCTGATTGCAGCAGGAAGTATTACCCGGAGGACACAGTGGAGCCGTGACTGGGGCGGTGACTGGAGCCGGGAAGGCCGGGAGCGCCAGTGGTCGACCCGACGCTATTCCTTCCTGGCGAGCAGGAGCATCTCGCTCGACTTCCGCCCGAGCGGCCGGTCGCGCCAGCCGTCCCACGCCTGCTCGACGATCAGCCCGGCGTCGGCGCAGAGCTCTGCGAGACGCGTGGCCGTATAGAGGCGGATCCGGTGCTCGCGTTCGACGCCCCTCCGCCTTCCCTTCACCGTCGTGCGCACGGTGAGCACCCCCGAGAGCGGATCGAAGCTGCGCTCGTGGCCGACCATGGTTCCGTCGCGCGAACTCCACCAGTCGCGCGTGATGAAGGCGCGCATCACGCCGTCGCGGCTGCCGCCGTGCCAGAGCAGCACGCCGCCGGGCTTGAGCACGCGCGCGAACTCGCGGATGACCCGCACGTCGTCGGCCGGATGCGTAAAGAAGCCGAAACTGGTGAACAGGTTGAGCACCGCGTCGAACCTGCCGCTCCATTTCTTCGGCAGCACCCGCATGTCTCCGCGCTCGTACCGCAGGTGCGTGCCGGTGCCACGCGCCTTCGCGCGCTTCAGGAGTACGGTGGAGTAGTCGAAACCGGTGACGTCAAATCCGGCCTCTGCGAGCAAGTGGGCGTGTCGCCCCTGGCCGCACGGCGCGTCGAGGATCCGCGAATCCGCCGGAAGCCCGAGCACGTCGATGACCCGCGCCACATCGCGCCGGTCCTGGCCGGGCGAGAAGATCGGCTCGTACTCGAGCAGGTACTGCGCGCCGAAGTAGCCGCGCCACCACTCCGTCAGAAGAACACCGGTTCGCGGTACGCGCCGAACACGCTCTCGAGCGCCGCGCGGATCTCGTACAGCGTGCAGTACGAGCGCGCGCACTCGAGAATGTACGGGACCAGGTTCTCCCTGCCTGCGGCGGCGGTGCGCAGGGCGGCGATGTTCCGGTCGCAGCGCGCGCCGTCCCGCGTGATGCGCAGCTTCGCGAGCGCGGCTGCCTGATCCCTCGCCGCCTGCTCGTCGATCTTCAGGAGCGGGATCGAGAGCGCGTCCTCTTCGGTCACGAACTCGTTCACGCCGACGATCAGCCGCCGGCGCTGCTCGATCTCCCACTGCTGGCGCGCTGCGCTCTCGGCGATCTTGCGCTGGAACCAGCCGGTCTCGAGGCCGCGCACCACCCCGCCCTGTTGCTCGATCTCGTCGAACATCGCCTCGGCCTGCCGCTCGAACTCGTCGGTCAACGTCTCGACGTAGTACGAGCCTCCGAGCGGGTCGATCACGTTGGGAACGCCGCTCTCGAACGCGAGCACCTGTTGCGTGCGCAGCGCCACCTGGACGGCATGCTCCGTGGGGAGCGCGAGCGTCTCGTCCATCGAGTTCGTGTGCAGCGACTGCGTCCCGCCGAGCACCGCGGCCATCGCCTGGTACGCGACGCGGATGATGTTGTTCATCGGCTGCTGCGCCGTGAGCGTCACGCCGGCCGTCTGCGAGTGGAAGCGCATCATCCACGAGCGCGGGTCCTTCGCTCCGTAACGTTCCTTGAGGTGCCGCGCCCAGATGCGCCGCGCTGCGCGCAACTTGGCGATCTCCTCGAAGAAGTCGTTGTGGATGTCCCAGAAGAGCGAGAGACGCGGCGCGAAATCGTCGACCTTCAGCCCGCGCGCGATGCCGCGCTCCACGTACGTGAAGCCGTCGGCGAGCGTGAAGGCGAGCTCCTGCGCGGCGGTCGCTCCCGCCTCACGGATGTGGTAGCCGGAGATCGAGATGGTGTTCCACTGCGGCGCGTGCACGGAGCCCCACTCGAACATGTCGACGATCAACCGCAGCGCCGGCTCGATGGGGAAGCACCAGGCGTGCTGCGCCATGTACTCCTTCAGGATGTCGTTCTGCACCGTGCCGCGCAGCTTCTCCGCGCTCACGCCCTGTTTTTCCGCGGCGGCGATGTAGAAGCACCACAGGATGATCGCCGGCCCGTTGATCGTCATCGATGTGGAGACGTCGCCGAGGGGGATGCCCGCGAACAGCGTCTCCATGTCGGCCAGCGAGCTGATCGCGACACCGCACTTCCCCACCTCGCCCTCCGACCGCACGTGGTCGGAGTCGTAGCCCATCAGTGTCGGGAAGTCGAACGCCACCGAGAGCCCGGTGGTGCCGTGCGCAAGGAGGAACTTGTAGCGCTCGTTGGTCTCCTTGGCGGAGCCGAAACCGGCGAACTGCCGCATCGTCCACAGCCGCCCGCGATATCCGCTGGCATGAATGCCGCGTGTGAACGGATACGTCCCCGGCACCTCGAACGCGGAGCCGGCCGATCCCTCGAGATCCATCGCGGAATACAACGGTGCGACTTCGCCGGCGGAATTCGTGAACGCGATGTCGCGCTTGGGCGAGCGGTCGAAGGTCGCGCGCCACGCGGCCACTTCGCGGCGGAGCCGGTCGAGCTCCTCCTGCATCGCCGCGAGGGTCGCGGCCGTATCCACGTCGTGCCCGTGCTCGGGCACGACGCGTTCAGTGATCTTCGTCATCGTGTGTTCGCTCCAGCGAGGAGTTCGCCGCTGCGCGCGAGCAGCGCATCAGCCACGGCATACGGCGTGGTCGCCCCGGATTCCAGCTCCGGAATCCGTTCGTCGATCCACGCGGCGGTGGCAGCGTCGGTCCAGAGCCGGCGACGCACCCGCTGTTCCGCCACATCCACCACGCGCTCGCGAAGCCGCGCGCGCCGCCTCGAGACGAGCGCGCCGCTCCGTTCAAGATAGCCAAAATGGCGGTCGAGGGCGGCGAGCAGTTCCGGCACGCCGTCCCCCGTTGTGCCGACACACCGCAGCACCGGCGGCGTCCACCGTGCGTCGTCGTCGTGACTGGCGCGTTCGCGCGCCGTCTTGCCGGGGTTCATCACCGCCTTGAGGTCGATTCCGTGATGGCCGGCCGCCTCACCGGTCGCGGCGCCGCCGCGGAGCCCGAGCATCAGCTCGAGATCGGAGCGCAGGCGGTCCGCTCCGGGACGATCGGCCTTGTTAACGACGAACAGGTCGGCGATTTCCATGAGGCCGGCCTTCAGCGTCTGGATCGAGTCGCCGGACTCGGGAGTGAGCACCACGACGCTGGTGTCGACGGTGCGCGCGATGTCGAGCTCGCTCTGCCCCACGCCGACGGTTTCCACCAGCACGCGGTCGGTGCCGAACGCGTCGAGCACGTCGCACACCTCGCGTGTGGCGGCGGCGAGACCGCCCAGCGACCCGCGTGTCGCCATCGAACGGATGAACACGCCCGGGTCGAGGGCGACGGACTCCATGCGCACGCGGTCGCCGAGCAGCGCACCGCCGGTGAACGGCGATGTGGGATCCACCGCGATGATCCCCACGCTGAGCCCCGCCTTGCGCAACTCGGCCGCGAGCCGCGTGGTGATCGTGCTCTTGCCCGCGCCCGGCGGCCCGGTGATCCCGATGCGATGCGCGCGCCCGATGTGCGCATGCATGGCTGCCAGCAGCAGGTCGCTTCCCTCCCGCTGATTCTCGACGATGCTCACCGCGCGTGCCAGCGCGGCCTGCTTCCCCGCGCCGAAGTCCGTGCCAAGCGCACGGAGTCCGGGGGAAGCCGATGCAGGAAGTTCGAGCGCGCTCACGCCGTCACCGGTTGTGGTTCATCGTGCTCGTCTCGGATGTCACCGACCAGCTCCTCGAGCAGGTTTTCGAGCGTCACGAGGCCGAGCGTTTCCCCGGCCGCACCCTGAATGATCGCCAGGTGAACGTGCTCGCGCAGCATGCGGCGCATCAGATCGGGGCACGGCGTGGCGGCTGGCGTCTGCGCGACGCGCCGCAGCGACGCCACCGGCCGCCCGGGGTTCGCGAGCACGTCGAACGAGTGCACGAGTCCGGCGACGTGATCGACGTCGCGGTCGTACACGGGGATGCGGCTGTACTTCGACTGCGAGACGATCCGAGCGATCTCCGCCGCGGGCATCGTGCGTTCGATGCCCACGATGTCCTCGCGACGGGTCATCACGTCGCCTGCGATCTTCGCGCCGAACTCGACCACGCCGCTGATGATGGCGCTCTCGGAGGCCTCCCCGACTCCTTCGAGCTCGCCCTCGCGCAGCAGTTCCTCGAGCGAGTCGTGGTCGTCGGACGCCGCGGCGACCCGCGCCGGGGCAGCCCGCGCCAAGCGCTGCGCCAATGAGAACAGCGGCCCGCACAGCCAGGCCAGCGATCGAAGCACAGGGAGCAGCACGGGCGCGAGCGGTGCCGCCCACCGGCGCGCGATCGCCCGCGGCACGAGCTGGCCGACGACCATCAGCAGCAGGATCGCGAGCGCGAGCAGCCACGACGCGCCGGGCATGGGCTCGCGCAGGCCGATCACCGCTCCCGTGGCGAACACCGTCGCGGCGATGCCGATCCCCGCGGCCGACAGCCATCGTTGCGGGCGGTCGAGATCCAGCTCCGACGCGGCTCCCGACAACGTCTGGTCCACCCAGTGGCGGAGCCAGATGCGGCTCGCCGACCGGACGGCGGTTGCCGCGGCCGTGAGGCAGCCCACCATCAGGGCGAGCACGAGGATCAGCACGCCGGTGTTCATTCGACCTCCTGCGCGACCGGGTGCAGGCGTTCGAGATACACGCGTTCGACGCGTCGCCGCACCACGCGCTCCACCACCATCCTGAAGGGGCCCACGAGCAGCGACTGTCCGGCACGCGGCACGCTGCCGACGAGCTCGTACACCAGCCCACCAACGGTGTGGACATCCTCGCGCGTGAAGTCGTGCCCGGTGACCTCGCTCAGCTCCTCGAGCGTCACGCGCGCCGACACCCACCACTTGTCGTCGTCCTCGCGCTCGACGTCCGGTCGTTCCGTGTCGTTCTCGTCCTGGATCTCCCCGACGATCATCTCGAGCGCGTCCTCGAGCGTGACGAGTCCCGCCGTGCCGCCGTATTCGTCGGCGACGATCGCGATGTGGCGATGGCTCACCTTGAAGTCGCGCAACTGGGCATCGACGTTCTTGACCGCGGGAATGAACGTCGCCGGACGCACGAGCGTGAGCCAGCCGGCCGCGGGCTCGGCGTCGGCGATGACGGCGGGCAGCAGGTCCTTCGCGTACAGAATCCCGACGACCTCGTCGAGCGTGCCGTCGAAGACCACCAGCCGGGCGTGCCGGGCGCTGCGCACGCGATCCACCACTTCCGACCAGGCGGTCTCGCGATCGATGCCGACGATGTCCACGCGCGGGACCATGATCTCCTGCACCGCCGTGTGCCCGAGGGAGAAGACGCCGCGCAGGAGCGCGGCCTCGTCGCGGGTCGCGTGGGCCTCCGTCGCCACCACCTCGCGAAACTGCTCGAGCGTGGCTTCGCGGTCGTCGTCGTCCGGCGGCGTCGAGGGCATGGCGCGCTCCAGGCGCGCGTCGCACCAGGTGCCGAACGCGACCACCGGCCGCATGATCCGCTCGATGCCGCCGATGAACGGCGACAGCGATGCGACCGCGTCGATGCCCAGCGAGTTCCCCGCCGCGCGGGCCGCGCTCTCCGAAAGGGCCACGATGAGGACTCCGGCGGCGAGCACCAGCGCCGCGCGCCCCGGCGACGGCAGACCGCTCGAGACGGCCGCGCCCGCGGTC
>OCZT010001642.1_pt1 | contig 23131 bp, 27 predicted proteins | sample 1539031 | NCBI WGS metagenome assembly OCZT01 (sample SAMEA3539308, study PRJEB22396) | soil metagenome | biome: tundra; feature: field; material: soil | place: USA | collected 2010-05 | depth 0.15 m | reverse complement strand
GCAGTTAATATGATTAAAGAGGAAGCAGGAGATGGGGATTAAATTATTTGCGGTTCTTGGATTAGTTAAATAATTTGTAATCAAAGAATAAAATGGTTTTTGAAGCGTCTATAATGAAATCCGAAAAACAAGAACTAATATCAGCCTACCTGTTAAAGATCAAATCTGCCAATAAAGAGTATACTAAAAAGGAAATCTTTAAGGATCTGCTGAACAGGCTTTATTCGGGGGATAAGGAAATTAAATCTATCATAGATAAAATTAGTGTTGGCGCTGAAAGATTTGGGATGCAATAATGAAAAGTACATTATTCATTTTAGTTGTTGTTGCTTTTTATTTAACCGGATGTTCTTCCCAATATACAATCCGTGATTTTCCCACGAAGGATAAATTCATTGAGTATTTCAATAATTCTATCAAAAATAAATCGGTTAAAATTACTTTACAAAACGATAGTTCATTTAGCAATATAGATGGAGTAGTCGTGGAAAATGACACATTAATATCATATAGGGAAGTGGAAAGTAAGGAAAAAGGTAAATCTGCATTGTCGGATATTGCTGAAATAAAATACACGAGCAATGATTATACATCAGCAGCAGTTTTATTAAAAAATGGTGATAACATAAGAGGGGAAAATATAAGAACCGACCGTGATTCTATGTATTATATTAACATAAGATCATTTATAACAAGAAATAATATTGTCCCAATAGATAAAGTAAAAACCGTTAGCTACAAAAACAGATTGATAAGAATGCCGCTTGGACTTTTAGCCGGATTACCACTTGGTCTTCTATCAGGGATTTTGCTAGGAACTGCTTTCCATACTACAGACGAAAAAGGAAACCCGGATGTTTTGAATATATCATTTGAGATGACTATTCTAGGTGGTTTTGTAGGTATTATTACTTCCTCTTTAGTTGGTTATGATTACATTTATCAATTCAATCCATAATACTAAACTCAATAACCGAGATCATAGTTAGAGTTATGGTGAAAAATGGTAGGTATAATTAAAGCCCAATATCCCGCCAATTATACTTCCAATAATAGCTCCTATGGTCCTCCAAAAACCCGATATTCACTGGCGATTCCTGAGCCATACTCGGAATGGTCTACACTGTTTCCTATTAATAATCCAGTTAAAAAACCTAAAGATGCACCAGTCAGAAAACCCGAAGCAATACCTGGCCAGGTTCTTTTATAGCTAATCGATTTAACCTTATCAACAGGAAACAGATAATTTCCTTTTATTGATGAATTATTGACATAAAAATAAATTGAATCTTTATCAATATTAATATCCTGAACTTGTAATTCAGAACCATTTTTTAACAAGATATTAGCTGATTTATAATTGTTGCTTGAATAGTTTATATTCAAAATTTCGGATCGTAGAAAAGGTTGTAACTTATTTGTAAAAATAGTGTCATGTTCCAGGAATACTCCATAAGGATAATAAACAAGGCTGTCATTTGTAAAAGTAACCTTGATCTCCTTACTCTTTACGGAATTATTGAAATCTTCGCAGAATTTTTCTTTAGTGGGGAAATCCCGGACAGTATAATTAGAATAACATCCCATGAACAGCATAGAGAGAAAGACTGAGGATAGAATTAAATTTTTTATTTTATTTCCCAATACTCAAAACCATTGATAGACATTGAAGTAATATACATGAGAAACGTACCAATTACCCTGATCAGGCCATATCCATTCTTCACATGACGGAAGATCAGTACATTTCCACTCCGTAACAATTTCTTGGCCCATTTGATTTAACCAGTGTTCTGAAGCTGCTGCATTACAATAATTTCTTACATCTGTTTCAGTTGAGGAACCATCGACATAAAGCTATACCTCATTTGTTCCATATATTAATGCATTATTTAATAAATCGTACCAAGATGTAGAATGGTCCCATGGATAACAAAGTCGGGTTGCACCTGAACTTGGATTATTTATCATTGAAGAAATCCAGTCTGATATATTTTTTGTAATATAATAACCTCTAAAATTATCCCAATAATCATTTGCTGCACCATTTAAATCACCATGGTATTCATCACACATTAAATACACATTACTAATTTGAGAAATAATACCATAATCCTCATAAGGTGGATCTTTATAGCTACCTATAAATAATTTCATTGGAGTAATATTACCATTTACTGATACAATCTGATTATATGACCAAGTATCCTTTTCCTGTGGTTCATCAATATAAAATGATCCTACCGATGATTTATAACCTTGTACAAGTGTATAAGCAGCATAAGGATTATCGCCAAGACCAAACATCAAATTACTATGTGAAAACCCTGCCACTATGGCAGAATCAATATCAGTTTGTCCCCCAACAAATGCTTTTGTAAATCCATAGGTCTGATAAGCTTTCCGATAAGTGACATTTGCACCAAGCATGATGCCTAAAGATTTACCAGCTACTGAACGGAATTGATTTAATAATATATATGAAGTAACATCATGTGTATTACAAGCTGGAAGCATTGGATTAATTTTATTAACTGGCATTTTTTCTATTTCGTGTGTAGTTAAAAAATTATCCAATTTTTCAATTTGATTTGAGCCCTTTCTTTATCCGAAATGTTTTTCCACTTAATGGTAAATAAATTAGAGTATCGGAAGAAGTTAATTCTTTAGATACATTAATTGTATCATTGGCCTTATTATTAATATTACTGGTAGAAGGTGAAGTTATATTTAATTCACTACTACAACTAATGAATATTATTGAAATAAAAAAGGCAAGTAAAGATAAGATTAGGTATGAAAATAAATTATTCAAGATTATCACCATATTTTTATTTATAAAATATTGACTTAAATCTGTGAAATAAAGAATTTTTTATGCACTCGGAATTAATATATTGAATAAGGTTATGAATGACAACGTATAGATTATTAAAATATTAATTAAAATATTAATTATTACAGTAGGAGTTGTATGCAGAAAATATATTCATGATTGTTCGGCCATACAAGAGAGGATTTTCTGATTGATAAATCAGATTAAAGGTATTTGCTGAAGAATGCGTTATTATCCATAAATAAGAATGCCTTCAGCCCTCACCATATCGTTTAACAGGGACTTTTTCTTAAGGTCAATTAAATCTACCGGTTTTGAGAGTGAAAAGATTATTTCGCTGTAGAACTTAAAGAAGACTTTATCTGAAATACCCTCAACGGCCAGATCAATATCATTTGCTTCCCTAACTGAGTCAAGGTTGGAACCAAAAAGATATAATTTTGCGACATTATATCTTTTGGCTATTTCCAACAGTTTTATTTTATCTTCGTTTGAAAGCATGGTTAAAATTAACTCAATATTTTATGCGATTCAACTCCGAATTATTACAATTATGAAGCGTAACCTTTTTTATTGTGTAAGGATTGAATATTAAAGGAACAGTAGTTAAATTTACATGAACTTATGTCTATGTTTGGCTAAAGATGAGCGGGTTAAGATTCCAATGTTTAGATAAATTATAAAACTTCCGAAATACTGAGGAGTACTAAATGAAAAATTTAGTGGTTCTAATTTTGTTGCAATTCATAATTTCCTACAATGGTGTTTTACAAGCACAATGGGTACAAACTAACGGTCCGTATGGTGGTTTTATTTATTCTCTTACAGTAAGTGGCACTAATCTTTTTGCGGGGACTAATGCTGGTGTTTATCTTTCAACTAATAATGGTACGAGTTGGGTAGCTGTTAATAATGGCTTAATGACTAGAAATGTCATGACATTAGTTGTCGATGGAATCAATATATTTGCAGGGACTGATGTGGGCGTCTTTCTTTCCACTGACAACGGCTCAATTTGGACTGCTGTTAATTCTGGGTTGGCAAACGGATTTGTAAACACTCTCGCCGTCAGTTCCAACGGTACTGGAGGCACAAATCTATTTGCGGGGACTAACTCAGGTGTCTTCCTTACCACTAACAACGGTTCAAATTGGACTCAATCCGGATTAGCTAATAGTAAAATCATTACATTAGCTGCATCAAGTTCGAATCTCTTTGCAGGGACTGATGGCGGTGTATTTCTATCAACCAACAACGGTACAACCTGGAATACGATCAATACCGGCTTGCCTAATACTAATGTTTTGTCTCTTGCCGTCTCAGACACGAATCTCTTTGTTTGCATTAGTGGCTACGGCCTATTTCGTTCAACTGACAATGGTACCCACTGGACAAGTAACTTAAACACAGGTATTTTGACTTATGCTTTTAGAGGTACAACTATTTATGCCGGGGGGAGCAGTGTATATTTTTCGACCGACAGCGGCCAAAATTGGACAAGAATCAGTGACATGAACGGTTTTTATTACCACGTTATCAGTTCTCTTGCCGTATCTGATTCAAATATTTATGCGGGAACTGATATGGCAGGTATTTTCCTGTCCTCGAACAACGGTACAACCTGGACTGAAGTCAATTCAGGCATACCAGCAAACGTCTGGGCTATTGCCGTTAGTCCGCGGGGAGGTACAAATCTATTTGCAGGGACTTACAGTGGTATTTTCCGTTCCACTGACAACGGCATACGTTGGACTGCTATTAATTCTGGAATTCACCTGGGGGAGAAAGTCGCTGGTTATGCCTTTGCTTTCGATAGCACTAATATTTTTGTGGGAACAGATGCCGGAGTTTTTCTTTCCACCGACAATGGTTTGACTTGGACAGGGACAACTTCCGGATTGAACCCTACTGCAATCCGGACTATTGCCATTAGCGATGTAGATCTCTTTGCAGGGACGAATAACAGTGGAATATTTCATTCGACCGACAACGGTGCAAGTTGGACTGCTGTTAATTCAGGGTTGACAGATTCTACTGTCTGGGCTCTCGCCGTCAGTCCCAACGGTATGGGGAGTACAAATTTATTTGCCGGAACTGATGGGGGTGTCTTCCTTTCTACCAACAATGGCACAAGCTGGACTCCAGCTGGTTTGGCAAACAATGAAGTCATTACTTTTGCTGTCTCCGGAACGAATCTCTTTGCAGGAACCAATAGCGGTGTTTTTCTTTCCACTAATAATGGTGAGAGTTGGACTCAAACTGGATTACAAAACACTATTGTCTATTCTTTTGCAATCAGCGGTATTAATCTATTTGCAGGAACAAGGGCCAATGTATTTCTTTCTACAAACAACGGTATAAGTTGGATTAATACTGGAATACCAATCCCCTTTTCATATCCCGATGCTTTGGTTAATGGTCTTACTATTTCAGGCACTAATCTTTTTGCTGGAACTTTTGCCACCGGTGTATGGCGTCGGCCTCTTTCTGAATTTCTTCCTGTTGAACTTACCTCGTTCACTGTTAATATCAGCGATGATGTTATCAAATTAAACTGGAAAACTGCGACTGAAGTAAACAATATGGGGTTCAATGTTGAACGTTCAGCAAATAAATCCGATTGGACAAAGATAGCTTTTGTTCAGGGTAATCAGACCAGCACTAAACCAATCGCTTATTCTTATGTTGATAAATCTGTTAGTCAGGCTGGAAAATATTATTACAGACTGAAACAAATTGATAACGATGGTTCATATAAATATTCAAATATCGTAGAAGTTGATGTTAACTCACCTTCTGTATTTGCTTTGAATCAGAACTACCCCAGTCCATTTAATCCTAGTACGGTAATTTCCTATAGGTTAAAGGAGAAGGGGTTTGTAAAACTGAAGGTGTATGATATTAGGGGAGAAGTTGTAAGAGTGCTTGTTAACGAATCTAAAGAAGCGGGGTATTATGAAACGGAGTTTTATGGGAAGGGATTAGCAAGCGGAGTATATATTTACAGGATTGAGGTAATTGGGGAAGGGAACAGTTCAGTTTATTCTGATATAAAGAAGACAGTTTTGCTTAAATAAGAAAAGAAAAATGTTTTTAGTGAATCCCGCTGCATTAGTTTTGCAGCGGGATTTTTTATTTATTGTTATTTATGAACCGGTGATTACTTCAGAGCATTGGATGGGGGAACCGGATTTATCTAATGTTATTAGTGTTATATATGATTTTTTTATTAAAAAGTAATTGTATGAAATATCACCAAGGGAAGCGGCGGTTATTTTACCTGTGTGGTTTTCTGATATTTCAATTGGAATTTGCTATTATCATAATTATGATATAATATTGATATTGAAAATAAAGGAAATGAAGTATGCCGATAATAAAACCTATTTCTGATTTAAGAAATAAATCGAATGAAATATCAAATATTGCCAATGAATCAAATGAGCCAATCTTTATTACCAAGAATGGTGAAGGCGATTTGGTTGTAATGTCGATGAATTATTATTCAAGGATGCAGCTAAAGATAGATTTGCTGTCTAAATTATCTGTCTCACAGAAACAAAAGGCAGCAGGGGATAAAGGAAAGGACATTACACAGATAATGAAAAAGATCAGGACTATTATTAGTGAGCAAAAATAATTATCGTGTCAGGTTTCTGAGTATTGCTGAGGACGATTTAACTGATATAATTACTTTTATTGCCGCTGATAATGTAAAAGCCGCTGAAGATTTAGCTAACAAGATTGAAAAGAACCTGCAATTGGTTTCTTTGAATCCCCAATTGGGGAAAATTCCAGGGGATTCTGATCTTAAATCGCTTGGCTACAGATATTTAATTATAGGGAATTATCTCATATTTTATACTATAGAAAAAAGAACAATTTTAATTCACCGAATACTTCACGGTGCAAGGAATTATAAATTACTACTGGTAAATCAATAATATAGAAATACAGGGGATTAATAGAGCTATTCCACGATTCTTATTTATACTCCCCCCATTTACACAGAATTATTTACACTCCCCCACAGCCTTATATTATGCTTTTCGTCACAGAGTCGCATCTACGGGTATTCTATGGGTATTCTACGGGTATTCTACGGGTATTCTATGGGTATTCTATGGGTATTGCGTATTACCTATTTAGGGGATAGTGGTCAGGGATTTTCTTTTAAGTTTACCAGGAAAGTTCGGCAGGGAGAAGTAAATTTTAAAGCAGGATTCTTATATTCTCAGGGATAATGTACATTCATGTTAATGAGGGAAATGATTGAGAATGACTCATTGTAATAAAATTAAGATAATCCTGCTAATGAAAAAGGTTGACTATACAAGTTAGGATATTTATATTTCAGGCTGTTTTTGCTTTCTTTTAGGAATGACGCATGTATATCAAGATTAGCAACCTAAGCGACGGTGTTCATAATTTTAATTTTGACGAAGCTGTTACACAAATAAACCTGGAAGAACCTTTTTTCGGCAATTTCCTGGCTGATATTGAACTGAGCAAAACTAACAACCAGATAATATTAGATACCGATTTTTTAGTTAATGCTCATTTTGAATGTGACCGCTGTTCAAATGATTATAATACTGAACTGAAAAGCACTTTTAAGATAGTGTATTTTTTAGGTACTAAGCCGGATGGTAATGAGAAGGATAATTTAATTTATCTGCCTATTACTGCCGACAGAATTGAAATAGGAAAAGACCTGAGAGACTTTGCAGTATTATCGATCCCGATGAAAAAAATCTGCCGGGAAGATTGCAAGGGTTTATGTTTTAATTGCGGTAAGGACCTTAACGAAGGAGAATGTAACTGCGATAAGATGAAAACTGACGACAGGTGGCTTCCTTTAATGGAATTGAAAAATAAATTAAATAATAATTAAAACGGAAAGACAATGCCAAATCCTAAACGAAAAATGTCCAAAACCCGAAGGGATAAGCGTAGAACACATTATAAAGCTACAGCTCCTACGATGGGTACCTGTTCACACTGCGGCGAAATGAAATTAACCCACCGTGCATGTCCCGCTTGCGGCTATTACAATGAACGCTCGATGTTTTTACCCAAAAGTTAATAAAGATATTACCTTTTAATGTCAAATTCTGATTCCTTTAATTCTAAATGTAGAATAATTGTTGATGCGATGGGGGGCGATTTCGCCCCTCAGAACGCTGTATTGGGAGCTGTAGAGGCATTTAATGAGAAAAAGGATTTTGAGCTTTTTCTTATTGGCAAAGAGAATGAGATATTGAGGGTACTTTCTGAGAATAAGGTTTCTTTCCCCAAGGAAAATATTATTCATGCTGAAGACGTAATTGAAATGGGGGATAGCCGACCCACTGCTGCAATAAAGTCCAAACCAGGTTCTTCAATAGTTGCGGGGATTAATCTTGTGAAAGAGAAAAAAGCTGATGCTTTTGTAAGCGCCGGTAATACCGGAGCAATAATGGCAGCGGCTACTTTAATTATGGGACGGATAGAGGGCGTGGGACGTCCTACGATGGGAGCTCCTATGCCCAATACATCGGGGACATGCACTCTTTTTGATGTCGGGGCAAGTGTTGACTCCAAACCAAGGCACCTACTTGAATATGCAATTATGGGGACTATCTATACAAAGGAAATGTTCGGTGTTGAAAATCCTTCAGTTGGAATATTGAGTGTTGGTGAAGAAGAATCAAAGGGGAGTGAAATCTCACTTGCAGCCAGTGAACTTATAAAGAAGACTAACCTTAACTTTAAGGGAAATGTTGAGGGGGGGGATATACTTAAGGGAACTGTGAACGTTGTTATATGCGATGGTTTTACAGGCAATATACTTCTTAAATTCGGTGAAGCTTTAATTCCCTTACTGAAATTTAAGTTTAAGGAATATGCAAAAAAGGGATTGACTAATTTGATTAAAATAGTACTTTTAAAAAGTGCTATGAAAGAAATACTGAAAGATTTTGATTACCAGGAACAGGGAGGCGTTCCCCTGCTTGGCGTTAACGGGATCTGCATGATAGGTCATGGAAGATCAACCTCGAAAGCAATCAAGAATCTGGTTTTCCGGGCAGACTATATGTATAAAAAGAATTTAATTAAGAAATTTGAAAGCTCTATAAAGCAATACTCTCACTTATAAAATGGTAGTAAATGGAAAATAACAAGAAATTGAATGCGGCTATTACCGCAGTTGGAATGTTTGTTCCTGATAAAATATTAGATAACGCATATTTTGAAAGGATTGTTGATACTTCTGATGAATGGATACGGACAAGAACAGGGATTCAGGAAAGAAGGATGCTTGAGCATGGCGCTACAAGTGATTTAGCGACTGGTGCAGCTAAAGATCTACTTTCAACTCATAATATAAAACCGGAAGATATAGATGTAATTATAGTGGCTACTGTTACCCCAGATATGTTTTTTCCGGCTACCGCTTGTCTTGTACAGGACAATATAGGTGCTAAAAATGCATGGGGCTTTGATATGAATGCCGCCTGTTCCAGTTTTCTTTTTGCTTTACAAACAGGGAGCAGTTTGATTGAAGGCGGGAAATATAAGAAAGTTCTTGTTATCGGCGCGGATAAGATGACATCGATTACTGATTATAAAGATAGAAATAACTGCATACTTTTCGGTGATGCAGGTGCAGCAGTTCTGCTTGAACCAACAGCAGATTTGAAATACGGTTTCCAGGATTCACTACTTAAGGTAGACGGATCGGGACGCGAAAGTCTTTATATGAAAGGAGGCGGCAGCCTTAATCCTTCTACTCATGAAACTGTTAATAAGAATATGCACGTGATTTACCAGGACGGCAAGGTTGTATTTAAGGCGGCGGTTAAAGGAATGGCTGATATATCATATGATCTGATGGAGAAGAATAATTTGAAGGGGGAAGATATTGCTTATCTTGTCCCTCACCAGGCGAACCTTAGAATTATTGATGCTACAGCAAAGAGGATGGGGGTTGGAAGTGACAAAGTAATGATCAATATACAGAAGTACGGGAATACGACTTCTGCTACTATTCCATTATGTTTAGTAGAATATTATCGTGACGGTAAAGTTAAGAAAGGTGATAAGCTTATTCTTTCAGCATTCGGCGCCGGATATACATGGGGTGCTACTTTATTAGTCTGGTCAATGGATTAAGGAAAAAACTTTATGTCTAAGAAAGCATTTTTATTTCCAGGTCAGGGAGCTCAATACGTAGGTATGGCAAAAGATCTGTATGATAATTCTGCAGAAGCCAAGGAGATGATTAAAACTGTCGATGAAGCTGTGGGAGCTAATCTTTCACATATTATGTTTAACGGGCCGGATGATCTGCTTAAGCAGACGGAATATACGCAGCCGGCTATTTTTCTTCACAGCGTTGTTTTAGCTTCTTTAATTAGAACAATTGAACCGGAAGCTGCAGCAGGGCATTCACTCGGTGAATATTCTGCACTTGTTTCTGCAAATGCAATACAGTTTTATGATGCTATTAAACTTGTACGGGAAAGAGGAAAGGCGATGCAGCAGTCGGGGATAGATAATCCCGGTACGATGGCTGCGATATTAAATCTTAACCCGGATGTTGTTGAAGAGGCATGCAGGGAAGCTTCAGTGGAGGGTATAGTGCAGTGCGCCAACTTTAATTCTCCCGGGCAGATAGTAATTTCGGGTTCTGTGCCAGGTGTTAAAAAAGGGATGGAGATATGTAAAGCAAAAGGTGCAAAGCTTGTAAAGGAACTTGTGGTAAGCGGTGCATTCCATTCACCATTAATGCAACCTGCTAAGGATAAATTAAAGACAGCACTTGACCGGACTAATTTTTATGACGCAAGATTTCCTGTATATGCAAATGTAACAGCCAAACCTGTTACAAAAAAAGATGAAATAAAGAATCTTCTATTTGAGCAGGTAACTTCACCTGTAAGATGGGAAGAGACAATTATCAATATGATCAATGATGGTGCAGATGAGTTTTACGAAATTGGTCCCGGTAAGGTATTACAGGGGCTGGTAAAGAGAATAAATCCAGATGTTCAATGCTTTGGAATAGATAAATTTAATGATGTGGAGAAATACTTATAATGAGCAGTTCTGAAAAGAGAATAAATAATTTGAAGATCGATCCCCGGATTTTTACATTAAAGTTTGGGTGCAGGTGCAACGGGGAATGCTGTTATTTTGGCGTATATACTGATCTTAAAGAATTTGAATCCATAATGGCAATTAAGGATAAGATAATAAATGCCATGGATGAAACTCAAACCAGGATTGTGAAGGATTGGTTTGAAGTTCCGCAGAAGGATGAAGACTTTGAATCGGGATTTGCTGTAGGGACAGAACTGCATAAGGGCAAATGTGTTTTTCTTGATAAAGCAGGATTATGCACATTGCAGAAGCTTGCAGTTTCTGAGGGGAAACATAAATGGGCATATAAACCGATTTACTGCATTTTATTTCCGTTCACAGTTTATGAGGAGACATTCACGATTGATGATGAACACATAGAGAGATTAGCTCACTGTAACAAATATCCACAAGATGATTCAACAATTTATGAATCATGCATGGAGGAATTAAAACACTTCTTTGGGGAAGTGGGTTTCAGGGAATTAGAAGAATTAAGGATGGAATATATAACAGATAACAAAACATTAGAGAAAGTATGAAATTAAAAAATAAGAGAGCATTAGTTACCGGAGGAATAAGGGGTATAGGTAAAGCGATACTTCTTGACCTTGTAAAAAACGGCTGCGATGTTGTTTTTACCTACATTATAACACCTTACAGTAATGAAGAGACTGCACGTGAGCTTGAAAATGAAATTATGCAGCATGGGGTTAAAGCCTTTTCCATATTAGCTGATGCTACATCTCTGGCAGATGCAGAAAAAACAGCGAATTTTACTTTGGAAAAGTTAGGCGGAATAGATATTTTAGTAAACAATGCAGGTATTACTAAGGATAATTTACTTCTTAGAATGACGGAAGAAGATTTTGATAAAGTAATAAATGTAAATCTTAAAAGTGTTTTTAACTATACGAAAGCGGTTATTAAGCCAATGATGAGTCAGCGATCAGGAAAGATAATTAATATTGCTTCTGTAGTAGGGATCATTGGAAATGCGGGTCAGGCAAATTATGTAGCATCAAAAGCCGGAGTTATAGGTTTTACTAAAGCCACGGCAAAGGAATTTGCCTCCAGAAATATTAATGTAAATGCAGTCGCGCCCGGGTTCATTTCCACAGAAATGACGGGTGCCTTAAATGATAAGCAGAGAGAAGCTATTTTAACAACTGTACCATTGAAAAGAATCGGATCTCCGGAGGATATTGCGAAAGTTGTTTCCTTTCTTGCATCGCCGGATGCAGATTATATAACAGGACAGGTTATTTCGGTAGATGGCGGTATGGCAATGTAAATCATTTTTATTAAATTTTAACTAACAAAAAATCAATTAATTATAGGAGCAATAAAATGGATGTTGAAGCTAAAGTAAAAGAAATAATAATGGACAAATTGGGTGTTGAAGATTCCCAGATTACACCAGAAGCTTCTTTTACTAATGATTTAGGCGCTGATTCATTAGATATAGTAGAACTAGTAATGGGATTTGAAAGCGCTTTTCAAGTTTCAATTCCTGATGAAGATGCTGAAAAGATTGGTACCGTTGGAGACGCAGTCAATTACCTAAAAGGAAAATTAAGCTAATAATACTTACAGCCGGGAGTACAGAGGCTTCCGGCTTCATTAATCCTACTTAGCAATTTTTTTAATTAGGATCCAAAACAAAACATCAGGAGAAAATGTATGAGTAACAGGAGGGTAGTTGTAACCGGAATGGGTGCAGTTACTCCAATCGGAATAGGCATTACAGAATACTGGAAGGGTCTTATAGAGGGGAAAAATGGGGTAGGGTTAATTACAAAATTTGATGCTACAAAATTTGATACCAAATTTGCCGCTGAAGTAAAGGATTTTAATCCTGAAAATTATATGGATAAAAAGAGCATTAAAAGGATGGATCTTTTTACACAATATGCTATGGCTGTTTCATCAATGGCTATTGAGCAGGCAGCTTTCAACTTTGATAAAATTAACAGGGACAGGTTCGGCGTAATTTTTGGCAGTGGTATAGGGGGGATGGTTACCAACCAGCAGCAGCACTGGCTATATTATGAAACTAGAAATCCAAATACTATAAGTCCTTTCTTTGTGCCAATGATGATCTCCGATATCGCAGCAGGGCAGGTATCAATCAAATACGGACTTAAAGGTCCCAATTATGCCACTACTTCTGCTTGTGCCACCTCTTCGCATGCAATAGCAGATGCATTCATGATAATACAACGAGGTAGTGCGGATATTATGATGTGCGGCGGTTCAGAGGCAGCTATCGTTGAAATGTCGATTGGCGGATTTAATGCAATGAGAGCACTTTCAACGTGGAATGACAGATATTTAGAAGCATCAAGACCTTTTGACAAGGACAGGAATGGTTTTGTCATGGGGGAAGGTGCAGGTATTATTATTCTTGAAGAATATGAGCATGCAGTAAACCGAGGCGCCAAAATAATCTGTGAAATAACGGGAATTGGTTTAACCGGTGATGCCCACCATATTACTGCGCCGGCACCGGGCGGGGAAGGTGCTGTTAGATCAATGAAGGAATCGATAAGGGATTCCGGCATCTCTGCCACAGATATTAATTACATCAATGCTCATGGAACTTCAACCCCATATAATGATGTTTCTGAGACAAACGCAATCAAAACTGCATTCGGAGATCATGCTTATAAATTAGTAATCAGCTCAACAAAATCGATGACAGGGCATCTACTGGGAGCTGCAGGAGCGATTGAAGCGATTGCAACTATTTTATCCATCGTTAATGATATCGTTCCTCCGACAATAAACCTTACAAATCCCGATCCTGAATGTGATCTCAATTATAGCGCACTTACTGCTACTAAAACAAAGATTAATTATGCTATAAGTAATACTTTCGGATTCGGCGGGCATAATGCCTCATTATTATTTAAGAAGTACGAGGATTAAAAATTTCCATGATCCTTTCCTGGCTTCTTAAAATACTTAAAAAACGGGGGGCCGAAAAAAGCAATAAGAAAATAGCAAAGCTATTAACCCCACAAAAGTTCTCTGAACTTGAAGCTTTGGTAGGGTTCTCCATTAAGAATCGTTCCTATTTTATACAGGCACTAATGCACAGATCATTCCTGGAACAGAACAGTGAATACGATCTGTCGAATGAAAGATTGGAATTTCTTGGGGATTCAGTGCTGAGTCTTATAGTGGCTGAATATTTATACACAGCTTTTCCTAATAAGGATGAAGGCTTTCTCACCAAGATCCGGGCAAAGCTTGTTAACAGGATAGCTCTTGCTGATGCATCCGAAAGGATAGAGCTTTCAAAGTATTTACTTGTAAGTAAAAACCTTTCAAACACATTTACAAACGGATCCAGAACAGTTTTATGCGATGCCCTGGAAGCATTGATAGGTGCTATTTACTTAGATAATGGTCTTACTGCTGCAAAAAAATTTGTTTCAAAAGTTTTAATAGAACCGAATGCCAAGGAAGACGAATATCTTATAGATGAAAATTACAAAAGCCAACTTCTCGAATTTGCACAAGCAAGTAAGATGGAGAACCCTGTCTATGCTGTCATCAAAGAAGAGGGACCTCAGCATAACAGACTATTCACGATAAATGTATCCATCAATAAAGTTGATTATGGTGTTGGTACCGGGAGAAATAAAAAAAGCGCTGAGCAGAAAGCCGCACAAGCTGCAATGAATGTCCTCAATCAGAAATCCAAAACTGTTTAATTGCATTCCTCTTTCTCGAATATTTTCTTTAATTTTTATATTCAATTTATCTAATTTATTTTCTAATAGAATATTATGAAAGCTCTCCATACGAATATTTTTGAACATCCTGATAAATTTGTAAACAGGCACATCGGTCCTGGACATAATGATGTAAATGAAATGCTGAAGACAATAGGGGTTGACACTTTTGATCAGTTAATTAATGAGACTATTCCTTCATCAATAAGGTTAAATGAGTCCCTCAAATTAGATAAGCCTGTTACAGAATACAGATTTATCGAAAATCTTAAGAAGATTGCAGAAAGGAATAAAGTATTTAAATCCTATATAGGAATGGGCTATTATAATACGATTACACCTGCTGTTATTCAGAGAAATATACTTGAGAATCCGGGCTGGTATACGCAATATACTCCATACCAGGCAGAAATATCACAGGGAAGATTAGAAGCCCTGATAAACTTCCAGACTGTTATTGCCGATCTGACGGGTCTTAAAATTGCAAACGCATCTTTACTTGATGAAGGGACAGCCGCTGCTGAAGCAATGATTATGTTCCATTCATTAAGAAAAGAGAAGGATGCACATCAATTCTTCGTTTCGGATGAGTGTTTTCCGCAGACGATAGATGTTTTGAAAACACGATCCAAACCATTAGGTATAGAATTAGTTATCGGTGATCATAATAGATTGGAATTAAGTAAAAATATTTTTGGAATGCTGGTTCAGTATCCATCCGATAGCGGGGAAGTTTATGATTACAGGTATCTTTTCAATAAAGCAAAAGAGAATAATATTTATGTAATTACAGCGTCTGATCTTCTAAGTCTTTCTTTACTTACACCACCGGGAGAGTTCGGGGCTGATTGTGTTGTCGGTAGTTCACAGAGATTCGGTGTTCCAATGGGATACGGCGGTCCACATGCAGCTTTCTTTTCTACTAAGGATGAATATAAAAGAAATATCCCGGGACGCATAATAGGAGCATCAATTGATTCCAATGAGAAGCTTGCTTATAGGATGGCATTGGGAACCAGAGAACAGCATATAAGGAGAGAAAAAGCTACAAGCAATATTTGTACTTCACAAGTTTTACTGGCTATTATGGCAGGTATGTATGCAGTATATCATGGACCTGATGGGTTAAAAAGAATTGCTGGAAAAATCCATAAGCTTACAAAGGTGTTGGATAAGTCATTAAGAGATCTTGGTTATAAACAAATAAATAAAAATTATTTCGATACTATTCATATTAACTTAGGTGATAATTCAATTCAGAAACTTACCCGCATAGTAGAGAATGCTACAAAGAATGAAATGAACTTCCGCTATTTTAAGGATGGTTCAATTGGGATATCATTAAATGAATCTACTGACTTTTCAAATATTCTGGATATTATAACGGTGTTCGCATCAGCAGTAAATAAAACGGTTGATGAAAATACAATTATAAATCTGGGGGAACAAGTAATAGTGGATTACCCGGCTGAGTTTGCTAGGACAACTAAATACCTGCAGCATCCTGTATTTAACTCTTACCATTCTGAAACTGAAATGATGCGATATATTAAGAGTCTTGAGAACAAAGACCTTTCCCTCATGCACTCAATGATTTCTTTGGGCTCCTGCACGATGAAACTTAACTCTACAACTGAAATGCTCGGTATAACATGGCCGCAGTTCAGCAAAATACATCCTTTTGCTCCTGTTGAACAGGTAAAAGGATATAAGCAGCTTATAGATGAATTGGAAAAGGATCTTGCAGAAATAACCGGGTTTGAAGCTGTATCACTTCAGCCAAACTCAGGTGCGCAGGGAGAATACACCGGTCTTATGGTTATTCGAGAATATCATATCAGCAAGGGTGAGGGGCACCGGGATGTTGTTGTTATCCCTGCTTCTGCTCATGGTACAAATCCCGCCAGTGCTGTTATGGCAGGAATGAAAGTAGTTGTAATTAATTCAACTTCCGAAGGGAATATAGATATCGAAGATCTGAAGAAGAAAGTCGAGCAGAATAGGAATAACCTGGCAGCTTTGATGATAACATATCCTTCCACTCACGGCGTTTTTGAGGAAGATGTAAAGGAGATATGCAACATCATTCATCAGAACGGGGGACAGGTATATATGGACGGTGCAAATATGAATGCACAGGTAGGACTAACCAGCCCTGCAATGATAGGAGCTGATGTCTGCCATCTTAATTTGCATAAAACATTTTGTATACCTCACGGCGGCGGCGGTCCCGGTGTAGGTCCTATTGCGGTTGCAAAACATCTGGCACCATTTCTTCCAAACCATTCCGTGGTTAATCTTGGCCATGATAAGGGAATTCATTCAGTATCTTCAGCCCCATGGGGAAGTGCAGATATTTTAATAATATCTTATGCATATATCAAGTTGATGGGAAGCGAAGGATTAACTGAAGCAACAAAGAGCGCAATATTAAATGCGAACTATCTTAAAGCCAAACTTGGACCTACTTTTAACGTTTTGTACTCCGGTAAAAAAGGAAGAGTTGCTCACGAATTAATCTTCGATATGAGGAAGTTCAAAGAAACTGTTCATATTGATGTTGAAGATATTGCTAAAAGATTAATGGACTACGGGTACCATGCACCAACTGTATCCTTTCCCGTACCTGGTACTTTGATGATTGAACCCACTGAGAGCGAATCGAAGAAAGAACTTGACAGGTTCTGCGAGGCTCTTCTTTCTATTCGAGAAGAAATAAAGGAAATAGAAACAGGAATTGCCGATCCGGTTGATAACGTTTTGAAAAATTCTCCCCATACCGCTGAAATGGTTATTTCCGATGAATGGAATCATGCATATTCCAGGGAAAAAGCTGCATATCCTACTGCATGGACAAGGGCTCGTAAGTTTTGGCCTTCTGTAGGCAGAGTTAACAATGCTTATGGTGACAGAAACCTTGTTTGTACCTGCGCCCCGGTTTCATCATATGCTGAAGAAGTTTTATGAAAACGACTTGTGAAATATTAAAGGAAGCGAAGACTATTGCTGTTGTTGGTATTTCAAATAAGCCCGAAAGGGACAGCGGGAGGATAGCAGTGTTCCTTAAAGACCGGGGCTATAATGTAATCGGTGTTAATCCTTTTCAAAAGGATTTCGAGGGAATAAAGATATATGAAAAGCTGACTGACATTAAACAAGATATCGATATTGTTGATGTTTTCAGAAATTCAAATTCCATTCCCGATCTCATTCCGGATGTTCTTATTAAGAAACCTAAGGTACTATGGCTGCAACTTGGTATAAGAAATGATGAAGCTGTGAAACCAGCAGAAATAGAGGGTATTCAGGTAATTCAGGATAAATGTATTGCCATAGAATATAACTTTTGCCGATAAATAATACCTTTATGTTCAAAAATCTCTTATTAATTATTGTATTTATTTTCATCCAGAATGCATTTGCCCAGGAAAACGATTCCACGGTTATTACAGGCAATTATTCTGTTAAGATCGATACAATTATTATTAGGGGGAACAAAATATCTGAGGATTTTATAATCCTGCGCGAACTTACTTTTAAGCAGGGAGATACGCTTAATCTCAAACTGTCATTATATAATAAAGACAGGGTTTATAGTCTTAATATTTTTAATCAGGTGAAGATATATCCGGTAAGTTATAAAAATAAAATAATAGCAGTAATTGATGTTGTTGAATCCTGGTATATATGGCCAATTCCTTTCGCCGAATTAAAGAATGGGGACTGGAATAAAATCTCATATGGAATAGATCTTGCGGTTAAGAACTTCAGAGGGGTGAATGAAACTGTAAGAATTAAAGCGGGATTGGGTTATGATCCTTCATTAACTCTTGATTACAACATACCGATTTTAAATTATAATCAAAGTATATACTTCGGTGCCCAATTATCTTATAATTCTATTGAGAATAAAAGTATAATTGCTGAACAAAAGTATGATGCTGTTTTTAATCAGAAGATGATAAATGCTCAAATTACTTTCGGAAAACGGATTTCCTTATTTCATAATATTTCGGTTACCGCCGGATATAACTATGTAGAGACGCCAATGTATGTCCCGGGAATAAATGCTTCAGATCAGCGGATTGACAGGGTAATATTCTTGGGTGCAGGATATGCATACGATACAAGAGATCTGGCACAATTTCCAAGTAATGGAATATATAGTTCAATAAATATTTTAATGAAGGGATTGGGATTAAATGATATAAATTATCAGGTCTATACTTTCGATTTCAGGGAATACCGTCCGTTATTCTGGGATATCTTTGGTAAATGGCGGTTTACTTCCAGATTAACCACAGGGAAAGCAATTCCTTATTATGACTATTCTGTCCTTGGATATCAGGAAAGGGTAAGAGGTTATTTACATGATGTTTTGGAAGGGAATGACTATTTCCTTACTTCACTCGAATTATTCCATCCACTGATTAAAGATATAGATATAAACCTTGATTTTATCCCGGTTGTACCGAAGCAGTTTTTATCTTACAGAATTGCTATGTATACGGAAATATTTGGAGATGCTGGTGCGGTAAAACAGCGCGATAAGAGCATTAACATCAGGGATTTTGATTCAGGATATGGTTTTGGTTTAACCTTCCTTCTTCTTCCTTATAATATTCTTCGTATTGAATTAGCTTTTAATGATAAATTAAATTCCGAAATAGTCCTGGACCTTGGAATATCCTTTTAATTATTATAATAATGTTGGCAGGATGTGTTAAAGTCTATATAACTCATTCTATAGTTCAATCTGAAGAAATATGGAGCTATTACCATTTCCTTCCTTGTTGTAATGCTATCCTGCCTGTTTTATATTTACATTTAAATTAAAATGATTTATGGGTTCAGACGTATGGATGAGCAACATTTTTCTAATATTGAATTATATTATTCGCCGGACGGAATAATTAATAACGAAATACTTATTGAAGGGGAAGATTTTAATCATATTATAAAAGTAATGAGACATTCTGAACGGGATATTCTTTACATTACTGATGGGAAGGGGAATATCTATGAATCACAAATCAACAACATTAAAAAGGGTTCTCTTTCTGTCGAATCTCTTAAATCATACCATTATGAAAATGTTAAGAATAATAGTTTCTTCTGTATTCCAAAACTCAAGAATTCAGACCGGTTTGAATTTGCATTGGAAAAATGCGTTGAGCTTGGTGTAACCAACTTTATAATATTTGAATCAAAAAGAACTATCTCCAGTGGGGAAAGAACACAACGCTGGAATAAGATATTGATCTCTGCTATGAAACAGTCGCTCAGGTGTTATCTGCCTGAAATTAAAATTGTAAAATCAGTAAAAGAAATATTCTCTCTTAACGGGGAAAAAATTGTATTCGAACAGAATTCTTCTAATAAAATCAGTCGCCTTATAATTATCCCTGATATAAATTATTATTTTATATTCGGACCTGAAGGCGGGCTGGATAAAGATGAACTGAAATTGTTTAATCCGGAAAACATTTATAATTTAGCTGAGAACAGGTTAAGAACTGAGACAGCTATAATCAAAGCTGCTTCTTTATTATAATAATAATCTGATGAAAACAATTATTCCATTATCATTATTATTCCTATTAGTTGTTGGATGCGGCAGCTCCTCCCGTTTCTCTTCTAAAGAAACAAAAGATAAATATCCTTATGCAAATAGAAAGCCTGAAAGGAAAGAAAAAGTTTTAGATCCGGTCAAATATGATGAATACAATAACTTGCCTGTTATTGAAACCCAAACTGGAGTGGCTTCCTATTACAGTGAAAAATTTGATGGAAGAAAAACTTCTTTCGGAGAAGTTTTTAGGAAAAATGATCTAACCGCGGCACACCTTAAATATCCCTATAATACTATTTTAAGAGTAATAAACCTTCTGAATGATAAATCGGTTATACTCAGGATAAACGATAGAAAGCCTGATTTTAATGGTCGAATCATTGATGTATCGTACGGCGCTGCAAAAAAACTCGAAATGATTAAAAGCGGAATTACAGAAGTCAGAATTGAAGTATTGAAATGGGGAAAAGATATTAATAACTGAAGATGAAAATATATAGTGTTTGATTTAACGAAATATAAAAAAGGCTCATAAAGACTTTTTATGAGCCGTGTTTAATAATTTAGTGTGACTGTAGTGATTGGAGCCAGTCTTTCTTGATAATATTGAACTTTTCCTTCTGCTTATCATTCAATAAGTTTATTACTTTCGTTTCAATAACACCTGTCTTATTTTCTTTTATCTGGCTGTAATTATCAACTATTAAGCTTTTGATTTTGGCTGTCTGGTCATCAGTTAGTAGAAGCTTTTGCTGCAGTCTTACAGATACTTTCTGGGCTTTATCGATTATTTCCTTGTTCCCTTGTGCATGAAGAACGATTACACCCAGAGATAAGATGAAAAATATTTTAAGAAGACTTTTCACTGTAAACTCCTGTCAATTGTTATTAATAAACTAATAGTATAGAGCACAAATGTCAATGTTTTTCCTATTTATAGTATCAAACTTTATACCATAAAAAATAATTGTTGTTTCAAGGAATAGATTAGAAAAATCACTATTTTTAAAACTTAAAAAACTGCGTGTATATTATACAGGAATCAGCGAAGAAATTAGTGGAATCTTATTCTGCAATACTAAAGGAACAGTCATTTATTGTTTCTTCTCCGGTATTAAATAATTATAACTATGAGATCCAGGTTAGAAAGGAAACTGGTAAGTTAAAAATACTGGTATATTTTGGTAAGAGCGGAAATAAGACAGTTATTCAGGGAAATAAGGATTCTCAACTCTATATTGATATAAATAATCTCCTGTTTGCAAAGAAATTGGATGATACTAAAGATGAATACCCCGAACCGTTACATTATATCGGAACAGATGAATCTGGAAAAGGGGATTACTTTGGTCCCCTGGTTGTGGCAGGAGTAATAGTTGATAGGGTTACCTCGGTTCAGTTGAAGAAAATAGGAGTAAAGGACAGCAAACTTCTTAATGATGATATCATTAAAAAATTATCTTCCAGAATAAAAAATATAGTTAATAATAAATTTAATATTATAGTTATTACTCCCAAAACATATAATAATCTTCACGCAAAGATGAAGAATGTTAATAGAATTTTGGGATGGTCCCATGCAAAGGTTATAGAAAATCTACTTGTTAAAGAAGATGTTAGGGAAGCTATTAGCGATAAGTTCGGTAATGAAAGATTGATAAAAAATTCACTTCAGGAAAAAGGAAAGAAAATAAACTTAATGCAGTTTACAAAAGCCGAAAAATATACTGCAGTAGCTGCTGCCTCAATACTTGCCCGTAACAAGTTTAATGAATGGTTTGATGTGCAGGCAGAAAAGAATAATCTTACTCTGCCGAAAGGTGCATCAAAAATTGTCGATAGTACCTTGAAGGGGATTAAGGAAAAATATGGTGTTGAATTTTTAACTGAGATAGCAAAAGTGCATTTTAAAACAACTAATAAAATATAAAGAAACGAAATACATGGTACGATCAAAAGTTAGAAGAATTGGTATATTAACAGGAGGCGGCGATTGCCCCGGTTTGAATGCAGTTATAAGAGGTGTAACAAAACCTGCTCAGGACTATGGTATGTCTGTCCTTGGAATTCTTGATGGGTTTGAAGGATTGGTCGAGGGAAGAGCAAAAGAATTAACCAACGAAGATGTCTCCGGTATTTTAGCTCGGGGTGGCACTATTCTGGGCTCCTCTAATAAAGGAGATCCTTTCCACTGGCCGGTAAAAAAAGATGACGAGATTGAAATTGTAAATAAATCTGCAGCTGCCCTTAAGAATTACCAGGCCTGGAACCTTGATGCATTGATTGCTATCGGTGGTGATGGAACTATGCATATCTGTAAAAAACTTGGCGAAATGGGAATGAATATGGTAGGCGTTCCCAAAACAATTGATAATGATCTTGAAGCTACTGACCAGACTTTCGGACACGATTCCGCTGTATGGGTTGTATCAGAAGCGCTCGACCGCCTGCATACAACTGCATCCTCGCATCACAGGGTTATAGTATGCGAAGTAATGGGTCGGTATGCGGGTTGGATTGCACTTAACGGTGGTTTAGCAGGTGGAGCCGATATAATTCTAATTCCTGAAATTCCTTTCTCGTGGGAAAAAGTATATGAAAAGATTTTGATGAGAGAAATAATGGGAAAGAAGTTCAGTCTGGTTTGCGTTGCTGAAGGTGCCAGACCTATGGATGGACTCATGGTGACTAAAGGATTGGACATTAAAAGACACGATCCCGTTCAACTCGGTGGTATCGGTGAAGTTGTCTCAAAAAAAATAGAAGATAACACCGGCAGGGAATCAAGAGTAACGGTTCTTGGGCATGTGCAGAGAGGCGGCAGCCCAACCCCTTTTGACCGTATTCTCTCAACAA